>Ga0074193_1001363_pt1 | contig 30228 bp, 25 predicted proteins | sample EPASupsiteHSE605_FD_64523 | JGI IMG/M metagenome (GOLD analysis project Ga0074193, IMG submission 64523) | Bioremediated contaminated groundwater from EPA Superfund site, New Mexico - Sample HSE6-05 | ecosystem: Environmental > Aquatic > Deep subsurface > Groundwater > Contaminated ... | reverse complement strand
ATCACAGAAATCGGCAAGGGAATTGAGCACCCCGTAATCGGCATGCACTTCTTTAATCCCGCTCCCGTTATGAAGCTGGTCGAAGTAATCGCGGGCTACAGCACTCCTGCCGAAACAGTTGATGAAATTAAGGCTATTTCAACAGAAATCGGCAAGACCCCAGTTCAGGTTAACGAGGCCGCTGGCTTTGTAGTAAACCGTATACTCGTCCCCGCTATCAACGAAGGCATCGGCATCTATGCCGACGGCGTTGCTTCCGTCCGTGATATCGACACCGCTATGAAGCTCGGCGCAAACCACCCAATGGGTCCGCTGGAACTCGGCGATTACATAGGTCTGGACATCATCCTTGCAATAATGGAAGTACTCTACAAGGAATTCGGTGACTCGAAGTATCGTCCGAATTCTCTGCTCCGTAAGATGGTTCGCGCCGGACAGCTCGGTGTAAAGAGCGGTAAGGGCTTTTATTCCTATGCAAACCGCGAGAAAACGCCTATCGACGAGATTAAATAAGTGAATTCTGACCGCAGAAGGGCAGGCAGCTTTTGCCTGCCTGCCCGATTATTATTAATATTGATTTGGAGGACACATCATGGATTTTAATTATAATGAAGACCAGCTCGATATGAGAAAAATGTTCCGCGAATTCGCGGAAAAAGAAATTAAGCCCATAGCCGAGGAGATAGACGCAAACGAGAGATTCCCCGAAGAAAACATAAAGAAGATGGCGCAAGCCGGTATGCTCGGCATCCCCGTCCCCGAAGAATATGAAGGTCAGGGTTCCGACATACTTACATATATACTATGCGTTGAAGAGTTCAGCAAGGTTTGCGCTTCTCACGGCGTCATACTTTCCGGCCACACCTCTCTGTGCATTGATCCAATTATGCATTTCGGTAACGAGGAGCAGAAGCGCAAATACATTCCTGACCTCGCCTCCGGCAGAAAGCTCGGCGGTTTCGGACTTACGGAGCCTGGAGCTGGCACTGACGCTTCCTATCAGAAGACGACAGCAGTACTCGACGGCGACCATTATGTGCTCAACGGCTCGAAGTGCTTTATCACTAATGGCGCATACGCAGACACCTTCATCATTTTCGCCATGACAAACAAAGAGCTCGGAAATAAGGGTATTTCGGCTTTCATAGTTGAAAAAAGCTTCCCAGGCTTCTCACACGGCAAGCACGAGAACAAGATGGGCATCCGTGCCTCCTCCACCTGCGACCTTATCTTCGAGGATTGCATCGTTCCCAAGGAAAACCTCCTCGGAGAAGAGGGAAAAGGCTTTGGTATCGCGATGGCAACGCTTGACGGTGGACGAATCGGCATTGCAGCCCAAGCTCTTGGTATTGCTGAAGGCGCTATAGATGCGACAATAAAGTATGTCAATGAGCGTGAGCAATTCGGAAGAAAGATAGCTGCCTTCCAGAACACTCAGTTCCAGCTCGCCGATATGTACGCTCGTACGCAGGCCGCTAAATATCTTGTCTATGCTGCCGCCTGCAAAAAGGACGAAGCTAACCGTGGCGCGAAGGTTCGCTACTCCGTTGATGCTGCTATGGCAAAGCTCGTCGCTTCCGAGACTGCCAGCGATGTGACCCGCCGCTGTGTGCAGCTTTTCGGCGGCTACGGCTATATCAGAGAGTATCAGGTTGAACGCATGATGCGAGACGCCAAGATTACCGAGATCTATGAAGGCACCTCCGAGGTTCAGCGTATGGTCATTTCCGGAACGATAGGCGTAAAGTGAATAGTCTGTTTCCATAGTTTTTTGCAACAGCTTTAACGCGCTCAGTTTTATAACAATCATAAAATATAAACCCCTTGAAAATTAACGTTTTCTAGGGGTTTTAGTCGTTGCATAGAAATGGACTGCGGTGGAAAAATGACAGTGGTTTCTGATACCATCATATGGGTAGGAAAGGTAGGAAGAAACCATGCCAAGTAATAACAGCAAATATTCTGAAGAAATGAGGACGCAGACAGCCGAGCATGTTCTTCGGAGTGGCAAGTCAGCGACCAGCATATAGCGAGATTTATTGGAGGAATTGTGTGGAAAGCAACGGAGTGTTTTGATTGCTATCTCTATCATAAATTTAAACGCCCTTGATAAGGATTTATAAATTTCTTACGGAAGTTAAAAATATAAATGCTTAATTAATCAGAGTTCAACTCCCCTCGTCTCAAGATAGATCCGTTTCCGTTATATTCGGTTATGGGTGTAAAAAAGGTCGCATAATACGGTGATTCCCGAATTAACTGGTCACCAAAAACGCTGTATTTATGCGAATTTGTTAAGAATAACCTCTAAAAATCCTGTTATGACCCACTCATAACTAGAAGCGCGTGTGGTTAATTCCTGCAGGCAATGAGCGCAAAAACGGCTTTATAGATTTAGCGTAATTGTGTCTTGCATACATTTAATGTTTTTTATAATTCTGTTGTCAGATATATACTCAACCGTTGCTCATCCATTGACTTGTGAAACGTTGTCGGTATACTGTCGTTGATGCGATGACGCATGGCATCAAGGCGAGCAGTAGGCGAAGGCTCAGTATAGACGAAGCGCCTTATGTCCCAGCTCCAACATGGCAAAGGCTATTCCCAAAAAATTAATAGAAAACAGAAGGAAGGTAAGAGAAATGCAGACGCGGTTTTTCTACGAAGAGGGATGCTTTGGAATGGGAACGTGAATTTCTGATGCAAAGGCAAGACGATGTGGATATGACCTTTGATAGTTTTGTACAGCTCTATGAGAAGAATAAAAAGCCAAAATTGAAGCTGAACATAAGTCTTGTACAGGACCGGTGCGACAGGTGTGCTGGATGTCGGCGGCTTGCTGCGTTCGGGAGGGCAGCCGAGAAAAAAGCCCCAGAGCAAACGGCGCTTTCAAACACCGCTTGCTCCGGGGAAAAGAGGGGGACTCCGCATAGGAAAACGATCGGTAGACCGAAAAGTCAGCCATGTCTGTATGACCCCAATTTTGAGAGCTGCGCGAAGGCGGCTAAGCCATTCGAGCGACTTGTTGGAATTACTGCAGCAGAGCAGAGCTGACTGCGGCATCGTCTATGCGACCGATGGGGCCATAAAGGTATTTGCCGGGATTGGACTTACAAAGGCTACCTTAGGGCGAGCGATTACGCCCCGAAGAAACAATTAGCGACTATGAGTTGGAGAACCTTTTGCTTTCAGCTTTTATTCCTTTTGAAAAGGGGCTTGTGGTTCAGCAGGTTCAACCAGTAATCAAGACGGGAATCCTGCCACAGATACTGTAGGCGGGCGATTTTGCCGGCATACCAGCTGAAGTAGTCAAACTTTACTTCAGAGTTTACCATCTGCTGCAGAGCCCAGTAGCTCCACTTGATGTCGACAACGATCTGGTAGAGCTTCATCTTGGCGTAGCCGCGCTCGTTGAATTCTCCGTTGTGGTAGAGCGTGCAAAGGAACATGTCGCCGGCCTCGCCGAGCGTATGACAGGCGCCTAGGGCCAGCTCGGCGTAGGGGTCGTTCATGGAGGCATACTCGAAGTCGATGAACTTCAGATCCTTCGTCTCGTGGTTGTACATCATGTTGTTGACCCAGAAGTCATTGTGGCATGGCTTAAAGTCGATGCCGTCAAAATTCACAGCTTCCTCGATCTGCCGCAGGAGAATCTGCATTCTGTCGTCCCAGGGCGGAGCGTAGTCGCAATCCTTTGCTCTGTCGATCATGTCCCAGGCCTGCTCGAACAGGGTGGACTGCACAGGCAGCACCTTGCCGCTGTTGTGGTATTGGGAGATCTGGGTGATGACCTTGCGCAGCACCTCTTCGTCAACGATCTCGCCGAAGGTCAGAGGACAATACCCCTCCAGCCATTCAAAGATTTCAACGCCGGTGTCCGCAAAATAGTAGCAGACCTTGGGGCCGACGCCGGTCTCATTAGCGATGACGTTTGCGAGATGACAGTTTTCGCGGTTAATGAAATCGGTTCCATCTCCCGGAATTTTCAGGAAGAAACTTTTGCCGTCGACGTCGACCTTGAAGTTGGGGTTTGTGATGCCGCCGGGCACGGGCTTGTAGGAAATGTTGCAACCTTTCCAATCGTCCACGTGAGCGATGGCTTCATCAATGGTGGTTTTAATAACTGACACTTTTTTAGCTCCTTTTCACTTTCATTTCTATCGCAAAGGGCAAATGCAATCGTATGTAAAGCGGGGTTGCCGCTTTAAACGGCAAACAGTCTGAGAACGTAGCAGGCAATGACGACCAGCACGGAGGCGAAAAACTGCACGGGCACGCAGGCTGCGTAGCGTTGGAAGAACTTTGTGGTGAGGGACCAGTGGATAATGGCCGGGCCTACGATCGCCATGACAATGGCTGTGGGAAGGATGAGGCTCCAAGCGGGGAAAGTGCCTACAAGAGCGCCCATGACCAGTACGCTTTCAAAAGTGAACGCGTAGCCGGCTTTCTGGTACCGTGGTCCCCAAATCATCATTCCAACAGCACTGGTGAAGATCATGATAAACATCATTTCAGGCACGTTGCCTGCACCGCCGTCGCCAGCCAGAGGGTTGAGAAGGAAAGAGATCGCAACGCCGAGAAACAGGCCGAGTCCCGACCAGTTGGAGCCCCAGAAATAGAGCTCACTGATGTCGCCGCCGAAAACACGCTCAAACACCAGGTTGGCGGCGGTCTTTTGGGGAGCGGGCGCAGTAGGGGCTTCCTCAGCCGCGACGGGCGCTTCTTCTGCCATGACCGGAGTTTCCTCCGCCGGAGCGGGATCATTCTTGGTCATCCAGGGAAGCAGCTTGAATATCTCGGTGCCCACGAGCGTGGATAGGGCCATGCCCGCGCCGATAGAGGCAAAGGCCGGCAGGCTCAGGGGCCCGGAGAAGTAGGTTATAAGCATCTGGCAGACAAACACAGGGAGGATCGCCGACAGGATGGCACCGGTGAGCAATTTCTTGAGATTGGGTTTCCCGAAGTAGAGAATCGCGATAGGCGCCACGGAGACCAGAGGCGTAAAGCTGGGGAACCAGCCTTCCCAACCCACAACGAATCTCCAGAAGATGTTGGCAAGGAAAATGCCGAGCGCCTGACAGCCAATCAGCCAGTACCATTTGTTGACGATTCCGCAGATGCCGGTGCCGGCGAATTTGGATTTGCTGTTTTCAAGATAGAGGGAGAGAAGCGCGAAGGCGAACATGAACAGAGTGCCAAGGGTGTCGGTGAAGAAGGCGCCCTCGCCGAAGTCTGTGAAGCTGTAGATGAAGTTCCAGAAGACGCTGCCGCTGCCGGCACCTGTCAGTTGATCGCCAAGCGAAAAGCCGACTTTGGTCTGTTCTGCCAAGGCTAAAAGACCTGGCTGAGCGCAGTTCATGAGCGCAAACAGGACAAAGGCGAGAATAATCGCTTATAATGACGGGACAATAAAAGCCTTGCGTTCTTTCGTTAAATCACTCCATTTCTTTTTATTCGGATCGTTTCAGTGCGTTCTGCTTGGGCCGCCGTTCAGCTCAGTCAAATATGGCCGTATCAAGGCCGTAAAGCTCCGCCAGAATGGCGATGTAGCCCTCGTAGCTCGCGACAAGCTTTTCCACGTTGGCCCTTTCCTTGGGCTGATGCGCCCAGCAGCCGTCGGGACCGGAGTACATCATGGTGGGGATGCCGTGGAGAGCGCAGGTCATGCCGCCGTCTGTGCCGGCGGGACTATACCGGTACTCGGGAGTCTGGCCTACTCCGTGAAGGGCCTTGACGGTCTTTTTTACGAAATCGCTGTCCTTGTCGATTTCCCATGGGGGATGGAATTTTTTTACGCGTTTTGTGTAGCCTGTCCAGGACTTTGCTTCGAAGCTCCTGGGCTCCACACTGGCTTTGAATTCGGGATAGCGGGTGGATAGACGCTTGAAAATGAGCTCGAACTCTTCCAGCAGGTCATCCAGAGCTTGACCAGGCGCGTACCTTCTGTCCACAGAGAGCTCACACTCGTCGGGAATGACGCTCAGCGTGCCGCCGGGCTTCACGATGCAGTTGGTAACGGTGATGGGCGTGGGCCATCCGAGCGCGTCGGTTTGCAGCTCGATGCCGGTGTGGGAGAATATGTCCTCAAGAACGGGGACCATCATCTCAAGAGCGTTTACTCCCTCCTGGGGAGCGGAGGAGTGCGCGCAGCGTCCGTAGGTCTTTATGACTAGCTCCACCTTGCCGCGCTGACCGATGACAAGATCGGTGCCCGTCGGCTCACCTATGTACACCACATCGCATTTGAGGCCGTGATCCTGCATGGTGTGATCGAACACATATTCTATGCCGAACATGGTGGCCGGCTCCTCCTGAACGACACCCACAAAGGTGAGGTCGCCCGGAAGCTTTTTGCCGCGCTTTACGACGCACTCCAAAAAAGCTTTAAAAGCGTAGATCTGCGCGCCGAGACCGCCTTTCATGTCCGCGATACCGCGGCCATAGAGCTCTCCATCCAAAACGACCGGGGTGAAAGGATCGATTTCTCCCCAGTTGTCCAGGCTGCCGGGGGGAACAACGTCCATGTGGCCGTTTAGCATGACGTTGGGGCCCCGGCCATCGCCGCGGATAACGGCGATCACATTGCCCGCCCCGTCAATAAAGGCTTCGACGCCGTCGATCTTTTTGAACTCCTCCAGAATGAACTCTGCCACATTTTTCTCTTCTCCGGGCTGGGAGTTTATGGAGACAAGCTTTTTCAGAAATGCCAAGTAGTCCTCTCGATTTTCCTGTACGATTTTGAACATGATTAACCTCCATATAGCAGTATTGAAATGCATTTACGAACAGGACAGAACGCACTGTTTACATGAATTTTAGTCTATCGTTTTGTGCGTACCTGTTACAATTCCCCGAACAGACCAGATTTTACAGTAAACGACCACTTCATTGAGTATAAATGGATAAAAATACTCAAAAATGCGTATTAATATTCTCTGTGTTGTTCCAATTGTGTACTTGTAGTCCAGCTTGAAAAAGTGATACAATTTATAGAAAAGTATCAGTAAAAAGGGGAAGAGAGATATGCCGTACCTTTCCGAGAACGACTGGCTGTTTATTAACGATCTGATTTTTAAGATAAACAGTATTCCGGATCTCACTCAGATGCGCAAAACCTTTTTTGAACTTATCAAAGTGCTGATTCCTTATGACTTCATCACCTTCTATCTTGCCGACCGAGAGAAGCTGATGAAGGATCCGATTGCCGTCGGCATTTCCGAAGAGGATCTGCAAAGGTACATTGATGAATACAAGTATTTCGACTACAAGCGCTGGATATTTCTGTCCGCGCAGAACAGGGCTTTTCGGGAAACGGACCTGTTTCCCTCGAAAGAGCGAGAACTGACCCCTTATTATCAAAAGGTCTATGTTCGTGCCGGCATCCACTACGAGGCCATTCTCTCTCTGGCCTATAACGGCGTCTTTGTGGGCGTGGTCTCCATCTATCGGAGAAAGGAAGGGCCGGATTTCTCCGATCGTGACATCTATATCCTCGATATCCTGAAAAACCATCTCGCGTTTCGGCTGCATACCGGTCTCTCGGCGGGCGGCGCCTCGCTGTCGGCCACGAAACCCCTCGGATTTTATGAGACATTTCGAAAAAAATACGGTCTCACCAATCGGGAGACCGAAATTTTGGAGCTGATCGGTAGCGGTATTGACAATGAAGGGATTTGCCAAAAGCTTTTTATTACTATCAATACGCTGCGCAAACATTTTATCAACATTTATCGTAAGATGGGCGTCACCAAGCGCATAGAACTCTTTCAGCTCATCAGCGGCATTTAGGGGGCTGTGCAAACAGGCCCTGCGCTGCATTTGAGCCCGCAAAACGTACGCGCCCGGGCAAGAACTTTCTGCACAAATAGTAACTACGATTTTTTATTTTTAAAATACCGAAAAAATGATCCGCGGGAGAATCGATCTGCCCGAATTTTTTTCTCAATACTTTGACATGTGATACGGTCACATTAGATGCACAGCGGTGAAAACCGCTGTGCATCAGCCTTTTCCGGGCTTCTTACCCTCAAATTTTCACCTCAGGTTCCGTAGATGTAACCCGGACTGTAGCATTTTTCGCATTAAAACCGTCCGCAGGCGACGAGAAATTCGCCGTCCGCGACGGAAAATGAACCCAACTGATAAAGAATAAAACCTTCATATCCGGCTGTCACCTCCCCGAGGCCATGACCTGACACCCTTCTTTTTAAGTGATTAACCAAACATGGCCCTGATATTTATACAATATAGACAACTATATAAAGGCAATATAGAATGTTATTGACAAAAAGGACAATTGATAGTATTACATATATATACAAGGACAGTCACGCTATTACAAGTTAATCAGAAGTGAAGTGTGCGGCATAAAAACGAAGTCTTTTGTAGAGGAACTAAAGACAGCTCGAGAACACTTCTACGCGGTTGGCGCCTTTAATATCTTTATTGGTACAGGCTGGCCCTGCAGAAATAGCCCTATTTCTTAGGCACTTTCCTTCACCACCACTTAGTCCAGTTGTTGTATGCGACACAGCCTCAGGGCGTTGAAAAACTGCAACATGCCCGATACCCGTCTGATCGAATGCTCCATGGAAGCACTATACAACTACCCGGATATTGACAAGTTTGAGTTTGCAGAAATTAACAAGAAAGTCATAATCACCGTGTCCCAGACTATCTCGCGTGTTTTACGTCTGCTGACCATGTGATTAATGCCGGAGACGCTTTGCGAATGTAGCCAACGGCCAGTTTCAACGTTCATTAAAATACTTATAGTACCAAAATCTGCGTTTATTTTAACATGGGCATTTTAGTCAAGTTTTATTCAAGGAGGAAAAACAAATGGTAGACTTTAGCAAAATGACAAAAAGGGAAGTAGGAAAGCTATTCGACTACGCTATTCTCCCGAAGGAGACGACAGAACAGGAAATCAGAGAGGGCTGCCGCAAGGCAATTGAATATAATTGCAAAGCCTTTTGCTTCTCTTCTTCTTACTGGACTCCAATCGTAGCTGATGAGCTGAAAGGTACAGATCTTCTGGTCGGAGCGGCGATCGGATTTCCCTTTGGACAGCAGACAAGCGCAGTAAAGGCGTTCGAGACAGAAGAAGCCGTACGCATGGGCGCGACCGTTCTTGACAACTGTATGAACGTTGGGGCGCTCAAGGACAAGAGATACGATGAAATAAGACGGGAATTCAGCGATTATAAAAAAGCGGCCGGCCCCGTTATGACCAAAATGATTATCGAAGTGTGTTATTTAACTGATGACGAAATTAAAGCGGCGTGTGACTTGGTCGTGGAAGCGGGAATCGACTGGGTAAAGTCCTCATCAGGACAATATCAGGGCCCAACATTGCAGCAGGTCGTAAAAATGAGGGAATCCGTCGAAGGGACAAAAACAAAAGTAAAGGTTTCCGGGGTTAAATTCCCACGCCCGCAAAATGCCTTTACGTTCCTGATGGCAGGCGCGGAGCTCATAGGCACCAGAGCGGCGCCGGAAATAATCGACAGTCTCGATTTGTTAAGAGAATTGGGCATAGTTCCAAAATATGTGTAGTGGACTGCGTCGAGAATATGAGAGTGGACCTGCTCTAGCATATGCATAAGAATAAAAATTGTTTACCAAACATCTTAATGCATCTTAAGAAAGACGAAATTAAAAATGTTTATTAATTGATAGAATAAGTATTATGGCACTATTAACGCTAACCTTCAGATACCTTCCGGGGATACCGGTTGAAGACTTCAATGGCGTTGGTTGTGTAAATTAGCCGCCGCCAATCCTGAGGATACTGGAAGTAGGTACTCAGGATTGGCCGGCTTTCCCGACAGGATTGCGAGACTTTGGAATATTTCTTATCCCAGCGCTCCGTGCAAAGGTGTCCAGAGCGCCCACCGCGGCATAGACGACCTTCAGGATTGGTCATGGGGGCTTTCAAATCTTTGTAGGAGACATACTTGCTTGAATTGCGCAGCTAGTGGATAATGCACGATGAAATGGTCTACCTTCTTTTCATATATATTAACAGACTGAAACCGGGAATTACCGATTCACCAGTCTGTTTTTTTATTTATATTTAACTTGCTGCTGGAGGAAACGATAAAAGGTTAAGTTTCGCTAAAAGGTTAAAACACTTATAAATATTTTTTTTATAAGTGCTTGACAAATATAGCAATAATGATTACAATATACAATATACTGAATTTAGAAAACAAACTTTTTGGCTACTATTCTTAAAAGAGAAAAATATGTGAGTACAAAAGATTAGGAGGTACATAAAAAATGATCTATTCGGTGGCGATTTCAGAGCTTGTAGGAACAAGCTACTATTCGCCTCTTAAAGGTGATTTCCATAAATGCATTGATAAAGCAGCGGCGCTCGGATTTAACGGAGTTGAGCTTCACGTCAGAAGCCCCAAAGAATTCGATTACTGTGAGCTTGCAGACTATGCCGCTGGCTGTAACCTTAAAATTACAACAATTGGCACCGGAATGGCCTGCCATTATGACGGCCATTACTTGACAAACCCAAATTCAATTGCTCGCAAGGAAGCAATTGATGTACTAATCAGGTTCCTTGAAGCCGGGAAACAAAGTGGAGGCGCTGCAATCATGTTCGGTCTTATGAAAGGACCGCTTCCTGATCCAAAAATGCGCGAACAATATAAAAAAATCCTTTTTGAGTCGCTTCAGCCGGTTGTAGAAACGTCAGAAAGACTTGGTGTTGACCTTACAATTGAGGCAATTAATAGATTTCAATCTTCATTCCTGTGGTCTACGGATGAAACGCTCGAATTTGTTAAACGGTTTAAATCTGATCGAGTGACTATTCATCTTGACTCATTCCATATGAATATCGAGGATGATGATCTCAAAATGAGCATCCTGAAGTGTAAGGATAAACTTGGTCACTTTCATTTTGCGGACAATGACCGGTGCTATCCTGGTCACGGGCACATTGATTTCAAAGCAATAGTCGATGCACTGTATGAAATTGGCTATATGCAGAACGGTGTGGGAGCATTCGAGTATGACTCAATCCCCGATTGTGAAGTTTCCGCAAGCAGTGGACTGGCGTATATTAAACAGTTTGAGCGCTGATTTGTTAAATTTTAATTAGCAGACTGCTTTTTTTATCGCATTAGAAAACAGAATACAGAAGACTGAATAATTGGCGACGAAATATATCTTGTAGTAATGGGGTCCAGTTTGCTAAAGTAGAATTAGCTGAAATATAGCCAGTGTTAGCTTTCTACTAAAGCTGAGATATACAAAAATCAAAGGGAGGATTACAATGGCAAAATATGTTGTCGGCATCGACGCCGGAACGACCGGAACCAAGGTAATGATTTTTACACTTGACGGAACACCGGTCAGCCACGCTTATCGCGAGTATCCCTGCACTTATCCCAATATCGGGTGGGTTGAGCAAGACCCTTGGCTATTGTGGAAAGCACTGTGTGACGCATCTAAGGAAGCAATTCTCAAATCTGGCATTGACTCCAAGGAAATTGGCTCTCTTTCTATTTCCAGTCAGCGTGGAACCTTCTTTGCTATCGATGAAAAATGGGTACCGTTGCAGGACTCTATCGTTTGGAGCGATGGCCGTGCGTTGAAGGAAATTGACTGGATTGCAAAAACCATCGGTCCCGAAAAATACCACAGCATTTCAGGCGCGGCTATAACTGCGCTGTGGGCCTACGCTAAGTTCAAGTGGGTCCGTGACAATCAGCCAGAACTCTATAACAGAGCTTTCAAGTTCGTCAACGGGCAGGAATGGCTGCTTCACCAGCTGGGCTCTGACGAACTGTTTACCGATCCTTCCTCCATGGCTCTGCATGGTATGATGGACGTTGCAACATTGGATTGGTCTGATGAACTTCTTAATGCCATTGGCGTCAGCCGTGACAAACTTCCTCCTATCAAACCCCCTGCCCGTCAGGTTGGAGTAGTATCAAAGAAAGCTTCTGAGTTGACTGGTTTTGCTGCGGGTATGCCCATATGCGTCGGCGGCGGCGATCAGCAGTGTGCTGCGGTTGGCGCGGGAGTTATTAAAGAAGGACTTGCTGAGATTACTATAGGCACAGCCTCAGTAATGGTCGCGGCAGTTGATAAGGTGTACCCAGACCCGAAGCATGAGGTGCTTTTTTCCGGTCACGCTAATCCCGGCGGTTTCGATATGGAAGGTATCGCTTACGCATCTGGTGCTACTCTGCGCTGGTGGCGCGATACGTTCGGAAGCAATGAATGCGCTCTTGCAGCCGCAACCGGTAAAGATGTCTATGAAATAATTGCCGATATGGAAGCAATCAATGCCCCAGCTGGCTGCAAAGGCTTTATGTTTTTCCCGTTTTTCTCCGGCCAGGTTACTCCATATTTCTGCGATTCAGCTCGTGGCGGAGCCATTGGATTGTCTTTCAGCCATGATCGTGCTTGCATGGCCCGTGCTGTTCTTGAAGGTGTTGCATATGAAATGCGCATGAGTATCGATTCTATGCAGCGTGTCCTAGGACGCCCATTTGATTCCATTCGCCTGTCTGGTGGCGGCTCTAAGTCTCCGCTGTGGAGACAGATTCAGGCAGATATTTATGGGTGCCCGGTCGAAATGCTGAAGATAGCTGATTGCGGTCTTGTCGGCGCAGCAGCTCTTGGTGCTACTGGTGCAGGTATATTCTCTAGCCTGTCCGAAGCTGTGGACAGCATGGTTCATCCTCTTGGCACCATTGAACCCGATATGAAGAACCATGAAATGTACAATAGCTGCTTCGAAATCTATCACGACACATTCCTCGCACTGCGTGATGCAAAGGTGTATGACCGCCTCAACGCTGTTTGCACTAAGTACTGGGGCTAATGGATGGCTATGCGGTGCGTAATATAATAACCTGTAAGTAACTCTATTGCAACTTCTTTTGGGCAATCTTCTCATCAAAATAAGATGCCAGTTGCAAGAAACTAACACAAATAATTATGAAGTATTAATATACTTGTAAGGAGACAAAAACCATGAAATTCAGTAAATTTATTATTGGCCCCTTTATTGTCGGTGTACTTGCCTGCGTTATGCAAATTATCGATCAGTACCTTGCTGCCAGCACAATCGTACATAATCTTCTACCCGCAGGTGGTGGTTGGATTGCCTTTCAGGCTTGGGCTGTCTACTTCTTTAGCGGCTCAAATGTTGAGGGCGGCATAAAAGCTTTAATTTCATACATCCTCGGCATTATCATTTCCGTTGCTATTTTTGAAGTCGGGTCAGGTATCGGCGGATATCTTGGCGTTCCTATCGCTCTGCTGATCATTGTTACTATTGCAAACTGCAACGGCCATTTCAATTGGATAGGCAACGTTCCTGCTTTATTCGTCGGCGCCGGTGCTTTCTTCTGCATCATGAGCTATATTGCCCCTGCGGCCGCAGCTCCTTATACCGGCAGCTATGTGCCGTTTGCACTGGTTGAGCTGTTCTACTGCATCTTTGGTCTGGCCTTTGGCTGGATTACAATAGTTCTGCAGAACATTTGCAATAAAGCCATAGAGAAAAAGGAAACCGCGGTTTCCTAACCTCACAGAAAAGCATCGTCAAAGCACTATTGCGTAAATGAATGCCACAACGTAAAGTTATCACGTACGCCCCAAATTACTTGGGGCGTACGTTTAATTTTTATAATTTTTGTTGTAACCTTAAATGTTAGCCCAAACATACAGACGGAACAAATTGCCTTATAATACAAAATACAAAATATTGTCTTGATGATTTCAATCTAATCGTGATATAATATTTAACATCAGTAGAAACGAAAGGTAGTTAAAGAATAATATGCTTCCACAATTTTTAAATAAACAAGGTGAAGTTGCACTTTTGATAGCTTCCTGCTTCAGTGAACTTGAGATAGGTTCTCGTGTCCCAAACATAAGTGAACTGTGTGCGCAGTTTAACGTCGGTGCCGGAACAGTACAGGCCGCACTTAAAATGCTTGAAGCTGAAAATGCCATTGAACTTCAGAGCAGAGGGCATCAAGGTACTACTCTTGAGAAAATCGACCGCATCAACCTTTGGAAACTCGCAAATAATTCGTGGATTTGCGGCGCTATGCCTCTGCCGTATACAGCACGTTTGGAAGGCCTTGCTACTGCGTTTTATAAGCAGTTTGAAAAAGCAGCTGTGCCTTTCAATCTGCAATATATACGTGGGGGTAAAGCGCGTATTCAGAAGTTCGTTTCCGGTGCATTTAATTTTGCTATATGCTCAAAGACAACAGCAAATCTCGCTAAAAATGATTTTTCGGATATTGAAGTTCTCATGGATTTTGGACCATGCTCTTATATGGATCATACCGGAGTTGTATTTTCTGATGAGTTAGAAACAGAAATTCGTGACGGCATGAAAATCGGGGTAGACGTCTTTTCGTACGACCACGTATATCTCAATAAACGTGTATGTCGAGATAAAGAAGTAACATTTATTCCCCTAAAATACTCTGAGCTGTTTGCAAAACTTGAGAGTAAAGAAATTGATGCAAGCCTTTGGAATTGGGACGAATTGCAGGCAAAATTCAGCGGTAAGAATATTCATCGCATTAATGAAAGAGAAAATGCCTACGTTATGGATGCGGGCGTTGCTGTGCTTGTGGTTCGCAATGATGATAAAAAGCTGAAACTGTTATTACAAGATATTCTGAACCCTGAAGGTATTAGGGAAATTCAGAATAGAGTAATTGATAGGAAAATCACCCCTTCTTATTAAATGATTGAGTTGTGCTTGCTGTGAATTTTGGGGCTGTGGTCGGCTAATTAACGGCAGAACCTCGATGATTGCATAATTACCTAATGATGATATATTACCATTTTTAAGCACTAATCGATAATTTTTAATAGGTCCGCAGAGAGCTGTTTGTATTTGTTATGACAGCCCTCTGCGCTTTTTTATATAGTTGCGGTCACGAAGCAAAAAAGCCCAGAGCGGGTCACAGGAGCTCCTGTTAAATAATTCTAAAAAAGTCTTGACAAGTAAAGAGCAGCAGTGTACTATAATATCAATATACAGTATACTGCATAATGTCAATTGACGAGACGGCTATATTCTGGGAATATTAACACGCATATAAAAAACTAGGAGGAACAATCATGGCTAAAATTGAGTACGATCCCATAATCTTTTGTCAGCGTGAATCGCTGAACATTGAGGACTTCGTCGTCGCAACTTATCTGACCACAACGAAGACCACCGATCCCCTGCTGCGTGCCGGCGCTATGGCTATCGAGCAGACAACTGGTACCTGGGCACGCGTTCCCGATGAGACTGACGAAGTCAGAATGAACCACGTTGGTCGCGTTATTTCTGTTTACAATGTTCCCAGCTATGAGCTGGGCTGCCCAAGTTCTGAGCGTACTTTCATTGTTCAGATTGCTTATCCCTGGCGCAACTTCAACTGCTGCCTTCCCGAGATGCTCGCAACCGTTTACGGTAACATAGCTGAAGCTGAGAACCTGAAACTCCTTGACCTCGAATTCCCCAAGAGCTTTACAAAAGGCTTTGCTGGCCCTCAATTCGGCGTTGAAGGCGTACGAAAACTTTGCGGCAATATGGATACGCCGCCAATCCTTGCTATGATAAAGCCTTGCACAGGGATCCCTGTCGATGTAATCGAACGCCAGTTCTATAAACTTGCTTGCGCAGGTATTGAGTATATCAAGGACGATGAGCTAAATGCTGATCCTCCTCATGCTCCTTTCTATGAGCGCCTCGAGGCTTGCCTTCGCGCAAGCGACAAGGCCTTTATGGACACTGGCCATCGTGCAATTTATATCCCTAACATTACTGACCGTCAGGACAAGATTTTCGAAAAGGCTAAGAGAGCCGTTGAAATGGGCGCTCAGGCCCTGATGGTTAATGCTCATGCCGTTGGCTATGGCGTCATGGGCGCTCTGGCTGCTGACAAATCCATCAATGTACCTCTGCTTTCTCACCCTGCCTACGCCGGAGCTATGTGCAATGGTACTGACAGCGGCCTGTCATCAACGCTTATTCACGGCAAGTTCACTCGTCTCGACGGTGCTGATATTTGCGTATATTATCTGTCTTACGGCAAGCTACCTGTTCTGAGAGATCGCTATATCCGCTCCGGTCAGGCAATGCTCTCCGACTTTAATGGTCTTAAAAACACCATGCCGTCTCCCGCTGCTGGCCTGCATCCGGGCCTCATTCCTCAGGTTATGAACGATCTGGGCCCCGATATTATAATGGGTGCCGGCGCTGCAATGCATGCTCACCCAATGGGACTCGAGGGCGGTGTTCAGGCCCTACGCCAAGCTGCTGAAGCTTGGCTGCTCGACCAGCCCCTGCCTAAGTATGCCGAAACTCATAAGGAACTTAAGGCCTCTCTTGATGCTTGGGGAGAGTACAAGGCTGAGAAGTCCATATTTGAACTTACAAAGTAATTTCTATTCTATATATAACTGATACGGGGGTCACAGTTGTGGTCCAGTGTCTGCTATAGAAATCGGGACTTATCTATAAGCTCAGCAAAATCCATCCATAACACAAATACATCGGTAAAGGTATTTGTGTTATGGATGTCGAATATGTAAAAACATATTTTGAAATCTCCCGCAGTAGCGCGAAAAGTGGTAAAGCCTCCCCCAGTAAGGCTTTACCACTTTTCCGCAGTCTGAGCTGCGCTATACAATATGCCGGTTCAAATAATCAAATTGGATTTATTAGACTGCGGTGGAAAACTGACAGTGGCTTCTGATACCATTATATGGGTAGGAAAGGTAGGAATAAACCATGCCAAGTTATAACAGCAAATATTCCGAAGAAATGAGGACGCAGACGGCGAAGAATATTTTTCGGAGCGGCAAGACGGCAACCAGCGTAGCCGAGGAATTGGGAATCGACACGAACACGGTTTGCCGAAGGGTCAGAGATTACCGCAGGAAATATGTTACACTTGAAGAAGGTAAGAGTGATGTTTTCGAATATGTGGAGCTGTTCTACAACCAAAAGCGTATGCATGCATCTTTGGGCTATCTGAGCCCGGTCGAATATCGTCTGAAATATGACGGCCTAAAAACCGTATAGTTCAATATATTTTAGTCGCCTATATCGCTACAAAAGTACTACCATTTTTTCGACGCAGCCCAGTTTGAACAATTGAAGAAATAGGTATTTAAAACGAATAATTTCCTCAAATAATTGGCTATGTGGAAAGAATGAATCTGGGTTGGCATAATATTCAAATTGTGTACATTTGAGCATACCTATGCCGCGGCTTTTTTTAAGATAGAAACCTCTTCCTCAAGCTCACGAATTCGCCGTTATGCTTTCGTCAGCTCGGCTTCATCCGGCCCCATATGGCCTGTCCCAGGAAAGGTATTTTCGGGATCGGCTTTATACTGCTTGAACCACATGTAGATCGTATTGGCATGCAGCCCCAGCTCCGCCACCAGGCGCGGCTCTGTTCCCCTGCCTTCGAGATATGACTGAGCAATTTCTTTCTTGAATTCTGCGTCGTATTTCTTCATGTTTGATACCCCTTCATCTGATATTATACCAGCCGTTCCTCGTGTCCGCAAAATCCGTTACAGCGCAGTTTTGCCTTTATTTATGCAGAGTCCTTACTTGGATTGCCTTGCTGCATGAAATTAATATTATTCGAACCTTTTTTCGGTTGGAGAACAGTTCGAATTATTTGTTTCCTTTGATAAATATGTGAATACCTCTTTATAATGGCGTTAAACATGCTCTTGGGGAAATAGACGGGAGAGCAACGATTTTGACGGTACAAATTTGTCATGTAGATATCTAGTTTAGCCTTGATAATCTCAAGGTTCGGTGTTACAATCATTACAATCGAATATAGAAAGCAGTCGGTGCCGCTGCTCCCCGAGATGGGGGGATAGCGGGAAAAGGGAAACAGGTGTAAGGCCTGTGCGATCTCGTCACTGTATGCAGGAGAGCGTTGTCATGCGGAAACGCAGCCACTGAGAAATTGGGAAGGCCGCGACGCTCGTATACTGCAAGCCAGGAAACCTGCCGTCTGCTGGTACGGGAAAGAAATTTCCAGATCACGAGGGATTGATTGTACCATTACCTTAAATAGGTGTATGTTTATCAGTCCTTTTACCGTTAGGTAAAAGGACTGAATGTATCATTGCCTTATCAGGTGTTTATGCTTATCAATCCTTTTACCTAACGGTAAAAGGGTTTTTCTTTTCTGTGCCGTGAATTTGCTGATGTAAATTTATATACATCGGGGCACGGATGAAACCGTTCCAAGACACCAAGGGAGGATTTTACATGAAAAAGAGAATTGCACTGCTGTTGGTTGCCACTTTATTGGCGGCGTTTCTTGCTGGCTGTAGCAATACGAACAATTCAAGCAGTCAAAACAGTGAAGAACCAACGGCAAGCGGGAGCACCGAGGATTCCAATCAAGCTGCTGCTGACAAAGTAGCGGCCCTGATCGATGCCATCTATGTGCAGGAGAGAACCGACGACACAGACGAACAGTGCGCAACGGCGAAAGCCGCGTGGGATGAGCTGACGGATGCGCAGAAGGAATTGGTATCCGGCGAAAACGCCGACCCGGACTACTTCGGCAGAGACACCGGTGACGCTTCCAAGGACGATCCGCTCAACGGGGATGACATCGGAGAAAACGAGCTGCTGGTCGTGAGCTTCGGCACGTCCTTCAACGACAGCCGCGTGGCCGACATCGGAGGGATCGAGAAAGCTCTGCAGGCGGCTAACCCTGACTGGTCGGTCAGACGGGCTTTCACCGCGCAAATCATCATTAACCACATTCAGGCCCGAGACGGCGAGAAGATCGACAACATGGACCAGGCGCTTGAGCGCTCGGTCGCGAACGGCGTGAAAAACCTCGTCGTCCAGCCCACACACCTGATGCACGGCGCGGAGTACGACGAACTTGTTGCCGCAGTGGAGGGATATAAGGACAAGTTTGAGTCCGTAACGATCTCCGAGCCTCTGCTTGGCGAGGTCGGGTCCGATGCGACGATTGTGAACGAAGACAAGGAAACGGTCGCCGTGGCTATCACCGCAGAAGCGGTCAAGACCGCCGGATATGACAGCTTGGAAGCTGCCGCCGCAGACGGCGTGGCCTTTGTGCTTATGGGGCACGGTACCTCCCATACGGCAAACGTGACATATGACCAGATGCAGACGCAGATGGAAGAGCTCGGTTACGCGAATGTGTTCATTGGAACAGTGGAGGGGAAGCCCGCCGACACTGCATGTGACGCGGTGATAGAGGCCGTGAAGGCTGCCGGTTATAAAAAGGTCATTCTCCGCCCGATGATGGTGGTGGCGGGTGACCATGCCAACAACGACATGGCCGGCGACGACGAGGATTCTTGGAAGAGCCAGTTTGTGGCTTTGGGCAACTTTGACAGTGTGGATACTCAGATCGCAGGGCTCGGCGAGATCAGCGACATTCAGGCAATCTATGTGGCGCATACCAAAGCCGCCATGGATTCATAACCAGCTGACAAACGATAATGCTAGCACGTCATATTCATCAGAAATATGTCGAACCGAACCAGATGCAAGGGAGGACTTTTCATGCAAAAAAGAATTGCGGCAATCGTGCTGTTACTCGTTTTCTTACTGATGGCCGGCTGTAGTACGGCAAAAAGCGCATCACTGGACGACGGTGTTTACAGCGCGGAATTCGTCACCGACAGCAGTATGTTCCACGTCAACGAGGCCAACGACGGCAAAGGTATATTAACGGTCAAAGACGGCAAAATGACCATTCACGTCAGTCTTTCATCCGAAAACATCGTCAATCTCTTTGCCGGGACGGCAGAGGATGCGCAGAAGGACGGCGCAGTCCTTCTTGAACCGACGACCGATACCGTGACCTACAGCGATGGAACCACAGAAGAAGTGTACGGCTTTGATGTTCCCGTTCCGGAGATCGGCGAGGAATTCAATCTGGCGCTTCTCGGCACAAAAGGTACCTGGTATGACCATGTAGTGTCGGTCTCAAATCCCGTGCCTGCCGACTGATCCTGAGCATGGGTCGCCGCATCCGGAAAGGTGCCGGCGAAAACACCTGGAATATAAATGGATCGGATACAGAAAGCATAACGGCGGCGCGGCATATTCGCGCGGAATGTGCAGCGCCGTCTTGTTCACTTCATATGAGTATGAACCTGTTTCCAAATAAAGAGGGATGTTCTTATGAGAAAGAGAATCACAGCTATTATAATAACGCTTTGCCTGCTGCTTACCGCCGGCTGCGGCGCGTCGATGGGTAAAAGCGATCAGGCGGCTGCGCCGGAAAGTCTTAATCTGGCGGATGGGAACTATCAGGTATCCGTCGCGCTGTCGGGCGGCTCGGGTCGCGCTTCCGTCGAATCCCCGGCGCAGCTTCGGGTAGAGAGCGGAAAGGCCGTTGCGAACATTGTCTGGAGCAGCTCCAACTATGACTATATGATCGTGGACGGGGTCCGGTATGAGCCGGTTATCACAGAGGAGCATTCGGTTTTCGAGATCCCGATAGACGGTTTAGATTATGATATGGCGGTGACGGCCGACACTGTTGCCATGAGCGAGCCGCACGCAATCGACTATACGCTGCGCTTCGATTCGTCAACGCTGACCGCCGCGGCGGATGGCGAAGCATCATGAGGAAACGAATATGTATTTTGGCCGTCTCCGTCCTTGTTGTCCTAATGGCCAGCCTGTTATTGTCTGGCTGCTCACATACGGTGGGAACAGCTTCTGCTCGGAAACAGGCCGCGTCAACAGGGCCGGACTGGGGAACACTGACAGTTGAAAAGGAACTGCCGCTGCAATACGCGACGCAGTTTACCGTGACGGAATACGAAGACGGCTATGCGCTTATCGATATCACAGACAGCGGCCGCTATCTGGTAGTTCCGGAGGGAATGGCAGTCCCTTCGGGTCTGGACAAGGATATAGTAGTATTGTATCAGCCGCTCGACCGCATCTATCTGGCTGCGACCTCCGCCATGGACCTTTTCAGGGCGATTGGCGGCGTGGGAAGCATCCTCCTGTCCGGGGAGGACGCCGACGGCTGGTATATAGACGAGGCAAAGCAGGCGCTGGAAGACGGAAGTATGCTCTTTGCGGGGAAATACAGCGCGCCGGACTATGAGCTTATCTATTCCGAGGGCTGCAATCTGGCAATTGAATCCACCATGATCTACCATACGCCGGAGGTCAAGGAACAGTTGGAAAAGCTGGGCGTTCCCGTGCTGGTGGAGTGTTCCAGCTATGAGGGAGACCCGCTGGGGCGGATGGAATGGCTTAAGCTCTACGGCGTTCTTCTTGGTAAGGAAGAACTGGCGGAGGAACTATTTGATCAGGAAGTCGCGGCTGTGAATGATATTCTCGGCCAGACGGGCACCGGAAAAACGGTCGCGTTTTTCTATATCACCACCACCGGGACTGTCAATGTGCGAAAAAGCAGTGACTACGTCACAAAAATGATTGAGATGGCGGGCGGCGAGTATGTTTTCTCCAATCTTGAGGATGACGGGAACGCGCTTTCCACCGTCAACATGTCGATGGAGGCCTTTTACGACGGTGCGAAAAACGCCGACGTGCTCATCTACAACAGCGCAATCGACGGAGAACTGCATACTGTTGACGAACTGCTGGCAAAAAGTCCGCTGCTGGCGGATTTTAAAGCTGTCAAAAGTGGTGATGTCTGGTGTACGGGAAAAAACCTGTTTCAGGAACCGATGGGACTTGGAAAGCTAATCGCAGACATGCATACGATTCTGACGGAAGATGAGCCTGATTCGGGAGAACTCAACTACCTGCACAGGCTGACAAACGGAGGCACATGAAAGTGCAAAAAAAGGAAAACCGCCGATACTGTATCGGTTTTGCCGGGCTGGCGCTTGCGCTGTGCGTTTTGCTTGTGGGCAACCTCAATGCGGGCAGCGTAAATTTGTCCGTCGGCGAGATATGCCGCATTCTTTTTGAAAAAACCGGCGAGAACGCCGCGATTGTCTGGGATATCCGCTTGCCGAGGATTGTGGCGGTCGTGCTTCTGGGCGGCGCGTTGTCAGTGTCCGGTTTTCTGCTGCAAACCTTCTTCGCCAACCCCATTGCCGGACCCTTTATACTGGGCATCTCTTCGGGAGCTAAGCTGATCGTTTCGCTGACGCTGATAGGATTCCTCGGCAGAGGTATGAGCATAGGCTCCGTCGCGCTGATCATCGCGGCTTTTCTCGGGTCTATGATGTCCATGGGCTTCGTGCTGCTGATCTCAAACAGAATAAAACGGATGTCGATGCTGATCATCAGCGGCGTGATGATTGGCTACATTTGCTCGGCGGTCACGGACTTTGTGGTGACGTTCGCGGAGGATTCCAATATCGTAAATCTCCACAACTGGTCGCTGGGCAGCTTTTCCGGCATGACATGGGACAACGTCGGCGTCATGTCGACGGTTGTGATTGCGGCTCTGGCGCTGGCGTTTCTTCTCAGCAAGCCTATCAGCGCCTACCAGCTCGGCGAGGTCTACGCGCAAAACATGGGCGTGAATATCCGCATGTTCCGCGCGGCGCTCATATTGCTTTCCAGCGTGCTCTCCGCCTGCGTTACGGCGTTTGCCGGGCCAATCTCCTTTGTGGGAGTGGCGGTTCCGCATCTCATAAGAAGCATATTCAAAACGGCAAAGCCAATCATCATGACCCCAGCCTGCTTTTTGGGCGGCAGCGTGTTCTGCCTGTTCTGCGATTTGATTGCGCGGACGGTTTTTTCGCCGACAGAGCTGAGCATCAGCTCCGTGACCGCCGTATTCGGCGCGCCGGTGGTCATTATTATCATGGTACGCCGACAAAAGCACAACCAGTGAAAGCGAGGACGGAAGTGCATGGATGATTATTACGTATATACGGACCGCATGACCGTCGGGTACGACGGCGTGCCCCTGATCGAGAATATACAGATCGGCGTGCGCCGGGGTGAGATCCTTACACTGATCGGCCCCAACGGCTCCGGAAAATCAACCATTCTCAAAAGCATTATCCGACAACTCCGCTTGCTGGCCGGGACTGTCGTTCTGGATGGCCGCCCCATGGCGGAGCTGACGGAGCGGGACGTCGCACAAAAAATGTCCATTCTTATGACGGAGCGCATGAAGCCGGAGCTCATGTCCTGCTGGGACGTCGTCGCTACCGGACGGTATCCGTATACCGGACGTTTGGGCCTGCTTACGCAGGCCGACCGTGATAAGGTGGACGAGGCGCTGGGAATGGTTCACGCCGTGGAGCTTGCGGACCACTCCTTTTCGCACATCAGCGACGGCCAGCGCCAGCGGCTGTTGCTGGCTCGCGCGATCTGCCAAGAGCCGGAGGTGGTGGTGCTGGACGAGCCCACCTCCTTTCTGGATATTCGGCACAAGCTTGAGCTTCTTTCCATTTTGAAGACCATGGTCCGCGAAAAGCGTGTTGCCGTCATCATGTCGCTGCACGAGCTTGACCTAGCCCAGAAGGTATCCGACCGCATTGTATGCGTGAACCGACGCAGCGTCGAACGCTGCGGCACACCGGAGGACATCTTTCAGGATGAATACATACGCGGCCTTTACGGCATTGAGAGGGGCAGCTATGACACGGCCTTCGGCTGCCTTGAAATGGAGCCTGTGCAGGGGCCTCCGAAGGTATTCGTCATTGGCGGAGGCGGAAGCGGTATCCCGCTCTACCGACTCCTGCAGCGCCGTGGTATTCCATTCGCGGCGGGGATTCTGCAGGAAAACGACGTCGACTACCCAGTGGCCCGCGCTCTGGCTGCTGAGGTGATATCGGAAAAGCCGTTCGAGGCTGTCGGCGAAGAAGCCGTCCGGAGCGCTCTGCAAACGCTGGACAGATGCGAACGGACGGTCTGCTGCACTACCAGCTTCGGTGAAATGAACCGGGCGAATATGGTCTTGCGGGAACATGCCCGCGATTGCTCTCTCCTGATAGGCATAGGGGAGCTTGAACAGTTTGTATACAAGGGAGCTGATGAGCATGGTACCACAGCTTACATTGCTGGCGATACTCACGGGTTTTGTTGTTGACAGTATTCTGGGCGACCCGGCAGGGCTGCCGCACCCCATATGTCTGATTGGCCGCTGTATAGCTTTTTGTGAGAAAGCCCTCCGCAAACGCTTCCCACAGACATCCCGCGGCGCTTTCGCCGCTGGATGCGCGATGACTGTTTTCATCGTCCTGCTCAGCGGGGCAGTCCCGTTTTGTATTTTGTACTTCTGCCTGTTTGTAAATGTCTGGCTTTACTTTGGCGTGTGCTGTGTCATGTGCTGGCAGATATTTGCCGCCAGGTGCCTTGAGAAAGAGGCAAAAAAAGTTCTCGCCTGCCTTGAACGCGAAGACCTGGCCGCGGCCAGAAAACAGGTCGGGATGCTGGTGGGCAGGAACACTGAGGACCTTACCGAAACTCAGGTTATAAAAGCCGCGGTGGAAACCGTAGCGGAGAACACCTCGGACGGCGTGATAGCACCGCTGTTCTGGATGATGCTGGGAGGCCCTGTGGCGGGGTTTGTTTATAAGGCGATCAACACAATGGATTCTATGGTAGGCTATAAGAACGAACAATATCTGCATTTCGGACGGTGTGCGGCAAAACTGGACGACGCCGCAAATTATATACCGGCCCGGCTCTCTGCTCTCGGCATGATAACGGCCGCGGCGCTGACAGGCTTTGACGGAAGGAACGCGGCGCGGATATGGAAGCGTGACAGAAGAAAGCTTTCAAGCCCCAACTCCGCCCAGACAGAGTCTGTATGCGCCGGTGCTCTGCACATACAGCTTGGCGGGAGCGTCCGTTATTTTGGAAAGCTGTACGACAAACCGTTTCTCGGCGACCCCGACCGGCCGGTTGAGCGTGAGGACATTTCACGCAGCTGCCGGATTATGTACGGAACCAGCTTATTTCTGCTGGCGGCGCTTGAGCTGATTGGACTATCCATCGTATTTTTTAGGGGGTAACGGAAATGATCATCAATAACGGCTACGGCCACGGCGGAGACGTCTACAGGAACAGAATAGAGCTTGATTTTTCAATCAATGTAAATCCCTTCGGAACGCCAGAAAAGGTCAGGCGCGCAGTTGCCGACGCCACTCTGTCGCTCTCCGCGTATCCGGACCCGTACTGCGGCGCGCTCCGTAAGAAGCTTGCGGAAGCCGTTGGCGTGGATGAGAAGGATATCCTCTGCGGAAACGGCGCGGCCGAGCTTATTTACCAGTTTGCATTTGCATTGAGACCAGCCAAAACCGTTCTTCCTGTCCCCTCCTTTTCTGAATATGAAGCCGCACTGGACGCCGCCGAATGTGCGCCCGACTTCTATCCGCTTCTTCGTGAAGACGGCTTTGCTCTTACGGGCGGGATACTGAATGCAATTAAAACCGACACGGCGCTTTTAATGCTTTGCAGTCCCAATAACCCGACCGGCCTTTGCATACCGTGGGAGTTGCTCCTGCGTATCCTGGCCAGATGTCGGGAGACAGGGACATGGCTGTTTTTGGACGAGTGCTTTCTGACGCTTACGGACGACGGCAAGGCTCGTTCTCTGATCCCAGAGCTGCGGGAAAACGATAGGGTGTTTATTCTGCAGGCGTTCACGAAGCTGTACGGCATGGCCGGGGTCAGGCTGGGTTACGCCGTCTGCAAAAACAAGGAGATGACAGAAAAAATGTGTCGCTTAGTCCAGCCGTGGAACGTCTCCTCTGTGGCGCAGGCGGCCGGGGTCGCCGCACTGGACTGTACCGCTTGGGCGGAGCAGACGAGGAGTGTCATTTTTGAGGAAAAGCAATATCTGCTGCGGGAGCTTCGAGCGCTCGGCGTCTCCGCTTTGCCGGGAGACGCAAATTTTCTGATGCTCTCCGGCGTGCCGGGACTATATGAACGCCTGTTGGAAAGGAAAATACTGATCCGAAGCTGTGGCGATTACCGGGGGCTTGACGGCGGGGACTGTCGCGTCGCGGTGCGCACCCATCGGGAAAACGCGGCGCTGATATCCGTGATGCGGGAAATCTGCCATGCGTGAAACAGGGATAGAAAACTTTTATGTGCTGAAGGACGGAAAAAAGCTGCGTTTTGGCTACACCACCGGAACATGTGCTGCGGCGGCCTCCAAGGCGGCGGCTGTCCTGCTGATTACGGGCGAAGCACCGGAGACCGTGAATATTGTCACGCCTAAGGGCATCGCTCTGAATTTTGAGGTGCTGGAACCTCAGCTTGGCGATGGGACAGCGTCCTGCGCAATACGGAAATACAGCGGCGACGACCCGGATGTGACGGACGGCGTGCTGGTTTACGCGGAAGTTTGTTGGCAGCTGGAGCCGGGAGTTACGGTCTGCGGCGGCCTTGGAATCGGACGTGTTACAAAACCGGGGCTCAAGCAGCGCATCGGAGAGGCGGCCATCAATCCGGTGCCGATGGAAATGATCTGTCAGGCTGTTACGGAGGCGCTCTCCGACTGCGGGCAGGCGACCGGGATGGAGGTCGTGATCTCCATCCCGGTCGGAGTAGAACTTGCGAAAAGAACATTTAATCCCAGACTTGGCATCGAAGGCGGTATTTCCGTGCTGGGTACCAGCGGTATCGTCGAGCCGATGAGCGAGGAAGCACTGGTGGAGTGTATCGGTTTGGAACTGCGTCAAAAACGTGCCCTCGGCTGCGAAAGGCTGATCGTGACACCGGGAAACTACGGGGCAGAATTCATTCGTTCTCTGTGCTCTGTCCGGGAAACGGAGCTCGTCAAATGCTCCAACTACATCGGACTTACGCTGGATATGGCTGCCGCGGCGGGATATTCTGAGGTGCTGCTCGTCGGACATGTGGGCAAGCTTATCAAACTTGCAGGCGGGATCATGAATTCCCATTCCCGGGAGGCCGACGCACGCGCAGAGCTGATGGCAGCCTGCGCATTGCGCGCAGGCTGTACGGGCGATACGGCGAGAGCAATTCTGGACTGCATCACGACCGATGAAATGCTGCAAATTATGCAAAGAGATAGATTGCTACAAAAGACAATGGATGCGGCGGCGGAGCGGATCGATTTCTACCTCCGAAGCCGCGTGAAGGACCTGTTGACCATCGGGGCGGTTGTCTTTTCCAATGAGTATGGAATGCTGTGTACGACCGGACCCGCCAAGCTGTGGCTGGAAGAACTGAAGGAGCGGAACCATGAATAGAGGAAAGCTCTACGGAATAGGAGTTGGACCCGGCGACCCGGAGCTTATGACGCTGAAAGCGGTGCGTCTGATACGTGAGAGCGATATCGTTGCCGTACCGCACAAGAGCAGGGACAAGTGCTTCGCGCTGCGCATTGCCGTCGGCGCGGTGCCGGAGCTTGACAATAAGCCTGTTCTGGAGATAGAGATGCCGATGACTTTGGAAAAAACCGCAAGAGGACAGGCTTATGAAGCCGGGATTGCGAAACTGCGGGAGCATCTCGACGCCAACAGAACGGTCGCTTTTCTGACGCTGGGCGACCCGACAATCTATTCGACCTATTGCTATCTCCATGAGCGGCTTTTATCTCTCGGCTATGAGGCGGAGATCATACCGGGCGTGACGTCTTTCTGCGCCTCGGCGGCGGCGCTGAACATCCCTCTCTGCGAGGACAGGCAGGAGCTGCACATCATTCCCGGCGTCTTTGATCCCGCCGCCGCTCTCGTTTACCCCGGTGTTAAGGTTTTTATGAAAAACAATATCCCCGCGACGCTGGCAGTTGTGCGGCAGCAGGGCTTGTCTGCACAGCTTGTGGAAAACTGCGGAACAGACGGCCAGAAAATATATCAATCAGCAGGGGAGATCCCGGAGAACGCCGGTTATTATTCCGTGATGATCATAAAGGAGGAAGCAAAATGATCCATTTCGTGGGAGCCGGCAGCGGGGCTGCCGATCTGGTCACCGTTCGCGGAAAAAAACTTTTGGAGCAGGCCGACGTTATCATCTACGCCGGTTCCTTAGTAAACCCTGAGCTTCTTTCCTGTAAAAAGGACGCCTGCGCCGTCTATAACAGCGCGCTAATGACGCTGGAAGAAGTCGTGAAGGTCATGCTGGAAGCGGAAGAAAAGGGTCTTACGACCGTCCGGCTGCACACGGGGGATCCCTGCCTCTACGGGGCCATTCGCGAACAGATGGATATTCTGGACGAAAAAGGCGTCCCGTATGACTCCTGCCCCGGCGTCAGTGCCTTCTGCGGAGCTGCGGCGGTGCTAAATCTGGAATACACACTTCCGGACGTGTCCCAAAGTGTGATAATAACCCGAATGGCCGGGAGAACGCCAGTCCCCGAACGGGAGAGCATACGTTCCTTTTCTGCGCACCGCGCGACCATGGTGCTGTTTTTGAGTACCGGCCTACTGGAGCCACTGTCCGCGGAGCTCATTGCCGGAGGATATGATGCGTGCACTCCCGCCGCCATCGTATATAAAGCGACTTGGCCGGATGAGCGCAAGTGCATCTGCACGGTCGGTACTCTGGAGCAATGCGCGAAGGAGAACGGCATCACCAAAACGGCACTTATTATCGTCGGCGATGCCGTGCGGCACACCGACTACCGTCGGTCGGATCTCTACAACCCGGACTTTGCCACGGGATTCCGGGATGCAAAGAGGGTGACAGAGTGATCATCCGCATAGTTTCCTATACGGAAAAGGGTGCTGGAACGGCAGAACGGATTGCGGTGGGACTGCGAGCAGAAGGACATGTCTGCCGGTGCTTCGCCCTGCCGAAGTGTTGTCCGCAGAACGCCGAGCCTCTCACGCAAGGCGCCGGGCAGTGGGCTGAAGAAGGCTTTAGGGAAGCGGACGCACTGGTGTTCTGCTGCGCCGCGGGCATCGCTGTGCGGGCCATAGCGCCATGGGTCAGAAGCAAGACGGAGGACCCTGCGGTTATCGTCGCGGACGAGCGGGGGCATTTCGTCATTCCCCTGCTCTCCGGTCATCTGGGCGGCGCGAATGAGCTGGCGCTGACGATCGCGAAACGTATCGGAGCCACTCCAGCCGTGACGACGGCCACGGATTTAAATGGCGTTTTCGCCGTTGACGTTTTTGCAAAAAAGAACCATCTGTGGATAGAAGATATGAGCCTTGCCAAGGCTGTCTCTGCCGCACTGGTGGCAGGCAAAGAGGTCGGCTTCAAATCTGATTTGCTATGCGTCGGGGTACTACCGGAGGGGCTGACGGAGGGAGAAGCGGAGCTTGGCGTCTGTGTCACGTCGGTACCCGAAAACGCTCCGTTTGCCAGAACTCTGCGGCTCTTTCCAATGCGCTACGCAGCGGGTCTCGGATGCAGGCGCGGGAAAAGCATGGAGGAGCTTGAGGCCTTTCTCCTGAAACAGTTGTCCGACAGCCGAGCAATGATCCGCGAGTTGCGTTGCGTTGCCAGCATCGACCTGAAGAAAGACGAGCCGGGTCTTGTGCTTCTATGCAAAAAATATAAGCTTCCGCTCCTGACATATTCAGCTGAGCAGCTTTCGGCGGTACCCGGCAGTTTTTCCGGCTCTGACTTTGTGAAGGGAAAAACGGGAGTGGACTCCGTATGTGAACGCGCGGCTGTGCTTACCAGCGGAGGAAGACTCATCAAGCGTAAAACAGCGGAGGAAGGCATAACTTTTGCGCTGGCGGAATACGAGGAGGCGATCCGGTTTGAATAAACTATATGTCGTGGGTATCGGCCCAGGCAGCTATGAAGATATGACCGTGCGCGCACAGCAGACGCTGGCCGGCTGTGACATCATTGTGGGCTATACGGTCTATGTAAATTTGGTGAAAGAGCACTTCGCGGATAAGGAATTTCTGATGACGCCAATGCGGAAGGAAGTTGAACGCTGCGCCCTGGCCTTTGAGTGCGCTTCGGCGGGCAAAACCGTCGCCATGATCTGCAGCGGTGACGCCGGAGTCTATGGCATGAGCGGCCTTGTAGAGGAGTTGGCTCCGCAGTACCCCGGCGTCGAGATCGAGACAATCCCCGGCGTGTCGGCTGTGCTCAGCGGCGCGGCGATTTTGGGCGCGCCGCTCACGCACGATTTTGCCGTCATCAGTCTGAGCGACCTGATGACGCCGTGGGCGAAAATTGAAAAGCGACTTCTGTGCGCCGCTCAGGCGGATTTCGTCATATGTCTCTATAATCCCTCCAGCCTCAAGAGAAAGGACTATTTGCGGCAAGCCTGCGAGCTCATTTTGCAATACGCCGCGCCTGAGACCGTA
>Ga0074193_1000586_pt1 | contig 30287 bp, 28 predicted proteins | sample EPASupsiteHSE605_FD_64523 | JGI IMG/M metagenome (GOLD analysis project Ga0074193, IMG submission 64523) | Bioremediated contaminated groundwater from EPA Superfund site, New Mexico - Sample HSE6-05 | ecosystem: Environmental > Aquatic > Deep subsurface > Groundwater > Contaminated ... | reverse complement strand
CTGCTTCAATTCTTGTAATTTCATCGTCTATATTGACCAGATTGCCTAATGGAAGAAAAAACTCCACGGTACCTACCATGAAAGAGGCCCCGTTAAGATTCTCCTCCTTTTCTGAATATTGTCTGATTGCATCTATGTTGGCCATTTTCCGTATAATGCAGTATAAAGCTTCAGAAAAATCTCCCTTAATATAAAGATTCAGAGATTCTTTCGGAGAGATTCCTTTGGACTGCCTGATACTCCTGATGCTTACAATTGCTGCTTTTGCCTGTTCTACTTTCGCAATAAGATCGGTAGAGTATTTCTCGGTTTTTGGTTGTTCAAGAATCATTATACTCTCACCATCTTTACGATAACTGAGGTTTTGCCATAACTCTTCTGTTATAAATGGCATGAAAGGATGGAGAAGCTTCAATAATTTTTCGAAATAGACCAAAGTTGCCTCATGAGTATCCTTATCCATAGCTTCACCCTGAACCGGTTTGATTATCTCAAGATACCAGGCACAGAAATCATCCCAGAAGAGCTTGTATAAAAGCATAAGTGCATCGGAAAGACGGAATTTTTCAAAATGGTCGTTCATTGTCTCAATAGACTGAGAGAGCAGATTGTCAAACCACTCTACGGCAATTTTGCCTTGCGGCGATGCAGACAAAGAGTCGTCAACCTGCCAACTCTTAATGAGTCTGTATGCATTCCATATCTTATTGGAGAAGTTTCTCCCTTGCTCTACCTGACTCTCGTCAAACAGTATGTCAGTACCTGCACTGCTGCACAAAAGCATGCCCACTCGTACCCCATCTGCTCCAAAATCTTCCATTAGCTTTATAGGATCGGGTGAGTTGCCAAGAGATTTTGACATTTTCCTTCCTGACTTGTCTCTTACAGTACCCGTCAGATATACATTTCTGAAAGGAAGGTCGCCGCAGAACTCATGTCCGGCCATAACCATACGGGCTACCCAGAAAAAGAGAATCTCAGGGGCTGTAACCAAATCATTTGTAGGATAATAGTAAGCAAGTTCTTTGTTTGGCTCCCTATCAGGGAAGCCGGGTTTCTCGGTATCAAAAACAGATATTGGCCACAACCATGATGAAAACCAGGTGTCCAGAACATCGTTGTCTTGTTGTAGATCTGATAGAGACAAGGCGGGGTTAATCTTTTGTGCTGCCCTTAGGGCCTCATTTTCATCTGCTTCAACCACAAGCGATCCATCAGGCAGGTACCATGCAGGTATTCTCTGTCCCCACCAAAGCTGACGGGAGATACACCAGTCATGTACATTTTCCATCCAATGTCTGTATGTATTCTTGTACTTGTCCGGGATCAGTCTTATCTGGTCATTCTCTACATATAGCAAAGCATTTTCTGCTGCTTCGTTCATTTTTAAAAACCATTGAAGAGACAATCTGGGTTCAATTACAGCATTTGTCCTTTCTGAATAGCCAATCTGAGATGTATATGGCTCCTCTTTCTCAAGATTACCTGCCTCAGCAAGCAACTTAACGATTTTTTTCCTTGCAGAAAATCTCTCCTCTCCAATTAATATCTGTGCTTTATCATTCAGTTTGGCATATTTATCCAGAATATCAATAACCGGAAGCTTATGTCGTAGTCCTATTTCATAGTCATTGATATCGTGTGCCGGTGTTATTTTCAGACAACCGGTTCCAAAATCCATAGAGACATAATCATCTTCAATAACAGGAATCTCTTTATTGATAAGAGGAATCAAGACCTTCTTGCCTTTCAGCCAATTATAACGTTCGTCAAGTGGATGCACACAAATTGCAGTGTCGGCCATTATTGTTTCAGGACGAGTTGTTGCAATTAATATGAACTTATCTGTGGCTCTGCCATTATCTGAGATATAGTATTTAAGATAGAACAGCTTCGACGGGGTCTCCTTATGAATAACCTCTTCGTCGCTTACAGCCGTTTGTCCCTCAGGGTCCCAGTTTACCATTCTAACCCCTCTGTATATCCATCCTTTCTTGTAAAAATAGACAAATGTGTTTATAACACTGTTGCTTAGATCTTCATCCATGGTGAATTTTGTCCTTTCCCAGTCACATGATGCTCCAAGCTTTTTGAGTTGTTCCAGTATAATGCCACCATGCTTCTCTTTCCACTCCCACGCATGCTTCAGAAATTCTTCTCTTGATATATCTGTTTTCTCTACTCCTTCAGCCTTAAGTTTTGCCACAACCTTAGCTTCTGTTGCTATGGATGCATGATCTGTCCCCGGAACCCAGCAGGCATTTTTTCCCAACATTCTGGCACGTCTTATCAACACATCCTGTATGGTATTGTTAAGCATGTGTCCCATGTGAAGGACACCAGTAACGTTTGGAGGAGGAATTACAATTGTATATGCCTCTCTGTTATCTGGTTCAGAATGAAAAAAATTATTCTTTAACCAATAAGAATACCACTTATCCTCTGTTAAAGACGGGTCATATTTTGCGGGTAAATCCATATTTTATCAACACTTTTTTAAAATCTAAGCTACAAAGTTAATCAATTATAAAACGCATACAAAATTCGCTTATAAGAAAAAATCTTATCTTTGCAGGGTTTTAACACTAATAACATATTATGAATACTGATAATGAGCTAAATATAGAGTTAAGCGGAGAAGTAGCGCAAGGCTCTTACTCAAACCTCGCAATAATCACTCATTCTAGCAGTGAATTTATTATTGACTTTATAAGGATGATGCCTGGAGTACCTAAACCTCAGGTAAACAACAGGATAATAATGACTGCCGAACATGCCAAAAGACTATTTCTTGCGCTTGAGGATAATATTGCAAAATTTGAAAAACAGTATGGAGAAATAGAACTTCATAACGAGCAGAAAAACATGATTCCTATGGGCTTTGGAAGCAATTCAGCCGAAGCATAATATACATTAAACAAATATGACTAAAACCTTTAAAATTGTTGTACTGGCAAAGCAAGTGCCAGATACACGTAATGTTGGAAAAAATGCGATGAAGGAGGACGGAACAGTTAACCGTGCTGCTCTCCCTGCAATTTTTAACCCCGAGGACATGAATGCTCTCGAGCAAGCTTTAAGAATTAAGGACAGGTTTCCTGGAAGCAAGGTATTGCTTCTGACAATGGGACCTTCCAGAGCTGCCGAGATAATCAGAGAGGGATTTTTCCGCGGTGCCGATGGGGGAGTATTATTGACAGACAGGAAATTTGCAGGTGCAGATACTTTAGCTACATCATATGCTCTGGCTATGGCAATAAAGAAAATGCAACCGGACATAATTATTGCAGGAAGACAGGCAATTGACGGTGATACTGCTCAGGTGGGTCCACAGGTGGCAGAAAAACTGAACTTGCCACAAGTGACATATGCAGAAGACATCATGGGCATAGAAAACGGAAAGATATCCATTAAAAGGAGACTTGAGCGAGGAATTGAAGTTGTGCAATCCACACTTCCTGTTGTCATTACAGTAAATGCCACTGCCGCACCCTGCAGGCCAAGAAACGCTAAGCAACTGATGCGATTCAAGCATGCCAGAACATTAACCGAAGAACAGGATAACGAACATAACTCATATCTTCCTATATTCAGTCTTGAGTCATTGATTATCCCTGAATGGGGTGTAGCCGATGTTGGTGGAGATGAAGCAAATTACGGACTATCAGGTTCTCCCACCAAGGTAAAAAAGATCGAAAACATAGTTTTTCAGGCAAAGGAATCTAAGAGACTTACCTCGGCAGACCAGGATATAGATTCGCTTATTAAAGAGCTGATCTCTTCTCACACTATTGGTTAATAAATAATAAATGGACAATGAATAACATTATAGTATATATAGAAACAGAAAATGGTAAAATTGGTGATGTGAGCCTTGAGTTGCTGACAAAGGCACGTTCACTAGCTAAAGGGCTCTCATGTAATCTGGAGGCGTTACTAATAGGACATAAAATAAGTGAACTACAGAATGAATTATTCGCATATGGTGTGCAAAAAATTCATATTGCCGATGACCAGAGACTAGTAAATTATCTCACACTACCCTATTCAGCAATTACAATTTCTCTTTTCAAAGAAGAGAAACCACAAATAGCACTTTTTGGTGCAACCAGTATTGGCAGAGATCTGGCACCACGAGTTTCAAGTGCATTGAAAAGCGGCCTGACTGCAGATTGTACCTCATTGGAAATTGGTGATCACACAGATACAAAATCAGGCACCATTTATAAAAACCTTCTGTACCAGATTCGTCCGGCTTTTGGTGGTAATATTATTGCTACAATCATTAATCCGGAGTGTCGTCCTCAAATGGCAACCGTAAGAGAAGGTGTCATGAAAAAAGAGCCTCTTGAGACTCCTGTCAAAGGTGAGGTCAACATTCTGGATGTTAAAGCGATGTTGAACAATGAGGACTTTATTGTTGAAATTATTGAGAGACATATGGAGGAGAGAAAAATTGACATCAAAGGATCGCCGGTAATAATTGCCGGAGGTTTTGGTGTTGGCTCAAGGGAGAATTTCAAACAATTGTTTGATTTGGCTCGTCTGCTTGGGGCAGAAGTTGGAGCGTCAAGAGCAGCTGTTGATGCAGGCTTTGCCGACCATGCAAGACAAATAGGTCAGACCGGAGTCACAGTAAGACCAAAATTGTTTATCTCCGTAGGTGTTTCAGGTCAGATCCAGCATACCGCAGGAATGGACGAATCGGCTATGATCATATCGATTAACAGCGATCCTGATGCTCCTATCCATCAGATTGCAGACTATGCAATCGTAGGTGATTTAAATGAAGTTTTACCTAAGATGATACAGTCTTACAAAAAAAATAGCAAATAGTATGGCAAACTTTTATAAAGATAATAAAGACCTTAAATTTCAGTTTCAGAATCCGTTAATGAAAAAAATCGTGCAGCTTAAGGAGCAGGATTTCAAGGATTCCGGAAAATTCGATTATGCTCCTTGTACTTGTGACGACACAATCGATTCCTACGATAAGGTAATGGATATTCTGGGAGAGATATGTGGTGATGTGATATCGGTAAATGCAGAGGAGGTAGACAAGAGTGGTCCTCATCACGAAAATGGAAGGGTAACCTATGCACCGGGAACACAACAGAATCAGGATGTATTGATTCAGGCAGGCTTGTACGGAATGTCATTACCAAGAGAGTTCGGAGGTCTTAACTTTTCGATGGTACCATATATAATGTCTGCAGAACTAGTTGCGCGCGCCGATGCCGGGTTTGCAAACATATGGGGACTACAGGATTGCGCAGAGACCATTCATGAATATGCTACTAAAGAGATCAAAGACGAGTTTCTTCCAAGAATAAATCAAGGTCAGACATGCTCCATGGACCTGACAGAGCCAGATGCCGGAAGCGACCTCCAGGCTGTAATGCTAAAAGCTACATATAATGAGCAAAAAGGCATGTGGTATCTTAATGGGGTAAAAAGGTTTATCACCAATGGAGATGCTCAGATTAAACTGGTTCTGGCCCGCTCAGAAGAGAACACTACCGATGGAAGAGGTCTCTCCTATTTTGTTTATGATAAGGATTGGGAAGGAGTCCAGGTAAGAAGAATCGAAAATAAGCTTGGAATAAAAGGATCACCTACATGTGAACTGGTATTCCATAATGCTCCTGCAAAATTGGTCGGAGAGAGAAGAATGGGGCTTATTAAGTATGTAATGTCACTTATGAACGGTGCCAGACTTGGCGTTGCTGCTCAATCTGTAGGAATTTCCGAGGCGGCATACAGAGAAGCCTTGAAATATGCGCATGAAAGGGCTCAGTTTGGAAAACCAATCATAGAATTTCCTGCTGTATACGAAATGTTGGCTGTAATTAAAGCTAAACTTCAGGCATCAAGAGCTCTCCTTTATGAGACAACCCGTTTTGTTGATATTTACAAAGCATATGGATTTATTGCCGAAGAACGCAAACTCACCCCCGAAGAGAGACAGGAGTCAAAGAGTTATCAAAGGCTTGCAGATATGTTTACCCCAATCGTAAAACTTATGGCATCGGAGTATTCAAATCAGAATGCATATGACTCGCTTCAAGTACACGGTGGTTCTGGTTTCATGAAGGATTATCCAATCGAGAGAATATTCAGGGACGCCCGTATTACAACCATTTATGAAGGAACATCTCAATTACAGGTAGTTGCTGCACAACGATATGTCACAAATGGTGCATACCTCAACCAAATAAAAGAGTATGAAAAAACCGAGCTTAAGCCTGGTTTCTCTCAATACAAAAAAACACTTGCCGAGATGACCGAACAATATCAGCAGGCTGTTGCGCTTGTTTCTGGGTCTGATAACGAAGTTATCGACTTTCATGCACGCAGGCTGGTTGAAATGGCCGCGCATATAATCATGTCATATTTACTTATCATTGATTCGCAGTCTGATGACAGCTTTGAGAACTCTGCCTCTGTCTATCTCAACAAATCTAAAGCATGGAACGATGAGCGGTACTCATACATTAAAGATTTTGCACCTTCAGACATTAATCCATTTGTTTCAATAAAAGAAGAGATAGTTCCTGAAGCATAAATCTGCCTCTAACTAGTAATATTAATTATTACTGTCCCGACACTTAGGTTAACTGAAAATTGTTTCAGTCATACATCAAGTGTCGGGATAGTTGTATCTATCAGCATTTTCCCTGATAACCACAATCTCCTGCTTCCTCTATCCCCTCAAATTCGATAGTGATGTGTCCGATCCCGTACTTCTCTCCTATACAACGGATCTTTTGCTTGTATTCCATCTGCTTCTCCAATGATGAATTATTTGTCAGGACTACATGAAGAGTAAGAATGTGATTCTCTCCATCCAGACTCCACAAATGGAGGTCATGAATAGATTCAATATCATTCATCTTCCTGATTTCCTGTATGAATTCATCTGTCTTCACGTCTCTGGGAATCTCCTGAAGCATTATTTTAAGTGTTTTAGATAAATTATTATAAACATTCACTAACACCCATATTGTAATCCCTATTGAAAGGAGAGGATCGATTATCGGTAGGTTCACGAACATCATAACTACGCTAGCTACAAGCACAGCAATCCAGCCAAGCACATCCTCCATCATATGAATCAATACAGCCTTTTCATTCAATGACGATCCTTTTTTCAGTCTTAATACCGCTACTCCATTTACTATTATCCCAAGGATTGCCAAAAGCAGCATTCCCGTGGCATTTGACTGTTGTGGTTCTAGAATTCGTTTTATGCTTTCGGCAATTATAAAGACAGAACTAACTGCCAGAACAATAGATATGAATATTGACCCAAGAAGGGAAAATCTTTTATATCCATAAGAGTAAAATTCGTCACTCTTTTTGCCAGATTTTTTTTGAAGATAAAATGCAACACCCAGAGAAACACTATCTCCAAAATCGTGAAGTGCATCTGAAAGGATGGCTACACTATTGGTAAACAATCCCCCCGCTAGCTCAAAAATGGCAAAAACCAGATTAAGGACAAATGCCATTCTTAAGTTACCAGAAGACACAGAATTGGCAATGCTATGATTATGTTCATTTGTATCCATATTTTTACAAGAAATTTATTGATCAAAAATATTTACCTTTGTCAAATATAGCAACAATAAGGCAATGGGTAATAATCTAAAAGTAGTTATCTTCTCATCTTCTCTACATGACTCATCTACTCTTCTTGATACAAGAGAGGCCCTTTTAAACGAATTGCGATCTGAACATGAAGTTGAACTAATTGATAGTTCTGATGTTGATAACTCTTTAGCCGGAGAGAACCTCGTTGTTGCATTTATTGCCACTGGAGGTACAGAAGAGAAGTTTACTCAAAAATATGAGATGCTCTCCAAACCTTTAGTTATTATAAGCGACTCATACCACAACTCTCTTGCGGCCTCTCTTGAAATCGCTTCTTGGCTAACCAGCAAAGAGATAAAACACAAACACTTGAATTTTCCTCTCTTACCAGCGAAAAAATTCTGTGAAGAGTTTAAGCAGGAGATTTCATCTCTTTTACTAATCCAATCGGCACGCTATAAGTTATCTAAAGCTGTGATTGGTCTTGTTGGAGGAGAATCATCATGGTTGATTTCTTCTAAGGTTAATACCAAATCAATTTCAGAAAAATATGGAACAAAGTTTCTTCCCATAAACATTTCCGAACTGGAGTTATTGTATAATCAAGAGGTAGGTTATGACAACAATCATGATCTGTTAATTAAAGAGATGACAGACAAAAGGGAAGGCGACAGGTCTAAGAAAGATATTACCGATGCTGTAAAAATGTATCTGGCATTGATTAAACTAATTGACAATCATAATCTAAATGCTCTTACTATCAAATGCTTTGATTTACTATCGTCCTGCAGGACAACATCGTGCCTGGCATTGTCATTGCTGAACGACAAAGGCATTGTATCGGGCTGTGAGGGAGACATTCCATCTCTCTGGTCAATGCTAATCTCTTATACTCTTTGCGGTACAACATCATTTATGGCAAATCCCTCATCAATAGAGATGGAAGAGAAGAGTGTTGACTTAGCACACTGTACAGCACCTGTCAGTTTGTCAAAAGGTTTTTCATTGCCTTCTCACTATGAATCAAAGATTGGAGTAGGTGTTGCTGCACTCCTACCCTTGGGAAAGTATACAATTTTCAAATGTGCAGGCGAAAACCTGGATAAATACTATGCTTATGAAGGAGATATTGTTCAGAATACAAGTGTGGTTGAGCGATGCAGGACGCAGGTCAAGTTTATTTTTAAGTCCGATTTGGATTTAGATGCATTTCTTAACAGTCATTTAGGAAATCATACTATAATCATACCTGGAAAGCATAAAAAAATATTAAGTGAATTTTTCGATCTTAATTGAATTAAAACATGATAAAATATCGTCCAATGAACATATATTCAGTAAGTAAAACAATGATGTTATCTTTAGTAGCAATGTTGTTATTAAATACCAGTACTGCTTTATCGCAACAAATTGACAATCAAGACCCCTTAATAGTTCAAGCCGTAACATCTGTTTCATCGGACAGCTTAAAAAGTTATGTTAACGATATCCTTAAGTTCCATACAAGACATAATCTCAGTTCAAAAACCGATAAGAATATAGGAATAGGAGCTGCATCAAACTATATTTTCAATAAAATAAAATCGTTTTCTAAAGAATCCGGGCCGGAGATATTAGTAGAAAGAGTTGAATATAACGCAGGAGGAAAAGGAAGCAGACTGGGCAGAGAAATCGTGTTGTCCAACATTGTAGCAACAATAAAAGGGTCTTCTACCCAGGATAAAAGAGTTATTGTTCTTTTGGCTCACTATGATAACCGTATAGACAATAACAATGATTCAACATCGTTTGCCCCTGGTGCAAATGACAATGGAAGTGGCGTTTCTGCTCTGATTGAGATCGCAAGAGTTTTGTCTTCTTATAGATTGCCTTTAACAGTAAAACTCATGTTTTTGTCCGGAGAGGAACATGGTCTTTTGGGAGCAGACCATATGGCCCAGATTGCTGCGAACGAAAAATGGGATATTGTTTCTGTCATCAACAATGACATGATTGGAAACTCTGGTGCAAGCGAAACAGACAGTAGGAACAATTCAATGGTTAGAGTATTTTCCGAAAATATCCCTTCTCTGGAAACTGATGAGATGAAAAGAGAGAGAGTATTCAATTCATCTGAAAACGACAGCCCGTCACGCCAGTTGGCCCGATATATCAAGGAAACAGGAGAGAGATATGTATTAAACCTGAATATCAATCTTGTATACAGGAATGACCGGTTTGGCCGGGGTGGTGACCATACTCCATTCAGTAAAAGGGGTTTTACATCAGTCAGAATTTGTGAATATTATGAAAACTATAACAGAACTCACCAACCTATTATTTTTAAAGATGGAATCCAATATGGTGACCTTATTGACGGGGTAGATTTTGAATATGTAAGAAAGAACACCTCTGCCAACCTAGCAACGGTGATGAACCTCTCCTATGCTCCACCGGTACCTCTTGACGTGAAAATTGATCTCTCAACATTATCCGGTGAAACCAAAATAACATGGAGATCTCCTGAAACTGGAAAGAGTCCTGATGCATACTATTTACTAATTAGAGAAACAGATAAGTCTCAGTGGCAACGGAAAATACTTGTTAAGGGGAATAGTATGATTGTCCCGTTGAGCAAGGATAATTACTTCTTTGGAGTACAGTCAATAGATAATGCCGGGCACGAAAGTCTGTCTGTTTTAGCCACCGGTAACAGATAATTAAAATTATGTACAGAATATCATTTTGCGGTTCAGGAAACGTATCATACAGATTGTCAATGGCAATAAAAGCAGCAGGCTACACGGTACCCTATATTTGCGGAAGGAATTCAGAATCGTCGGAAAAGCTGGTTCATATACTTAATAAAAGCGATAATAATCCTCACCACGTTAGTGAAAGTACTAAGTATACAAACGATATCCATATTCTTGCCGATTCGGATATTGTAATACTGGCAGTCTCCGATGACGCAATTGAAGAATTTGCGGATAATTTTGCAAAGACTTTTGCAGGATGTGAGAAAAAACCAATCTTACTTCACACCAGTGGGGCCTCTTCCATGAATCTGCTTTCGGGAAACAAATCATATGGAGTAATATACCCTTTAATGACTCTTAGTAAGATAAAACCCGTAGATTTCAGACAAGTACCATTTTTCATTGAATTTTCGAACGATGAAGTTAAAAAAGTGCTCACAGATATTATCTTCTCCTTAGGGGCAGAATACAAGATAGCAGACTCTCAGGAGAGACTCAAAATTCATCTTGCAGCTGTTTATGTCAGCAATTTTGTCAACTATCTTACTGGTCTTGCATTCGACCTTGCAAAACCAAACCATATGTTTCTTATGCCCCTTGCAATAGAAACTGTCAGAAAGGCATTTCTTTACAAGCACCCATCGATTGTTCAAACCGGGCCTGCAAAAAGGGGAGATATGAAAACTATAGAAAAACACCTGTCTCTGCTCTCAGAGCTGAATGAACATAAAGAGCTGTATGAGGTTATCTCAAATCTGATAGCAAAACAAAATTCAAAAACAAAATAACGATTTATGTCTAATTATAAAATCAAACTATCTAAAATCAAAGCCTTTGCATTCGATGTCGACGGAGTATTCACCGATGGAATGGTACTAGCTACTGATACTGGTGACCTTCTAAGGTCGCATAATGCAAAGGATGGATTCGCTGTAAGAAAGGCAATTATTCAGGGATTTCCGGTTGCTATAATTACTGGCGGAGCATCAGAAAGCATCGTAAAAAGATTTGCTCTCATTGGAATGGATAGAGATGACATCTATCTAAAATCAAATTATAAGATTCCTGATTTCATTGACTTTTGTGAAAGGCACAAATTGCAGCACGAGGAGGTTCTTTTCATGGGTGACGATATTCCGGACATAGGAGTACTTAAATTGTGCGGTCTGGCAACATGCCCTGCTGACGCAGTATCTGAAGTAAAAGAGGTAAGTGAATACATCTCTCTTTATACCGGAGGCAAAGGATGCGTTAGAGATGTAATAGAACAGACACTAAAGATCCATAATAAATGGAACACAGATCCCGAAACGTACTCTGGTTAATACACTATATTTGAAAAACAAATGTTGCAAGATAAACTAAAAGGATTTGATATTATCCTTGCCTCTGCCTCTCCCAGACGGAAACAATTGCTTGATGGTATAGATCTGGAATTCAAGATTGAAACTGGCGGTGACATTGAGGAGATATTTGATCCTACCATGGATGTTATGATGGTTCCTGAATATCTGGCTGAACTAAAGTCAACAAAGTTTGCCAGAAAATTAAATAACAATGAAATTCTCATTACTGCCGATACTATGGTATTGTGTGAGAAAGAAATACTAGGTAAACCGCTAGACAGACAACATGCTGTTGAGATGCTTGGCAAACTTTCAGGAAAAAAGCATCAGGTACTGACAGGCGTATTTATTAGAAGTAACTTTAAAAGCAGATCCTTTACTGCTTTAACAGATGTCTATTTCAGAGATTTGTCGGTTAATGAAATTGAATACTATGTAGACAAGTACAAACCATACGATAAAGCAGGCGCTTACGGGGCACAGGAGTGGATAGGTTATATTGCAATAAGCAGAATAGAGGGCTCCTACTTTAATGTTATGGGGCTTCCTGTTCAACGCCTCTATCTAGAACTTGATAAATTCTTAACAGACTAAATAATATTGTTCGTTTTCCTCCTTCACCTCTCCCCTGTCAATAAGATCCCTCAGGATATGAATATACGTATCAGTTTCATCGCCCACTGATTCAGAAATCTCTTGTAATGACCTGGGTGACGATGCTAAAAGCTCTGTAATTTTTCGTTCTACCTCATTTTCGTAACTTCTGCAATCTCCTGACTTTCTATCCTCTATACAAACATCACAAAATTCACATTTCCGTGAGTTATTCTGACCAAAATATCTGAGCAACTGTATAGATCTGCATACATCATTATTAGAAACATAAGAAATAATACTGTCTATTCTTGATTGGTACGTGTTCTTGCGTTCTTCATATTTTTTTGTAGAGATGTATAGGTTTTTATTATCCAGACGCTCTTCGTTTAATATAAGCAATGGAGACCTTACACTAGGTATGTAATTTATTATATGCATTCTGGAAAGCAATATTAGGTTAGAAGCAACAGCTGCCTTGCTGTTCCTTGAAACTCGGGCAATATACTCTTCGTCAATTGGCACAAATGCAGAAAAAAGTCCCGTGTATATCCTGAGGATAACCTTGATGAACGAATCTAATGATGTGTTCTTCAGCTGAATTTTATACAACTCATCTCTGTTGACCGTAAACATTATTCTACTGGGGTTATCAATATCTTCTGTCAAATACCAGTAACCTTCGGTTTGAATGTATTTGATGGCATGAAACGCCGACAAAGTGTGCAACTTCATGCTTCTGGCAAATTCTGCAAGATTGAATTTTATAATATCCCCTTTTCCCGATCCATAAGCAAGTCCAAGGTATACAAATAGTTTTTGGTAGACATCCTTGATATAGTCAATTTCCGGAAATGACAGATTGGTTATCTGACGTAGTCTGCTTATGTCGCTACTATTCCAAAGCAAAATCGCATATGCTCTCTCTTCATCACGCCCGGCCCGTCCTGCCTCCTGAAAATATGCCTCGACAGATTCCGGGAGGTCAAAATGGCACACAAATCTGACATCGCTCTTATCAATTCCCATTCCAAAAGCATTGGTGGAAACTATTATTCTTGTCTCTCCTTTTTTCCAGGCATCCTGTTTTTTAGACCTTTCTGCAGAGCTGAATCCGGCGTGGTAAGCCTCTGTATCTACACCCTGAGACAATAGAAAAGAAGCCAGTTCTTCCGCTCGTTTCCTCTCCCTCACATATATAATTCCAGAACCGGGAACAGAATGTGCGATTTTTAGAATCTGACCATTTTTATCTTCTACTTTTCTTACAACATATGAAATATTTGGTCTTTCAAATCCGGATTTTATAAGGTTCGGTTTCAGGAACCCGAGCTGAGTCATTATATCTTCTGCAACAAAAGGGGTTGCTGTAGCAGTAAGAGCTATAATTGGCACATCTCCTATTATTTCCTTAAAATCTTTTATTGAGAGATAGCTGGGTCTGAAATCGTACCCCCATTGAGATATACAATGAGCCTCATCAACTACCAGATAATTAATTTTCATCTGAGCAACTCTCACTTTGAGCATCTCATTATGAAGTCTTTCGGGTGATATGTAAAGAAATTTATAATCTCCATAAACGACATTATCCAAGGCTATGTCAATTTCGTTTTTTGTCATGCCTGAATGAACCGCCAAAGCTTTTATATTTTTATTTCTAAGCGTCTCTACCTGATCTTTCATCAAAGCGATCAATGGCGAAACAACAATGCAGACACCTTCCTTTATAAGAGCTGGAATTTGAAAACAAACAGATTTGCCTCCTCCTGTCGGCAAAAGTGCCAAAGTGTCATTACCAGAAAGAGCTGAATTAATAATCTCCTCCTGCATTGGCCGGAATGATTGGTAGGACCAGTAATTTTCAAGTATTTCCAGGGGAGTTTTCATTGCATTTTGGTATAAGGCAAATTTAGCAAAAAACGGGGGTTTATGGCAAGATTTTTGCTGAATTATTATGCGTTTTATCGAATGTTAAGATAATAATTTCGGTTTTAATAAAAATTATATATATGACAAATTTAGATCTAACCAAGTACGGCATTAAAAATGTCAGGAATGTTATCCACAACCCTTCTTACGAAGTTATGTTTCAAGCAGAAATGTCTGAGAAAAATGAAGGATTTGAAAAAGGAACACTTACAAATACTGGAGCAGTAGCTGTAAAAACAGGAGTTTTCACAGGAAGGTCCCCCAAGGATAAATTCATTGTTAAAGACTCAATTACTGAAAATACAATATGGTGGGATGGCACTATTAACAAACCAATAGAACAAAATGTGTGGGCAGATTGTAAAGAACTTGTTCAAAATCAACTTTCAGACAAAGAGACTATTTATGTAGTTGATGCATATTGTGGCACAAACGAAGATACTCGCATTAAGGTTCGTTTTATAATGGAAGTAGCATGGCAGGCGCATTTTGTGACTAATATGTTTATCCGTCCGTCAAAGTACGAATTGGACAATTACGGCGAACCAGACTTTGTGTTTCTGAATGGTTCAAAAGTAACAAATCCTAAATGGAAGGAGCACAATTTACATTCAGATGTTTTTGTACTATTCAATCTTACTGAGAAAATGTCTGTTTGTGGAGGCACTTGGTATGGCGGAGAGATGAAGAAAGGGATATTTTCTATGATGAACTACTATCTTCCACTTAAAGGAATAGCATCTATGCATTGCTCGGCAAATGTTGGAAATGAGGGCGACGTTGCAGTATTCTTTGGCCTATCGGGTACTGGCAAGACTACTTTATCTGCCGACCCAAAAAGATATCTCATTGGTGATGACGAGCATGGCTGGGACGAACATGGCGTTTTCAATTATGAGGGTGGATGCTATGCAAAAACAATCAATCTTAGTGAAGAAAATGAACCGGATATCTGGAGAGCAATCAAGAGAGATGCACTTCTGGAAAATGTTACTGTAAATCCCGATGGTTCTGTAGATTATGCAGATGGCTCCATTACTGAGAACACTCGTGTTTCATATCCAATCTATCACATTAACAAGATAGTACTCCCATCAAAAGCTGGTCATGCAAAGAAGATCATATACCTTTCTGCTGATGCTTTTGGAGTTCTGCCTCCGGTTTCAATCCTGGACAGAGATCAGGCCCAGTATCACTTCCTTTGCGGTTACACATCAAAATTAGCCGGAACGGAGAGAGGTATAACAGAACCGGTTCCGTCGTTCTCCCCTGCATTCGGAGAAGCATTCCTTACATTGCATCCAACAATGTATGCACAGACACTTGTTAAAAAAATGGATGAACACGGTGCTAAAGCATATCTGGTAAACACCGGATGGAACGGTACAGGAAAAAGGATCTCAATAAAAGATACACGTGCCATTATTGATTCCATTATTGAAGGCACAATTGATCAGGTTCCTACTGTCAAAATCCCTATCCTTAACCTTACAGCTCCGCTAAAACTGAAGAACGTATCAGAAGGAATTCTTGATCCAAGAGATACATATGCAAATAAGGAGGAGTGGACAGAAAAGGCTAAATCACTGGCTGCAAAATACATAAAGAATTTTGAGCAATACTGTGACAATGATGCTGCAAAAGCTCTTATAGCTTGCGGACCTCAGTTGTAATAAAGAGAACGAGGGGACGCATATTGTGTACCCGACAATGACCTGACAAACGGGAATTGACAGATATAATACTGACAATTTCCGTTTTTTTATATCAGAATTAAAGTTAACATTTGCATATCAAAAGATATTGATTGTGTAATTGCCTTTATGGGTTTTGCAAATGAGCATTTGGGAACCCACTCTGTAAACTGAGTGTAAAAAAACAACAAGCAAAACCGATAATTTTAAATAAGCTCAATCACGGTTTTGCATTTGTTTTTTAGCGAAGTGAGCAGAAAGTGGGTAAACGCGGTGCACAGCCCATAAAGGCAAATACACATCAAGTTGGAACGAGATGTAAAAAAGAAAAATATTAATAACTTTATAAAAAAAATGAAATGAATAAAGTAACATTAATTTTTGCAGCATGCGCATTGTTAGTAAGCTGCAATAACCAGGATGAAATGAAGTTAAAAGAAATCATCAGTCAGACAGAGAGTTCTGTAAGGCCTTTGGCCAAAGAGGCAAATCTTGCCTATTGGAATGGTACAATTACCGGGGATACTGCGGAATTCAAAAAATATTCTGATGCTAACATCAAAATAACACAGATTTTCTCTAATACGGAAACTTTTGCATCTTTAAAAAAGATAAAAGAGAATGGGAAAATAAAAGATTCTCTTTTGAACAGACAACTAACTATCCTTTATAACTCATATCTGTCAAATCAGACAGATACAACCCTTCTGAATGCCATTATAAACAAGACAGCAGCACTTGAACAGAAATATGCAGAATTCAGGGCCAATTATAAAGGCAAGGATATTTCTGACAATGAGGTAGAACGTATTCTTCAATCATCAAATGATAACAAGGAGCTAATGGATGTATGGATGGCTCACAAGAACATCGGCACCCATGTTGCAACGGATGTAATAGAATTAGTCAAGTTGAGGAACAAGGTTGCAGTCTCTCTGGGGTTCGACAATTATCACACAATGTCACTGGAACTTTCCGGTCAGAATCCGGAAGAGATCTCTTCACTTTTTGATGAACTAGACTCTTTGACCAAAGGTACTTTTGGTAAGTTGAAAGATGAAATGGATTCTGCTTTTTCAATAAGATACAAAGTAAAAAAGGAGATGCTGATGCCTTGGCATTTTCAAGGAAGGTTCTTTCAGGAATCACCTCAGCTATATCCTGTTGATCTTGCCAAATATTACAAAGGAAAAAATCTTGAACAGTTAACCACAGATTTCTACACAAGTATTGGCTTGGATGTGAGTAAGATTATGTCAAACAGCGACTTATATGAAAAACCAAAGAAGAATCAACATGCATATTGTACAGATATTGACTCTGATGGTGATATAAGGGTTCTATGTAATATCAGTGACAATGAGCAATGGATGGGAACAATGCTTCATGAATTTGGTCATGCTGTCTATTCTCAAGGACATGATATACCAGAAAATCCATACTTACTGAGAAACGCTGCACACACATTCACAACCGAGGCAGTAGCAATGATTTTCGGCCGTTTGTCACGTAATCCACAATGGATGAAACAAAGCCTGGGAATTCCGCAGGAGGAGATTGACAAGATTGCAGATGATTGCAATAAGTCCCTTAAATTGCAGCAATTGGTATTTAGTCGCTGGGTACAAGTGGTTTACCGCTTTGAAAAAGCTATGTATGCCAACCCCGAACAGGATTTGAACACTCTATGGTGGGATCTTGTTGAGAAATATCAGATGCTGAATCGCCCGGAAAACCGAAACTCACCTGATTGGGCAAGCAAGATTCATATTGCACTTTATCCTTGTTATTACCACAATTATCAGCTGGGAGAATTATTTGCTTCTCAGATGCATTATTATATTGTAAATAATATTTCTAAGACCGGTGATTTCAAAAATGAATCATATATTGGAAATAAGGAAATCGGCACATGGATGACAAAAAACATTTTTAATGCAGGCATGAAGTATGAGTGGAACGAAATGATTGAGAGAGCAACAGGAGAAAAACTTACAGCAAAATATTTTGCAGGACAGTTTGTAGATTAAATATCAACACAACCCAATAAGAAGGCGCTTCAAATATCTGATGCGCCTTCTTTATTAATATCACCAATTGAATAATGAAACATACTTTTCCTTGGCAGGCATGATAACCTGAGTCCTTCTCCTACAGTAATCCCAATCTCAGATAATGAATCAAATGCAGCCTTATATGCAAGATCTGGAGTATTGTTGTTTTCACTCAGATGACAAAGGAACAAGGATCTTAAATCAGGATGATATATCTTTTTCAATGCTTTTGCCGTCTCATTGTTGCATAGATGTCCCCTTCCATTACTGATTCTTTCAATAAGCACCTTTGGATATCTGCCGCTTACAAGCATTTCATAGTCATAGTTTGATTCTAGTATCAAATGGTTGGCTCTCTTTGAATAACTGATTATTTCATCAGTTATCTTTCCCGCATCTGTAATAAGAGTAAATTTCTCACCAAAAAAGTCAATGTGAAAACCAACAGTGTCCGTAGCATCATGTGAAACATCAAAAGGAGTTATCTTGACACCCTTGTAATCATATTCCTTATCTTTGACAATAATTCTGCGGCAATCAACAAGTGTTCCTCGTGTACAAGGATGGTATAAAAGAGAATTATGAAGTTCTGCAGTTGCCCATACAGGAATTCTATAACGTTCTGCAAATGACCCAAGATGCTTCACATGATCAATATGGTCATGTGTAACCAGGATCAGGTCAATAAGTCCAATCTGAATATTACATTCTGCTAATCTCTTTTTTATCGTCCTTACTCCTACCCCCACATCAATCAAAATGGAAACAACCCCATTTCCTATGTAGTAACAATTTCCATTACTTCCGCTTGACAGACTTATGAAATTGATCATAACACAGATCTTATCTCAGTTTCCAAATCACTCTCCTGTGTAGCCAAAAGCGTCTTATAGCCCAACAATGATGCTGAATATAAATTTGCCGGTCCATCATCTATAAATAGAGTCTCCTCTGCTTTTAGAGATGCATCTTCCAATACTTTAGCAAATATTTCCACATCTGGTTTCGCCAGTTTCATTTGATAAGAGAGAAACATCCTATGGAAATAGTCGTTCATTGTCATGCCCGATGATTCAAAAAATGGCTTAACTGCCTTAATCGCAATAGGATTTGTATTACTTAACAAGAAAACATTGTAATTACTTTTCAACTTCATGATTGTTTCCAGTTTCTTTGCCGGAATTTCAACCAGAAAATCAGACATCGCCTTATCAATTTCTGAATCGGTCACATCATTTTTTATATTCTGTCTTATAAAAGACCTGAATCCATCTTCGGTCAGGAGTCCCAATTCAAAATCCAGAAAAGGTCCCTTTTGAACAAATTCGTTGAGAATATTTCCAAAATCTTCAAATCCCAATTTTCTGAATGACTCTATGCAGGCATTTTTATCTAATTTTACAATTACACCCCCTAAATCAAATATTATATTTTTTATCATATCAATCTTAAAAATTATATGGGTATTTATAAATACCATTTTCTGTTATTATACCTGTAATATTTTCTGCTCGTGTAATGTCAAAAGCGGGATTATATACCTTCACTCCCTTTGGAGCGACTCTCAATTTAAACATTGAATCGGTCACCTCATAAGAGGGCCTCTCCTCTATTATTATCTCATCACCACTCATACAAGCAGTGTCAATAGATGAAGAAGGGCCCAAAACATAGAATGGTATTCCCTTGTTTTTTGCAATAACGGCAAGACCGGCGGTGCCAATCTTGTTGGCTACGTCGCCATTTTTTGCTATTCTGTCACATCCGGTGAACACTATATCTACCCAACCTCTCTCCATTACAGAATATGCCATGTTGTCGCAAATTAAGGTAACATCAATTCCGTATTTCATGAGTTCGAAAGCAGTCAGCCTGGAACCCTGCAATAAAGGCCTCGTTTCGTCAGCATATACTCGTAGATTGTATCCGGCCTCCTTTGCAAGATAAAGAGGACCTAAAGCTGTACCAAGTCTTGATACTGCAATATGGCCGGCATTGCAGTGTGTAAGCACTCCCATCTCAGGTTTCAAAAGTGTCAGACCATACTCAGAGATGGACCTGCACATTTCCACATCTTCTGCCTTAATTACTTCTGCCTCTTCAAATAAAGATTTTAACAACTCATCTACTGTTATGTCCGGAAGCAACAATCGTGATATTAATTTCCTTTCCATTCTTTTAAGCGCCCATGACAGATTCACAGCTGTCGGTCTGGATGAATTAAGTCTTGATATCACCTCAAGTGTCTTTATTCGAAAACTATCTACACTTAATGACTTCTCCCTGTTCATTATTACACAAACACCAAATGCTGCCGCAATTCCTATTGCAGGGGCACCTCTTACCTTAAGAGTATAAATTGCTTCAAAAATTTCATTCTCATCATTCAATTGAAGAAAGACTTCTTTAGCCGGAAGTTGAGTTTGATCTAAGATAACCAGGAAAGATTTGTCTGAGGAAAGGTCGACCGAATCGTATGGAAATGACACTTCCATTACTTGAAAAATCTCTTTTTAAGCTCGTGTAACTGAGTAAGCTGCTTGTAGGAGAATTGTCTTGGAACAGCTTTTCTTGAATCAATCAGATGTGATATTTTGCAATGAGCTTCAACAATTTCTGTCCTCCAGAATGCATCTCTGATGCTCTCTCCCCAAGTAAGAAGACCATGATTTTGAAGAATAAGAACATTTTTCCCTCTGGATAGAGTCTCTACTTGTGATGCTAATTCGTCTGAACCTGGCAGAGAATATGGTGCGAATACCAGATCGTCAATCCATATTATAGCCTCCGGACTCAAAAGCTGTGTGGGAAAATGATCTGTATATGCATATGAACATGTGTAAGGCGGATGTGAATGAATAACAGACTGAGCAGATGGATTAGCTTTGTAAACAGATAAATGAGACGATATTTCTGAAGTTACATTGTTCTCACCATAAAGTTGAACTCCATTTTTGTCTATAATTGTCAGATCATCAACAGTCAAACCTTTTTTTGTATATAACGTTGGAGTTGCAACTATCAAAAACTCCGAGATTTTTAACGTAATATTTCCCCCGTTTCCTTCAACAAAAGCTTTTTGCCATAGAAGGTCTGAGTAGTAACATACACTCTCTGCTTCCGGATAATATTTTTTTGGTATTGGAGGCATAATAGTTATTTTGATTATAAATTGGTGACCAAGTTAATAAATAATTGCGACATTTTTTCTGCCGCCTTATTTGCAGCATCAATAACATCGTTTCCATCATTGACAAAGTCTTCCGCAAAGGAAAAAGCTTCGTTGGTTATCACTGATACTCCAAAAACGGGAATGCCTGAGTGTCGGGCAACAATAACCTCCGGCACAGTAGACATGCCAACTGCATCTGCTCCTATCTTAGAAAAAAAACCATATTCTGCAGGTGTTTCATATGTAGGGCCGGTACCAGCCAGATAAACACCCTTTTGCAAAGGTATTTGAAGATTAAGAGCGATTTCTTCTGCTTTTTTTATCAAACCAAGGTCATATGGCCTTGTCATATCCGGGAACCTCGGACCAAATTCATCAAGATTCTTCCCGATAAGTGGATTTGGCATTAAATTGATGTGATCCCTGATTATCATGAGATCACCTACCCGGAATGAAGGGTTCACACCACCCGCAGCATTTGAGACAAAAATATAGTTGACTCCAAGTTGCTTCATTACTCTGATTGGTAATGTGACCTGATCCATGCCATACCCTTCATAATAATGGAATCTACCTTGCATTGCCACAACAAACTTGCCCCCAATCTCACCTGCAATAAGATTCCCTTTATGGCCTATTGCTGTTGACTGTGAAAAATGAGGGATAGTAGAATATGGGATCACAATTTTATTATCAATCTTTTCTGCAAGCTCACCAAGTCCGCTGCCCAATACAATCCCTACAAATGGCATCCTCCCGGAGATTCTTGATTTTATAAATTCTGTCGCTGAATTGATTTTCTCTATGTATTCCATAATTAGTGTTTTTATAATAAATTCAAATATAGCTTATTAGCCATACGAAGAATTTCCTGTTCACCTTCAATTATTCTGTTTTCCATTAATATATTACCATCGCATATAACAGTATCTACGCAAGAACTATTTGCAGAATAGATAAGGTTTGCCAGAAAATTTATATTTGGAGTAAATGCAAAAGAATTTGTGTCTATGATTACCAAATCTGCCAGATAACCCTCTTCTATTACTCCACATTTAATTCCAAGCGATTTACCTCCATTAACAGTTGCAAGCGAAATGAGTTCATCAAGAGGTAATTCTCTTGGGTCTCCCCTCCATGCTTTCTGTACTAATGCAGTTGTTTTCATGGTCTCAATCATATCCAGATTATTTGATGAGGCGCAACCATCTGTTCCAAGAGAAACTGTTATACCCGCATCTCTGAACTCATTATATCTGAATTTATAGCCAGAGGCTATTTTAAGATTTGAATTAATATTATGGACAACTTTCACGTCTCTTTTAGCAAGCAGCTCAATATCTGCATCATCCATCCACAAACTATGGGCCGCTATCATTTTTGAATTAAGCACCCCTAACTGTTCAAGATAAAAAGTAGGGCTTACCCCATGAAGTGCTACTGACTTTTCGTTTTCTCCCTTAGTCTCTGAGAGATGAATGTGGACAAGAAGATCTCTCTTTTGAGCGAATTCACTGGCCCATACAATCATATTTCGTGAAACACTATACGGAGCGTGCAATCCTATCGCAAATTTATTTCTGCTGCTCCACGTGCCGGACAGTTCATACATTTTTTCACACTCATATTTAATCTTTTCTGAGTTAGATTCATCCAGAAGATCTAAGATGACGTAGGGCTGGAAAGATCTCATACCCATTTCGTCAGCAGCTTGTACTGCATAAGGAAGACTCCAGTACTGATCATTGAAACAAGTTGTTCCGGATTTTATCATCTCCAGACAAGCAAGCTTTGTTCCCCAATATACCATCTCGTCTGTAAGTTTTCTCTCTGTTGGCCAAATTTTTGTCTCTAGCCACTCAGTAAGAGATAAATCCTCACCAATGCCTCTCATTAAGGTCATGGCTGCATGAGTATGCATATTTACCAACCCCGGTATGACTGATCGTCCATTTCCATTAATTATTCTATCTGCCTGAAAATCTATGTTTTCAGAAATTTTGTCAATAAGATTGTCTTTTATCAGGATGTCTGATAGTTTGTTATTTAGGACTATATTTTTTATTAATATCGATTTCATACATTTTTCTTTAATCTTGTAAAAATAGTTAGATTTTTGTAGTAACTCAAATATTTTTTGCTAATATTGTTATCAAAACCGATTTTAACACACTAAAAATATTATCATGAAATACATTTGTGTTGTATGCGACTATATCTATGATCCACAGCTAGGTGATCCTGATGGAGGAATAGCTCCAGGTACTGAATTCAAAGATATTCCTGATGACTGGGTTTGCCCCCTGTGTGGAGTCGGAAAAGAGGATTTTGAACCACTTCAGTAATTGGAAACTAAAAACAAAGGAGATATATGAGGCTGATCTGGTTAGATATTAATGCCTCTTACTCACATTCTTCGCTGGCTCTTCCGGCACTCCATGCGCAACTAACAAATCATCAACCAGATAGCATAGTATGGCATGTTGTATCAGGAACAATTAACAGTGATCCATCTCTGTTATTACTTGAAATATCAGATTTTTGCCCCGACATTATTCTTTCAACCGCATGGCTTTTCAACCACACATTCATCCAGAACATCTTAGGCAGATATAAGAGCTTAAATCCAAATACCGCAATAATTCTTGGAGGACCAGAATTTTGCGGCGAAAATGAAGATTATCTTAGATCAAATAAGTATCTAACTGCCGTTTTCAGAGGTGAGGGAGAGGAATCTTTTCAATTATTGGTTGATACTCTTTTTCAACCTTCTTTTTGGAACAGAATACCAGGAATGTGCTGGATAAATGAGAGCGGTAAATATATAGATAATGGAGAGGCAATAGTATCTGATTTTTCAATGCTCATACCTCCGGAAATGTCGCGTTTCTTTAGCTGGGACAAGCATTTCGTTCAAATTGAAACATCACGGGGCTGTTTTAACACTTGTTCATTTTGTGTAAGCGGAGGGTGCAGAAAGGTACAAAATATCGCTCCCTCCAAGATTAAGGATAGACTCACGTATATCTATTCCAGGGGAATAACGGAGATAAGAGTTTTAGACAGAACATTTAATGCAAGCTCTGAAAAGGCAGAAGAACTTCTACTTATATTCAATGAGTTCAAAGGGAAACTGAAATTTCATCTGGAAATACATCCTGCGCTACTGACAGACAAAATCAGAAGAATGCTTGTCAGTTTAGAACCTGGATTATTGCATCTGGAAGCAGGATTACAGAGCTTGGATAATAAGGTTTTGAATGCATGTAAAAGATCGGGCAGCAGTGAGAAATCTGTTGAAGGGGTAAAATTCATATTGTCACTACATAAATTTGAACTGCATGTAGATCTCATTGCCGGACTTCCGTATTACACATATTTCGCTCTTGTTGAAGATGTAAAATACTTATCATCTCTCAATATAGACGAGATTCAGATTGAGTTACTCAAACTACTTCCCGGAACAAAGTTGAGGGAAGACGCATCTATTTATGGAATAGTCTATTCTCCCACCCCACCATATGAAGTACTCAGAAGTAACTCAATATCTGTTAATGAGTTGTATAAGGCATCTATTCTCTCAAAAGTGATAGACATATGGTACAACAATAAAATCTGGCATGAATCCTTTAGAAGACTTCAGAATGATAATCCGATATTTATCGAGACATTCCTGGATTATATTTTGACAAACAAATTACTCAATAGCAGACTGAGCCAGGAGAACAACGGCATGTTACTATATAAATTCTGCGATGAGTTCTATCAAAAAGCTGTCTTCGATGTAGCTTCTGCCTGGATAGTTGCTGGTTTTTCTTTAAAAAAGGGACCGGGAAAGCTTGCGATGCCATGGATTAAGGGTCTTTCAACGGAAACTAACCCTTTATATAACGAAATGCATGATCCTAACGCGTTTAACTACTATTATTTACATAGAGACGAAAAGATGTTTTGGTTTGCTTTGGATAAAAAAGACAAAAAAGGCAAACCTGCTAAAACTCATTTATCAACTTGATTAATCTAATAATAATAACCTAAAATCTGTTTTTTCGTTACTTATTATTATATTTGCGACCAAAATTCTTTAAATATGATAACAAAACAGCTGATTTCGCCAAAAAGTATAGTTATCGTTGGAGGTTCTGACGACAAACAAAAGCCTGGAGGTAGCGTCCTTAATAATTTGATTGACACTGGATACAAAGGAAAACTGTATGTTGTAAATCCGCGATCAGAAATTGTACAAGGTGTTAAAAGTTACAATAGCGTCGAAGAACTGCCACAGGTAGATCTTGCTATTCTGGCAATCCCTGCCCAATTATGTCCCGATAGCGTTGACATACTATGTAACAAAAAAGACTGCAAGGCAATAATCATCTTGTCTGCCGGATTTCATGAAGATAGTAAGGAAGGTGCTATTTTAGAAGAAAAGATAGTCGAGCTTGTAAACAACGCAGGAGCATCATTGATAGGCCCAAATTGTATAGGTGTTATGACTCCCGGGTATACAGGAATATTTACTAAACCCATACCAAAACTTGTTGAAAATGGCGTAGATATCATTTCCGGATCGGGAGCGACAGTAGTATTTATTCTGGAGGCCGCGATGCAGCTGGGACTGAGGTTTTCTTCCGTATTTTCAGTTGGCAACAGTGCTCAGCTTGGTATCGAAGAGATTCTGAAACATCTCGATGAAACATATGTGCATGGGAAGAGTGCTCCAGTCAAGCTTCTGTATATTGAGAGTATAAACAAACCGGATATGCTCTTGAAACACTCTATATCACTAATTCAAAAAGGAGCAAGAATAGCAGCAATAAAATCCGGTTTCAGCGAAGCCGGAAGTCGTGCAGCCTCTTCTCATACCGGTGCAATGGCAAGTCCAGACAAAGCTGTTACCGCTCTGTTCAGAAAAGCTGGCATAATAAGATGCTACAGCCGGACAGAACTTGTAACAGTAGCCTCTGTGTTAATGCATCGTCATCCGGAAGGGAATAAAGCCGCAATTATCACTCATGCTGGTGGTCCGGCAGTTATGCTTACCGATGTGTTATCTGATAATGGAATCAATATCCCTCATATATCGGGGCAAAAGGCAGACGCACTTCTGGCAAAACTATATCCAGGTTCATCCGTTTCAAACCCTATCGACTTTTTAGCCACAGGAACTGCAAATCAGCTGGAAAAAATAATTGATGCCTGTGAAAATGACTTTGATGTTGATTGTATGGCAGTAATTTTTGGCAGCCCTGGTCTGACTCAGGTATATGATGTTTATGAGAAGCTTATCGATAAGATCAAGAAGTGCAAAAAGCCGATCTATGCCATTTTACCCTCTACAGTAAATGCCAAAGATGAAATTGAAATGTTCAAGGAGAAGGGAGGCATATGTTTTCCGGATGAAGTACAGTTTGGCAAGGCTCTATCTACAGTAAACAATACCAAGGGGGCGATAACAGATTGCCAGTTGCCACCTGTTGACTTTAAGATGATTCGCGATGTAATCAAATCAAGCGATAACGGATACCTTCACCCTGAACAAGTTCAGAAGTTGCTGGATGCTGCAGGAATAAACAGAGCAAAAGAGGCTGTTGTTGACAACAGTCATAGTCTGAAAAAAGCGGTTAAGGATATCGGCTATCCTTTAGTCATGAAAGTTGTTGGCCCTGTTCACAAATCCGATGTTGGCGGAGTTGTTCTTAATGTAACTGAAGAAGAGACACTTATGATAGAGTTTAACAGGATGATGAATATTCCCCAGACAAAGGCAATTATGATACAGCCAATGTTAAGCGGAACTCAGCTGTTTATTGGAGCAAAAAGAGAAGATAATTTCGGGCATCTGATTTTATGTGGACTTGGTGGTATATTTGTAGAGGCACTTCATGACATAAACACTTCGTTATCTCCCGTTTCTAAGAGCGAAGCAGACGAGATGATCAAAAATCTGAGAGGTTACAAGTTGATTCAGGGTACAAGAGGACAAGAAGGAGTAAATGAATCTCTATTTAATGAAGCTATCAGAAGGGTTTCTGCTCTATGCAATGCTGCACCCGAAATCTTTGAAATGGACCTTAATCCTCTTTTAGGTAATGCCAGACAGGTCATTGCTGTTGATGCAAGGATCAGGATAGAAAAACAGTAACATAGAATGTTCAAAAAAGCATATAAAGACTTTAAAGATTTAAACCCGAATATTCAAGGGTTTATAGTACTTATAATAATTTTGATAATAGGAATTATTATAAGATGGGATTACATAATTGATAATATTATTCGCGGTTTTAAATATTTTTCTAAATAATCGTCGTTTTTACATTACGATTTGTTGCTTTTTTAGAGAATTTTATTTACATTTGTAAAAATTTATAAATTAAACTATTAGTAAATATGGCATTAAAAGGAGCTATAGTAGTTGACAGAGAAAAATGCAAGGGATGTGGTGTATGTCTTGTAAACTGTCCTACAAATACCATTGCTTTAGCTAAAGATGTTAACAGCAAGGGTTACAATTTTGCTTTTATGGCATCACCCGAAAATTGCACAGGATGTACCAACTGCGCAACGGTATGCCCTGACACATGCATTACAGTTTATCGGGTTAAAGTATAACTGAATAATATTAAAAATTTCAATATGGCAGAGAAGATTTTAATGAAAGGGAACGAAGCAATCGCACATGCTGCAATTCGTTGCGGATGTGATGGTTACTTTGGATATCCTATAACTCCTCAATCGGAGATTATGGAAACCCTTATGGAAGAGCAACCGTGGGAAACCACAGGAATGGTGGTTTTACAAGCAGAAAGTGAAACATCATCAATAAACATGATATACGGTGGTGCCTGCTGTGGCAAAAAGGTGATGACCTCTTCAAGCAGCCCAGGCGTCAGCCTTATGTGTGAAGGTCTCAGTTATCTTGCTGGTGCAGAACTCCCATGTTTAGTTGTAAATGTAGTAAGAGGAGGCCCGGGACTTGGGACAATACAACCTGGACAGGGAGACTATTTCCAGGCATGCAAAGGTGGCGGTCACGGTGATTACAAGATGGTTGTACTTGCGCCATCTTCAGCTCAGGAGATGTATGATTTTGTAGATCTATCGTTCGAACTGGCATTCAAATACAGAACTCCGGCGATGATCCTTGCAGATGGCGTTATTGGACAGATGATGGAAACGGTAGAGTTGCGTCCTATGAAACCAAGGTTGACAAATGAGCAGATTATCGATAAATACTCTTCATGGGCAACGACCGGAAAAACTCCGGACAGAAAACAAAATGTGGTTACATCTTTGGCTTTGGATTCAATTATTCATGAACAGCTGAACAATACTCTTCAGGCAAAGTACAGGAAGATGGAAGAAGATGACGTACGCTTTGAAGAGATAATGTGTGACGATGCAGAACACGTAATAGTTGCATATGGTTGTATGGCAAGAATATGCGAGAGTACAGTAGAAATGGCCCGAAAAGAGGGAATCAAACTTGGTTTATTGAGGCCAATAACTCTTTTCCCTTTCCCTACAAATGAGATAAACAGGCTTGTACCCCAGCTTAAAACAATGATGTCGGTAGAACTTAGTGCCGGCCAGATGGTCGAGGATGTAAGACTTGCAGTGAACGGAAGAATTCCCGTAAATTTCTTTGGACGTCTAGGTGGTATTGTTCCATCTCCGGATGAGGTATTTGAGGCATTTAAAAAAGCTATTAACAAATAATCAAAATTGCAATCATGGATGTAAATGATATAATCAAACCAGAGAACATGGTGTATTCAAAGACACCTGTTCTTACAAGTACAACTATGCATTATTGCCCGGGTTGTTCTCACGGTACCGTACACAAATTAATAGCAGAGGTAATAGACGAGATGGGTATCCAGGAAAAGACCATTGGAGTCTCTCCAGTTGGATGTGCCGTGTTCGCTTACAATTATGTTGATATTGACTGGCAACAGGCAGCTCACGGAAGAGCACCCGCTGTGGCCACAGCAACAAAGAGACTTCATCCGGAGAAATATGTATTCACATATCAGGGTGACGGAGATCTGGCTTCAATTGGTACCGCTGAAATAATGCACGCATGTAACAGAGGTGAAAACATTGTTGTAATTTTCATCAACAATGCAATATATGGGATGACCGGGGGGCAGATGGCTCCTACTACCCTGCTTGGAATGAAGACAGCTACGACTCCTTATGGAAGGACAAAAGAGCTCCACGGATCACCACTCAGAATAACAGAACTTCTTGCACAGCTAGAAGGCACCTGTTATGTAACACGTCAATCGGTACATAATGCAGCTTCTGCCCGCAAAACTAAAAGAGCAATCAGAAAAGCATTTGAAAATTCAGCTTTGGGAAAAGGCACATCATTTGTAGAAGTTGTAAGTACATGTAATTCTGGATGGAAACTTAGCCCTGTAAAGGCTAACGAATGGATGGTAGAGAACATGTTTCCAAAATACCCCGTCGGAGATATTAAAGATTTGTAAAAACAGAAAGTGATATGAAAGAAGAAATAATTATAGCTGGTTTTGGCGGACAAGGAGTATTGTCTATGGGCAAGATCTTAGCATATTCCGGAATCATGCAAGGACAGGAAGTTACATGGATGCCCTCTTACGGACCGGAGATGCGCGGCGGAACTGCCAATGTTACAGTAATTCTGAGCGATAAGAAAATCAGTTCTCCAATCTTAAGCAAATTTGATACTGCAATAATACTGAATCAGCAGTCGATGGATAAGTTTGAGGATGGTGTAAAACCGGGTGGATTACTTATATATGATCCAAATGGAATCACTCGTCATCCAAAAAGAAAAGATATTACCGTATGCACTATTGCTGCAGTTGATTTGTCTGCAGAATTAGGAAATTCCAAAGCTTATAACATGGTAGTTTTAGGCGCATTTCTCAGCAAAAAACCTATCGTAAATCTGGAAAATGTCATTAAAGGATTAAAGAAATCAATACCGGAGAGACATCATTCTCTTATTCCAATGAATGAGCAGGCAATTAAGGTTGGTATGGAGAAGATTCAGGTTATTAATAGCCTGTAAGGGGCAAATAAATACTTATTAAAGCTGTCTGATTAGTTTTAGACAGCTTTTTTGTTTAATACTTTTTAAATTTTATTATCTTTGTGATATTGCATAACAAAGT
>Ga0074193_1001361_pt1 | contig 30319 bp, 24 predicted proteins | sample EPASupsiteHSE605_FD_64523 | JGI IMG/M metagenome (GOLD analysis project Ga0074193, IMG submission 64523) | Bioremediated contaminated groundwater from EPA Superfund site, New Mexico - Sample HSE6-05 | ecosystem: Environmental > Aquatic > Deep subsurface > Groundwater > Contaminated ... | reverse complement strand
GGACAATTGGATCACTGAACTTACGGCCAATCATACGCTTGGCATCAAAAACAGTGTTTGTGGGATTCAAAGCTGCTTGGTTCTTGGCAGCATCACCGACAAGACGTTCGTCTTCTGTGAAGGCAACATATGATGGAGTTGTTCTGTTACCCATATCATTAGCAAGAATATCAACACGACCGTGTCTGAAAACACCAACACAACTGTAGGTTGTTCCAAGATCAATTCCGATTGCACTCATGGATTAAAAATGAAGTCATTTTAACTGGAAAAATCGCCAACAAAATAATTGTCCGAACACTTATTTTGTGAAATCATTTCACTTTGTTTTTAAAACGATTATTTTGTAAAAAGAACGTTTAAGAATCCATATGAGGAGACCAGAATTTTCTGCCTCCCCTCTTGTTGAAGTGAAAGCGCAAGAAAGATCATATGCTCGTCATGTATCTAAGATTTCCAAAGTCAGATCAACTATTGAAATTCGGAATGAGACTAGTTCTTGTTACGATAATACTCTTGAGAATTCTAGAATTGAAAAGCAATCTACCATAGATAAAGCGAATTATCTTTACAGCCTTATTGGTAACGATCAAATGAATTCAGATAAGAGAATTAGTAAAATTGGGAAACCGAAAATGGAATCAAGTCCAAGGAAACAAAAGCCCTCATCAAATGGGAAAGATAGGAATTATGTACTGTCTCAAATTGATACAAATGTATTTTTAACGCAAACAGCTGAACCAAAAAAGGAGTTATCGAGGATTTTTAAAACCAAAGGAGATACTGATAAAAATTCGTATTCTAAAGGGAAAGAAAATGGCCAAAAATATATTTACGTTGAAAATGATATTGATTTAGCTAAAGATGAAGCCAAAAAGAGAGATTTAAAGAAGAAAAATGAGGATGAATTGAGGATAAATGCTATACAGCAAAAGATTCTTGCGAAAATTAATACAGAAAAGCTGCCTACAACAAGAAACAAATCGAAAAAGAAGATAAAAAGGATTAAGATTGAAGAAAAGAGCGATGGGCTTTCATCATCTTATTCATCATTCCACAATATTGATTGTGAAGTTGAACCAGATCCTGAATATAACAGACAATTTTTAAAAAAGAACATTGGAAATTGTAGAAATAAGCTCAATGAAAATGATCAGTTTCTAGTCAAAGAAGTTAATAGATCACTGAATAGGGTCCATGAGCCAAGTGTTTTTTCTAATAATGTTTTTCAGAGAAACATTTCCGACAAAATCAATGATAAACTACCCATTATTGGTTTCATTGATAATGTAATCAAAGTTAATCAGAATATCGATGAAGAAGAAGATTTTTTTGAGATCAGTCAAGGAGATAATCAACCTATTGAGAACAACATATATGATTTGAATATAACAATTGAAAAGAACATTGATGATGATATTAGATATATTGAGAACAATAACGAGGATAATACTATTTCGATTAAAGAAAATATTAGTGAAGATAATAACTCAATTGAAAACAGTCATGATGATGATAAATCTATTGAGAACAATAACGAGGATAAAACAATTTCGATTAAAGAAAATATTAATGAAGATAATAACTCAATTGAAAACAGTCATGATGATAATAGATCTATTGAGAACAATAACGAGGATAAAACAATTTCCATTAAAGAAAATATTAATGAAGATAATAACTCAATTGAAAACAGTCATGATGATGATAAATCTATTGAGAACAGTCATAATGATAATGAGCCAATAAAGAATTGTCCAAATGATCAAATAAAAACAACTGAGGATAGTATTGATGATGATTATAAATCTATTGATATTAGGCGATATGTGAGAAATATTGCTCCTGAGTACGACAATGAGGATATTAAAATATTTAGAAAGAGCATCAATAATAATAAAAACGAGTCTATTGAGAACAATAGTGATGATATTAATGAATTGCTCAAGGATATGAAGCTTGATTTTCAGATCTGTACCGATTTCAATCTTATTGATGTAGAATCAATATACTTAGAATCTTTTTTACCAAATAACATATTTCTTCATGAGTACAAGAAAAGTGATTATTTTTTGTTTGAGAAAAAACCATTTGCAATAGATATTGAGTTTAATACAGAGCCAATCCAAACCATCAACAATTGTGTTTGTGCAATATCTAGTGTTGCTCGATATAAACCTCAAGACACTAGAATTATTGATGTGATTTCAATCAACAACTCTCGATCTGAAAAAATTGTGGTTTCTCCAACAAAGGATAAAATATTAATAAGAAATGTTGATTTCCATGAACAAAGAATAATTAATATCAGTGAAAATGTTCATAATAACAAAACACTTTTAAAAAATAAAGAAATCAAAATATCCGAGCCAGTGATTGCAAATAAAACTCTTTTGTCCAACCAAAAGATCAACGAAACGTTCAATAGAACATTTTCTATTGTATCTGAGTTGGATGATGAAAGCTTATCAGAAGATAGATTAATCCAAGCCTCGGATAAAGATAGCACCACTTCAAAAGAAGGATTTGAAAGAAATCACTCCCTCTCACTTGATAACTGTTTGTTTTTTGGATTAAACAGAAGCCAAACAATTAGCATTTCTGATAACATGGGATCTGCTCATGGGTCATCTTATGAGAACTGGAGCAAAATCACTGATAATGGGAACAGTTTAAATTTTTCCAAATCTGATAATGGAGAAATAATATGTTTCGAAATATATGAAAAAACTGAAAATGCATTGAAGAATCAATCTAGATCTGTGCCAAATATAGATAAATGTATTTCAACAAATGAACATCATACCTCTGTAGAGATATCAATACCATTAGTTGAATCCCCTCATTCATTGAACAAAATGAGCATTCATCCAAGTCCCATTAAAAATGGATCCCCTTCGAAAAAAGTTTATGCTAAATCAAAAGCACCCTCCATTAATATAGATAATAATAACCAGAAAAAAAGATCACTTGTAATGACTGCTGAAGAAATGAGAAATAGATTCCTGAAATCATCAAAAATTGAAGATAGAAACAAGTCAGATTTTCGAATGACCCAATGGACGCCAAAAATGGAACTCTGCCCTGACTCTCTTGACTCACAATCTAATCCAATGATAACATTTTCTGGTCTAGCAAACCTTTCTCATATTAATGGGCTTGTTCGCCAGTCAGTTAGTTCAAAGCCAAACTCAAACAAATCTTCACCCAAATCAAAAACCAACAAAGAGATTTCCGTGAGATTTATAGAATAAATGTATATTATGTTTAGAAACAGTTTAAAAAGTAATGAATATCGATATCAAAGGAAAACTTCCATCTGCAAATTCAATTTTTTTTGTATCGGTTAATGGTGTCCTACATAAAGGGCAAGTTGGAGATCTCTGTGTCCACTGATACAAACATTGAAAACAAAATATATGATGACAACTTAGCTCCATTGGTTCAATACATTTGTCTTGGCATATTACACACTCACAAAAACATTTATCTTGAGAAACTGGATGAAATGTGGATTTAGAATTGGATGAATACTGCCTAAGAGTGAATCCAAAATCCCAAAGCAAAAAAATCAACATCAAACACTTCATAACAATATAAATGATTGAAAATGTTGACTTCTCAACCTTGAAAGTATACAGAAGACTTGGAATAGGCCACACATGAGAAATGTATAAAACCCATCTCATTCCCATTAAAGAATTGCTTAGAAAAACAAAAAATCTTTGAAAAACTCCAAAGAATCCTCTTCTAATATGCTTAAATGTAATGATACCAGTTCCAATTAAAATGCTCTTCAACGATGAACAAAGCAAATAAACATTCAAAGATAGCGAAAGATTATAAAAATATGCTAATCCAACACTTCTGAATGGAAATTCCTGTAAACTCGAGAGTATCGATGAAATTGCAATACAAATAACAATCACGATTCCTAAGGGAACAAAAAATACCGGTGTTACGCTAAAGTACGAAGAAGAAGTTATCATTTTGCTCATCACATCCTTGAGCTTCTTCTCAGAATAAACTAAAAAACTCAATTGAGCAAAAACACACAAAAAAACGATCCAACAATTCGAAATAAATCGCAAAATCAATATTAGAATCATGAACAAAATGAATAGCATCCATATTCTATCCATATTCTCAGATTTATTGTAAAGTTCAATCCTTGCATTGTTCATGTTCATGATTTTTTTTTACTAAATCCAGCAAACACAACACATTTCCATTTATAAATAAGCACAAAGGTCTAGACATGAAAATTTGTCAAAACCGCATTTAATGAAAATCGAAAGACCCCAAAGAACTGTTTCCGGCATTAAAGTATCGGGCGCAGTTTCCACATCTAGTTTTTATATAGATATGTGTAAGAAATATAATATGAAAAAGATTAGTGATTCCAACGACTTTACATTTGAAGTTTCCGGAGTTAAGTTGGATATTGGAGAGAAATACTCTATTGTTGGTGATAGAGGTTTCATGTTTCAGAAAAGGGAAAAAAATGTAATTTTTGTTCATCCTCACTCTTTATATAATAATATTCAGGATAATTTTAAGTATTGTATGGATCTTTTTAAGCTTGAAAAGGTTCCTGAATATGAAAACAAGCGCATATTATGGGATTCTACTCGTTTTGTGACATGCCTTCAAGATTTATTATCCAAGTATAAAGGAAATCTTCCTCAGGAACTGAAAAATATATCTACAACCATGAAATACCGCTTTATGAATTCTACATCTTTAATTTTTGCCAGAAACGAGAACTACTTAAAGGTTCCTACAGAATTGGCTCTCTATTTTGTAGATTTCTTTTCACACAATCATCAAACACAATGCGATAATCAAAAATATTTTTTAACAGCCGATACTATATATCCAATTAATATATTATGCGATTTTTACGTTGTTTTGTCCTTGTGTGATGACAAATCGTTTACTAAGATTTATTTCTCAAGTTTCCCTCATTTATCTCAAGAATCATGCAAGATCCTCATTGAAATTGGTTTGAAGTTCATTGAAAAGCCATGCTTGAAATGCAGATTCACATTTATTAACCCTGACTCAAAAGCATTTTTATTATCAAGAATGAAAGACGAGAAAATGAGAGAAAATGGCTTTTGTTCGATTATCCTTGAAGAAACGCCATCCAATGATAAGAAAATGAAGAGCACATCCATTCTTATTGCATTGATAGACCCATTAAAAAACAAGCAATCTGAATTCAAACAGTTCTGCTCAGGAATATTTGATGAGATTTCTTTATTCAAATGCTCAAGATGCAAGCTTGTTGTTTCCAAATCAATTTCACAAGGATGCAGGTACCTAAAACACCCAGGAGAACGAATACCATTCCCCAATTCAAGCGAAATGGAGAGATTTATCGTAAACCCAAATCTCACCAAAAAAGAAAGGTCCGAAATGGAACATAAAGATACCCTCGTGAAATCTGTTCACTTCAGTTGTTGTGGTGTCCAAGATGAAACATCTACAAGGTACTTAGGATGCATTTCAACAATTGAGCAACATGAAAAAGGTGAGTCTTTCTCCAGATTCGAAATAATTGAATAAACAACCGTTTATAATTTTATGAACAAAAGGTTGGTTAATGTTGAAGATGATTCGGATGATAGTGTGGAGTGGGGGAAAAAATCCGCAATTGCTGTCCAAAAAGATAATCGTCCACCTCAGCCAGTTAGACAGCCTCCCAGAAAAGAACCAGGGCAGCCTCCCCGTAAAGAACCAGAGCAGCCTCCTGTCAAACCGCCGCAATTGAACCATCGGAAAACATGGAATCCACAATCACTAGGAAAGGACTGGGTAATTAAATTAGACGAGTACGGGGGTGGGATGACGTTTGATGACTTCCAAAAACGGCCAAAAAGGGCAAAATAATTGTTAAAAAGAATGTAAAATATCAGTTATTTTTTCAAAGAAAATTGAAAAAGAAATAAAGTATTTTATCTCAATTTCCGAAAAAAGTTAAAATTCAATAATACAGTCAACGAAGCATTGAAATTTTGGGGTGGATCGAATTTTTTTGCCAAATTTGCTGAATAGAAAGTTTTATTTTCCATGGAATAATTGGCTAATAAATGAGTTTAAATATGTCATAGAGTGAATAATGTGAAAAACAAAAAAATTAATGCAAAAAACTTTAATAAACAGTCTATTTGGGGATATAAATAACAATTTTGGAATGAAATAACACAATATATCTCGTTTTTTTGTGAAAACATATAATATTTGTCAAGTGGTGGTATAATAAAAACTTATAGTTTTTTTTCTACTTGTTGGAAGGAGTAACATGTGTTCTTTTCTTTCTTTCTTGCCTAATGGCTTTCGCTCTCTCTACATATACATTTTTATCAATACTATTCCGATTGCAATATGTAACAAAATGGTTTTTCAATGCAGGACATGTACGACCTGGAAACATACCTACCATCGTTGCCCAGTCAGTTCCACATTTTTCAACCCAGAACATTAACGCTTTTGTTTCCTCTTCAGTAAAAGGTTCATTATTAACATTAGGATTCAAATAGAATCTCCACCTATTTCGACATTGCCTTGGATTCTTTGTTTTCATTTCATCAGCTATAAAAGACCAATTCTCTCCATTCTTTTCAACCAATTCTCTAAGCAAATTATCCTCTTCCGAAGTGAATCTGTTTTTTGATGGACTCTTTTCTCCATCATTATCAGATAAATTCTCACCTGATGATGCATTGGACATAATCTCCCCTTCCTTTTGAATAATACAAGTCGTCAGAAATTTGAATTACACATTTCCGAAATTAGTTTTTAATCTTAAGGATTTTTTGAACAGTTCTGTTTTCTTCTCTTTGAATCTTTTCGTGTGTTTCTATTGTTTGCTTCTTCATTTCTGCTTGTACGTGGAGAATCTGTTTAATTCTCTTCAGATTTGCTTTCTTCTCTTTTGAAAGCAAATTTTGTTTTTCTGTGTTACTTTCAATAAGTGTATGTAGTTTTTGCTCTAATTCGGATGTATTTGATGCTTTTTTGTTCTGAAGGATTTCCAGGAGCTCATCGATGGAGTGTGATGGTGCAGGTATTCCAGTTGTTCTGTTTTTCCACTTTTCGTAGACAGTTTCGAGTATTTTCTTCTGTTCGTTCTTTTTTTTCATTATTTTTATCAAGTTTTCGGACTCCATCTTAATTGATTGCTCATTCAACTCGTGGTCATTAAGAGTATTAATCGATACAATTTTCTGGCGCTCCCATTCAATGCCTTCCAATGCGCTTAATTGATTTTTCAGCACCAAAAGCTTATCCAGAAGCAGTTCACGCTGTTTTCTTTGTTCTTTCAATTGATTTTCAGCATTATGAACAGTCTGTTTCATTTGTAAAAACTCTGATCTTTGGTTTAATATTTCCATCCTTTTTTGCTCAAGTGTCGCTATTTCCAGATCTTCTGAATATAGAATTTTGGTAATTTTCATTATTTCACCATGAAGAGACTGAATTTGCCTTTTTTCTTTTTCAACTGCATCAAAATCATATTTACTGCTATTTATCGCCTCGTTTATATCGCTTTTATCATTATTCTTTGATATTAAAAATGAATCGAGCAATTTCTGTTTTTTTTCTATCAAAGATTTCAAATTTTGGTTCTTTTGCTCCAGCTCCAACAATTGAGCCTGATTTTTGTACAATGTGCTATCTTTGGGGTCCAAAGATTTTTTTTTTGGAGTGTTTTTCATATATATTATGCCTGATTGCAGGAAACATCAAGCACATTATTGTTACAATTTTAATAACGTTATCATCATAAAATGGATATTTTGTTTTCTCTTGATACCTTTATTCCTGATTTATCTGATGATGAGAGATTCTCTATTTTACGATCTGTTGCAACTAAATACGGATTGCCAGAAATTGGAGTCAGTGATGAAGCTCTTGACGAATTGATAATTACAGTTCAACAGAACCATCGAAGCGTCGAGTATCATAATTTTTCTCATTGCATTTCCGTTGTTAGAGCAGGATGCATTCTTTCTGAAAGGTGTGGTTTGATATCTAAGCTTGGAAAAGTTGAAAAGCTTGCTCTATTTGTTGGGACTCTTTGCCATGATATTGATCATCGAGGGTTTTCTAATGATGAACTTGAAAAGAAAAATCATCCCCTTGGTATATTGTATAATGGATTAAGTGTTATGGAGATGCATCACTGCGCTTTTACGATTTCAATGTTTGAGAAAAGCCCCAAAATAAGCTCAATTCTTGGATTACTTTCACAAGAAGAAGTTAATAGCTTTTGGAGGCTTGTAATTGACTTAATCAAAGCCACCGATTTGAAGAAAGGTAATGAAATAATGGATAACATTAAATCTGTAATAGCCAAAGGGATCAATTATGATGACTCTAGTGATGTCAAGGCAGTTCTTGAATTGATTATTAAATCATCTGATCTTTATGCTACCTGCTCGCCGTCTTCGATCAGCCAAAAGTGGTCCACACTTGTGTATCAAGAGAGATTCCAGAAATTACCTGAGAGCGAAGAAAAAATGGCAGGAGGAGAAATATGGTTCCTTACTAACATGAGTTTACCTTTATTCAATTTGCTATATTCATTTGATTCTTGTTTCGATATAGAACGAAAGCAGGTTATGTCTAATATTGAATTCTGGAAATCTAAGAAATAAACATCCGTTTAGTATTATGAATTCTAGTGTTTTGCCTGTTAAAAATAGATTAGACATTATTAGGCAGGATATTCTTCATTTGGATAGAGAAATAGAAGAGTTAAATAATGATCAACAACAATTTGAAGAAAGAAATGAATACTCAGTTTTTGTGAATGATGAAGAGGAGGAAACTCCATTCAAAGGGAAGTATGATAGAGAAAGGCTCTTTAAAGAATCTATAGAAACCCTAGAAAAAAAGAGACAAACAATTATTGAACAATCATTCAATAGTGATGAATCTGGTTTTCAAAGTACCAGCCTAAAAAAGAACCAAAAAGGAAACTATATACCAATATCAAAACGAATTAACGAGGGAATTGAAAAGAGGAATCAGTTTACCATGCATTATCAATCTGAAAAAGAAACAAAAGAACTTCAAGAATGTACATTTAAACCTGTTCTTAATAGCAATTCTATTGTATCTAATTATGATAGAACGCATTTATATAGACCACATCGTAATAATGAAGAAGAAATCATAGGTGTTTCTAAAGTTATCAGTGAAGCATCAAAAAAGATGGCTGAAAAAATAGAATTAGAGAAAGGTTTTGATTTTCAGCAGAGACAATTTAAAAAGTATAGATCGGAAAAGCCTAATGAATCCCCAAGAAGAGTATTAACTATTCAAGAACAAACCGATTTAAATGAGAGACTTTTGAGGCCTAAACAATGTATTTCCGAGCCTCGAAACAAGAATGATAGTGTACCAAAAAAATATGAAATGTCTACGATTGAGCGACTGGTTAAGGACTCATTAAAATCACAAAGCATTCCTCAATCAAATAAAGAAAGTAAGACAATAACCAAAGATTCTGGAAGGCAATTATATGATCAATCATTGAAAGCTCATGAAAATATAAAAATAATTCATGAGGAAACAAAGAAACTCAATGAAAAGAAAGAACTCGAAGAATGTTCATTCAAGCCCAAACTGTTTAAGAGGATAATCAATGTTCAAGAGGTTCCAGAAGTTAAAGCCTATGTAAATGATATTCCAAAAGTTAAAAACATAAATATGAAGAAGAGAAATATAGCTATTGATCAAACCCAAGTTGATGCTGTGCTTCATGAAGTAAATGAATTGTTATTATGATCCTTTGCTTTTTGGTAAATACTTGGATATCAATAGATCGAAATAACTGGAGTAATTTGTCAAATCAATATCAAAATACACCAGTTTTGATTATGTGTCACACTCCATGGTGCTCTCATTGTAAGAAATCTTTACCAATTTTTAGATCATTGGGAGAAAAATTCGAAAATAACTCAAAAATTGTAATGGGAGCAATAGGATGTGATTTAGAAAAGGAATTATGCAATAAACTCAGTGTAAGTCAATATCCATCATTTGTAATTTTATATAATGGCGAAACAAAGCATGTACATTCGTTTTTTAGCGAAAAATCTCTTGATGATTATATTAAAAGGATTATTAGTATTGAAAACGGAGATTTTTTTGATGGTTCATCATGCAATACATCAACATTTCCCTTTGTTTTCTATCAAACCAAGTTTGATAATTCGATTCCCCAAAATATTATCAAGAATATTATGCTTTTTTATCCTTCAATTGGGAAAAAATCATTTTGTATTCAAAAGAATCAATCATTGAATGATAATGAGATTAACATTATTGTTAGTTTGGGAAAAGGAGTCAATGTTGGCTTGTATGGAACAAATGATTATCCTTCTGCTTCATATTTTCTTATACAAAACTCACATGCATATTTTGGTGAGTTTTCATTATCATCAATTATGAATCAAGACAGACCAATTGTCTTATTGTTCACGAGCAAAAGAAACCAAATCAATGATTTTCGCAATATTGCACTTGATTACATTAATGATTTTGTGTTTGTTGACTCAAAATACCTATCCCAATACCAAATAGACACATACTTTTCTTTAAACAAAAAAGATTACCCATCAGCGCTAGTGCTACTTCCTAAGGCATCAAAGTTTGCAATACTCAAGAACATCTCAAGTTTTCATCATCTAGATTCGTTTCTATCAATGATAAAAGTTGGATCTATTTCATTCAGCCCTTATATAAGAAATCCAAAAAATGAAATGAGGAAGGCTGCAATTCATAATTTTGTGAAATTATTCGGGATAGTATTTGGATCCATGTGCGGGATCATTGCTGTTTTTGGGTTTTTATACTACCTCAAGAAGAAGAATGATAAACTGGACTGACCTTTGTTTACATGGAAGAGCTGTATCACTCAATAGAGCTGAGTTTTGATTCTAAACATGTAGAATCGACTAATTCTTTTTTTATGGAAGTCGTGAAAGACCCTGAATATGGATTTGTTTTATTGGATCTGATTGGCCAGCCAGATTTGAATTCGAGTTTTTTCATTTCTGCGTGTGGCTTACTTAAAAACTGGACAGCAATTAATTTTCTCGAATTGAATGATGATTTGAAAGCGTCATATTTTGATCATTTAAAGGGAATGATTTTGGAATCCAACCAAGATATTCAATTATTAGTTGGGATATACATATATGCTTCTAAAAGAAAGAAAAATTACCGAAATTTATATGAATCTATTGTTTTTGATTTATTCAAAAAGATTCAACATGCAAATCCTAACGAATCAAAAGCTGTTGCACATTGCAATTTGCTTCATTGCATTGTTTCAGAATATTCAAATGAGAAAGATTACGAATTTTGCGAAGTTTCACTATTATACACCAACTTCATTGAGTCTGTATTTCCAATCATCAAAAATGAGGAGCTTTTAGCTTCTGATAATGGAATAAACATTCTCATATATATTCTAAAAAGCTTTGAATGTATATTCAATCGAGTTAAGCCTTCAGTGGATATATTTTTTGATATAAGTAGCTATCTCTTAGACATATTACAGAATAACAGTGAATCTTTACCCAATAAATTTATTGGGTTTTGCGCAAAGTTTTTATCAGTCTTTTATGTGAAACATGTATCAAAACATGGTTTTATTGATTATGGCACTCAACTATTAAGTGTTAATATTTCATTATTGTCCAATGTAGTGAAAGAAAAAAGTGCGCTCAATGACTATTGTTTGCGAATAGGCTTACTTGTTGGCATCGAGAATATTTTATGTCGCAATGAGTTTATTCAAGAGTTTTGTACACAAGAGTTATTTGAGCTGATTCTTGGTGCATCAGTATTATGTGATAGTGATATTGTTGACTTTTCAGATAACCCTGGTGTGTTTTATTGGAATATTTATGAAAGAATGACTAAAAAGGATAAACATCCTCTTTTTGTATCAAGAAGAATACTATCTAATATGATATGTCACAATTGCAATTTGGCCTTTTTATTAATAAATAATGAGCCCGAAGAACATACAATGAGGTGCATAATCAACACGTCTCATTTCTTTTTTGAAAACGAAGAAAATACAAAAGATTTGATGAGTTGGGTATATGCATGCATATCAAAAAAGGAGGTATTTGATCCTGTTTCAAACACTACTTTATTGTTTTTGATTTCAAAGATAATAAAGAAACTTGATATAAGTGAGCTTATCCCCCTAATGGACGTTGTTGTAGAGTTTTTTGCCTCCCCATATATTCTACATGTTATTGCTGCTTGCCAGTTACTTAGAAAAATGATTAAATATGATATGTCACCACCTGATCAAATTATTGAATTATTATTTGATTTCATTTCTATATGTCCAACTGATCATGCAATTAGAGCAATAAACCAAATTGCCAAGATAATGCCACAACTAGTTTTACCTTATGGCCAGACAATCCTCATTAATATCATTGAATCAATTGAAAGTTTATCCGAAAAATATATAAAAGGACAACTGAATGATGAAGGAGAGAATTTCCTAAAACAACAATTGTCTTTTATAAAAGAGCTGATAAAAGCATCTGGTGCAAATCTTGTTTGTGATCCTGTCGTTAACGTAATTTTGTCTCTTTTGGATAGTGAAGACGGAGATATATTCGAAGATATTATTCCTTTGATTTGTGTTATTATTGAAACCAAGTCCAACAAAGTACCAATCATTTTTAACTCGTTGCTGGATTCGATTGATGGCGAAGCATCTGGATTTTTTGATGAATTAGCTAAGCCAATTATTCTTTATATGGGAGTCAGTGCTCAATCTTTTATTGAGCATGGGTATTCACAAAGAGTAATGGACTTGTTTAATGAGAGTTTTATAGATGAAGCACTTAATGATAGCTATTTGAAAAGCTTGGGAGATGTACTCTCAATGACAATTTTGATCGATAAAAGTATTGATATTGATGAGATTGTAGTATTTTCGGAAGAAGTATTAAAGAAATGCGATACATCTCAGGATATTTTAGTATTTTTCGGAATCCAAATATTATTAAGTGCATCAATATCTCACGATTATGATGTTAACTCTGAAATTCTTGATGTTTTTCAAAAATGCTTCAACAATGATTATTTTGTAAGGCCTCTTGATAGGAAGCTTTTCATGATCTCTTTGATGCATTTAATTGATATTGGATCATTAGAATCCAATTACATGGATTTGGTTCTGAATATAATGAGCAAAGAAGTACCAAATATTGAAGAAACATCCCTTTCAGATGATATGAAGTTATTGTATGATGATTATAAATTTATGACCCCTATAGATAGCTATTCAATTGAAAATCTGATTACCGAATCCTTGTCGAAATGTTCAATTGATTTTCTATATTTAATCAGAGAAAAGTATCCAGATTTTTTTGTTTGATATAAATATCATCTTTTTTCCCTTCATCTCCAGAAGTATTTATTTTTGCACGTTGTTAGATTGATATAACAAGAAATTTTGTAAAATATAAATATTAGCTCAGATTAAGCATCACCATCCTGCTTAATTCTCTTTTTACGAGATTATTGGTCAATTCATCATAACATAATCTGGGACACGATTTGAAATACCAGATGAATATTATAATCTTTAGAAATCTTATGAATACAAATGGACAATCGCTATTGATATCAGATAGGAAAACAATATTAAGAGATTTGTTATTATAATAAAGATATCCTCAATTTTCATCAGAAATCTCCCAAAACCAGATATTTTTTTAGTTTTTCTCAGAAATAACTCATTTTGTTTGTTAACGATCAAGAATTATCAAAAATTTGAAAAGAGTTAATTCAATTTTTTTTTTCAATTCATTTTTAGTATTCAATTTTTTGTCATTTTACTCAATTACCAAAATTAACATTCAATATTTCTAATAAATAATTCAACTCTGACTAATCAATATTTCTGGAAGCGTAAACAATTGTGTTTTTTTTATAAAAAAATTGTTATAATTTTCATTTATTTTTTCTATAGGTGTAAAATCATTTTTTTTCTAGGTTTTATGTTTTTTGGGACGTTTGATGGAGCTTTTCTGTCCACAAATTCCTCAGTTTTTTATGATATTTGGTGTTCATATTTTCGAGGTACTTTTCTTTTGCCCCAAATTTTTTGTTTTTCAATTGTAGTCTTTGTTTTTTCATCAAATATGTTTTGCTTAAGTGATATTTTCCCTATTATTTCTTTCAATATTTGCAGAGCTTTCCCAAACATGGAAAAAAAGCTCCTTTGTTGCTCATGTCCAAATTATTCAACGAAACCAAGCGAGCAAAAAAGAAAATCCCTTCAACTTTCGACTATTATGAAGATTATTATCTATTTATTCTTTATTCTTAATGGAAGCGATTTAAAAAAATATTATGTCCAAAAATCCCCCAGATTAATTTATATTCCAATACCAGAGAACAAGCAAAAAAAACATATTTCACGGATTATCCCTCAATTTCCTTGTAATTCTCATGATAATAATCGTATTTTCAGTTTGGGGTGTGAGAATGAAAACATTAATTCAGGAAGATCTTATGAAAATGTTATTATCAATATATCGGACTGTTTTTTTATCAGATCCTCTGTATATCCTGGGGATGGTGGAGTGATATTTGTGAGTGGTGGGTCTTACTCAATGATTGTGTATTTCTCAATGTTCTTCAATTGTTCAGCAAGTAATGGTGGGTCAATTTACTTCCTATCTTCTAATTCATTTCTCAAGATGATATGTGCTAACCGATGTTCATGCTCATCTCAATTTCATTTTTCTTATCTTAAGGCCTCTCAGATAAATCAAGTGGAGTATCTATCGTTATCATATTGCTCTCAAACAACATCTGGGTATTATCCCATTGATCTTGACTCTGGCAATCAAATTCTTGACAACACAAACAGTTCGATGAATTATGCTAGCCAAGTTTCGGGAATAGTTGTTTGGGCTCCCACTTCATTCACAAGCTCATATTGCACTTTTTCAAACAATAAGGCATCAAATGACAGATGCATCGAGTTTTTTTCAACCACAGGAACAATATCAATGTCATATGCTAATATTGTTCATAACCTCAGTCCATCTTGGGGAGTTGTTCATGTATCTGGAGCAGGATTAAGAAAGATGATGTATTGCATATTCATAAATAATCAGAATTATCTATTCTGTGTATATGGAGGCTCTCTTGAAGTTTCTCATTCTTTCATAGATCACATATCATCATCATTCTCTTGTTCCACATCAGTATCAATGACAACGAATAATACATTTACAAGTATTATCACCTATCAAATACAGTTCTTTAATTCACATTATTGTAATGCTGATATTCATTCTTCCATGCCTTTTATTTCCATTGAGCCAACACATCATTTTACTTCTTTTCAATCGTTTGAGGGACAAAGCCCTGTCCAAACTCTTTTTACAGAGCATACTCCTCATCAATCATTATTCCCAGTTCATACCCCATTTCAAACTCATCATCCAGAAAGAACTAATGAAAGATCATTTCCATTGGATTACTTTGAAAGGACACCATCAAGCAATAATATTAACGAATTAAATACATTATTCATGTATTCAACAGGTGGTATGTTTCTAATCATTGTGGTGATGATTTCTTTCATTATTGGATGTCAAAGGAATGGAAATAAGAATAGTATGTCAATGTCATCATCAATAGAAATGAACCAGTCTCACAAGAGAGAAAAGAACACAAAGAACGAGATGAATGAATCTAATGATAATGAAAGTATGAGAGATCGAAAAATGAATCATCATGAAGAGTATGTTTCAAGCCCATATGTCTTTTAATAATAATCATTGGAGAAATTCCATTATTGTAACAATGAATGGTTTAATAATAATGGTTTGGGATGTGAAAAATAGTCCATGATTCAAGCAAGGCCTAATGTCGATTAAATATCAACTTTCTAAAGTGTTTCTTCTCTTGATTTTTAACTATATCTGGGAATGGTGGTGTCATATTTATATGTTTTGATTTTGCTCTTTTTGTATAGAACACTTAATAATATTTTATTCATACATGGTCTTTCTTGATCTATTCATAAATTATCATCCCCATATCAGCACCTTAAAATCTAATCATTCAAACAGAATACAATAACAATCACAATGAAGAGTATGCCATATGAAATATTGCATACTCTTCATTGTGATTCACAATATCAACTGCCTTAAGATGATGCATCTGAGAGATTTCTCTCTCCTGAATTAAAAGTATAATGATATCAATTTTCCCAATGTGCCCCTTCAAAACCAGAGCTTGAAAAATTATCCATACAAATTCAATGAATGTGGCTTTTAATCCTTGATTTTGAAAGTCAGATTCGACAATTTACTTGTCTTCTCTTTTCTTCTTCTTGCAGTCTATGTTCTTCCTCTTTTCTCTTGAGGAATTCAACAACATTCGACTTCATCTTCTGAATCATATTTTCCAATTTCGCTTGCTAATACCAAAGGTGTTTTCCCATCCTTGTTTTTTGAATTTTATATCGGCTTTTTGATTAACTAGATATTCTACAATATTAAGATGATTACACCCAGCAGCATAATGAAGAGGAGTATCATTAAATATAAAAACTCAACATCACTATTTTTTGCATTTATATCAGCTTTTTGATTTACTAGATATTCAACAACACTAAGATGACCATTTACCGAAGCTAAATGAAGAGGAGTCAAATCATCTTTAGCTTTTGCATTTATATCAGCTTTGTGATTGACTAGATATTCAACAATACTAAGATGACCTCTCAAGGTGGCAAAATGAATAGGAGTTGCTTCCTCCATTTGACTTCCCAAGATAAATTCTTCAATCACGTCTTTAAATACCACAACATGGTCTTTATGATACTTTTCATTCACATTTGTTCCATTTGCTAAAAGGTAAATTATGCTTGTTAGTTTTCCTTGTTCAGCTGCACAAAAAATGTTTTCTTCAAAATCTGGTGCTTTTGTCGATTTCCATTTTCCAATTCTTTCATATTCTTCAGCTTTCTTTTGTTTTTCAATTTCTTCTTGTTTTCTCTTTTCCTCCTCTCTTTTCTCTCTCTCTTGCTCTTCTCGAAGTCTCTTTTCCTTTTGCATTCTTTCTTCTTCGGCTTTCATCTTCCTCTTTTGCTCTTCCCTCAATTCATTTTCGATTCTTTGATTTTCTTTCTCGAGGTTATCCAGTTTTCTTTTTTGTCGTTGTATCTCTTCTTCTTTTCCATCAGTAAAAATTGTTGTTTTTCTTGGGCAAATCTAATTTTTCTCTCGATTTCTGATTCTTCATTGTTATGTACTGATTGATTCTCCGTCACAAGTCGAATCGGATCGACTCCTGTAAAGATGAGATTTGTTTTCGGCACTTCCTGGAACGTAATACCTGGATTAAAATCACTTCCAGATAATTGGGGGACTGAAGATGTGATATTTTCTGATTCAAATTTCGGGATTTGTCCAATTATTTTAAAAAATTTATCAAACACAATAGAAGCAGTGGGCCTTTGTTTTGGTTCATGATGCCAACAGATTTCGATGATCTCTTTGAACCCACAAGGACAAGAAGAAGGAATCTCAAGTCTTTCACCTCTCAAAACAGAGCTCTCGATGGTATGAGCATCAAATCCTTCATAAGGAACTTGGCATGAAGCAATTTCCCAAAAAACTATCCCAAGAGCATGTATATCGGCTTTATCTGTGTAGGGATTCTTAATAGAAAAAGTCTCAGGAGCCTTCCATAACAATGATCCAAAAACATTGTTCTGAACATAAAGATTTGAAGATGTCGTTTGGCTTTTTGTCTTGATCTTTGAAAGCCCAAAATCGGATATTTTAGCAGTCATATTTTGATCCAACAGAATATTCAAGCTTTTCATGTCTCGATGTAAAACACCTTGAGAATGCATTAACAGCAATCCTCTGGTGATATCCTGAGCCATTTGATATCTTTTATCCCATGAAAATGTAGATTCACTCTTTCTCTTTCTTAAGAAATCGAGGAAATGGAAGAGAGTTCCATTTGTTGCATATTCCATAACTATACACTCACCTTCTTTGTTTCTTGATGTCCCAAAAAAACGAATTATATATGGCGAATTCAGTTTAGATAGCAATTCTGCTTCATTCAAAAATTCTTGCATGATTTGTTCTTCTCCTCCCAATATCGTCTTTTTCACAGCCACCTTCCAAAAAAATTTTTTTATTAATCAAATTACTATTCCTCAGAGATCATTAAAGAAAACAAATGAAAAGACTTTGTGATGAATTTTTAATAGTATATTGGATTTGTATATGTTCGCAATCTTCATTTCATATGAAATATGAACATGGAAATTGATTATTTAGTTAAGATATAAAAGAAACTCGGTAATTTCTCGTATTTTTTGTTCATCATAATCCTTATGTAATAAAATTATTCTGTCTTCTGTTAATGTGCCAATCACCGAAAGAATTTTTTTATCAAATGGTGGATTAAGCACAAATGAAATTTTGACAGGCGGAATATAGACTCCTCTTAAAGCAACAAAGGTCATCACTTTTCGAATTTCATCATTCTGATTAATCATAGTTTCTCGATTATTCTGATCAATGAAGCCTGTGATTCTGGGCCAATTCTCTAAAGAATGTACATATTGAATTTCCTGAATACTCTCAACAAAGAATATGGAGGAAAAATCTTTATACTCATTAATTAATTTTTCAATATCTTGATTATCAAATTCAATCCATCTGATCTTATCATTATTTTTAGGTCTCTTTGATAACGGAGGAATGATATAATGATTGAAATCAATAAATTTTGATGATGAAAAATCTTCTTTCGGAACCAAATCGGTAAATATAAAGCAAGAATCATTTCCATGAATTGACATCGAAGATATCAGGACTGAATCAATTTTTACATGACGATGGATATCAGTATACCTGCTGCTAAATATTTGATGATAACCTCTAAAAGCTTCTTTCAAAAAGGAATCATTGGTATCACCACCGATTTTTATCTCAATTACTATTGCAACTCCATCATTGCTAATAATTACTAGATCAGCAAATGCTGTTCGGCTGTTATCAAAATGCTCAATTGGATAGTCAGCTTTGACTATGTGATTAGGAAGAGATGACATTAGCCAAATACATAGAGAATATTGAAAGTACCTCTCATTATGATCATTATCAGAAGAGAATTGTTCTCTTATAGCTTCTTGAAAACACAAAAAGAATTCATAGAATTTTTTTTCACTAAAATATTGTTCTAGAGAGTTAGTTATTTTGCTAGGTATATTGTTAACAGTAGTATACTCTGAAAACTGCTCAATAAAAAACAGATGGATCTCTTTATCAGGTATAAAAACAGTCCCTTCTTTATAACTTAAGAAGCCTGAATGAAGTAAAAGCTCTAGAAACAAATGATTGTTGGCTGGATTAATCAATTCTTCCAATTTTAGGTTTGGTTTTGCATTAAAATCAATAATATTTCCATTAATAAGTCGAAATAAAATCTCAGAGAAGTCTCCGAATTGTTTTGATAAAGAATAGTAAACAGTTTGGAACAATGTTTGTCCAGAGGTATAAAGTAGTAATAATTTTCCGTTTTGAAGTGACATCATCAGAGACCATGGATTACATAGAGAGTAGTCGCTTTCAATTTCTGTTGGAGACACAAATCTATAAGTGGATAATTGACGAAAGTCACAAAAAGTATATGAATTCAGATATTTCCTGAGAAGATCTTTTGCTTCTTTCGATAAATTAAAGTCTTGGAACATTTTTTCGACATCTTTTGAGAAAAAGCCAACAAAAAAAGACATAAGTGGAGATGTAATTCTATGAGTTATGATGGATTCAAGGTTGGAAATAATAATTCTACTTGGAAGAGGAAGCAATCCGACCATAAAAAGTATAGGTCTTTTTCTTGTTGATGAGGTAATGAACCCTTTTGTTATTGAAGTCAGAAAACCAGAGAACAAATTAATATTCGATTCATTATTCAAAACACCACAATATGCATCTTGACATTCATCAATAAAAATGAGTAGCTGAATCCCACATCCATTTTTTATATGCAGAGTGCTATTACAGAAATCTATCAACTCATGAAAAAAAAACAATATTTTTTGTTCACAACTATTATATTTCGAAAGTTTTTGAGAAACAAACATTCTTGTCATGTCTTTACCGAAGTATTTTTCGGAAAACTCGGCAAAATATTTCTTTAGAATTAGTACAAAATTCTCTTCATAATCTTTTTTTCCCAAAACAGTAAATGATTTAAAACTTAAAGTAAAAACAAAATATTGACTATGGAAACGAAGGGGAGATACATTTCCATATCCATCTGGGTATGATGTTTTGATATATGTATCTTTAAAAATGACATCAAAAACATTCTTATAATAATAGTCATAGAAAGTACATATCATTGTTGCAGTAAAAGTTTTCCCAAATCGCTTTGGAGCGACAAAGTAATTACTCACAAGTGGTTTTAATGAAATCAGCTCAATAATTTTTGTCTTATCAATAGTGTAATTTGGGAAACCTGAACTTCCAGAAAATATATGACCAACAAAACTTTCATTTCCGGCAATAATGTTGTATTTATCGCTAAAGCAAGAAAAAATGCCATTTTGAATATCATCATCATATTTTTTAATAATAGGACTACATTCTTTAGATACATATTCAATCTCTTTTATAAATTGGGGTTCTATCAGTTCATTCATACAAACCCCAAGGGTAAATTTACCACTAAACTAGACTTTGTAAAATCAAATAATTCATTGAGTATGGAGCTACATATTTGGGATTTGGTTCTGATTTAGTTATGTTGATAGTTTAAAAGATAGATGCATAAATTGTGCTTATATTATGTTAATATGTAAATATTTAACAATTGAATCCCTTTAAATTAAGATATTAATATGCACAACAACACAAAGATACATGAATCTCGAGGGGAATATATGTCCTTGTTCTCCTTCTTTTGCATAATATTAAATTATGTGAGTAAGTCATGAATAGTGAATCCCATTTTCTATTTTAAAACATTAGGCGAACAATAGTGTATAAATCAAATAATAGGATCATACACGACAAAAATCTTTTTGTCTTATTGATTGATGGTTCACTATTGTTACATCTTCTTCTCTTTTAATAATCAAATCTTTGATACATTCGAAGGACTCACTAACATTAATGTTGTTTAGGGGGGATGTTTCAAAAAATGGGCATCCAATTTGATTTGCTAAAGCCATCCCTTCCTCATAAGTCACTCTTCTGGTATTAAGTCGGTCGCAAAAGTTTCCGCATAGAATCATTGGCTTTTTTTCTCCTTCTGTTGCTTGCAATATTTTATTATGGTAATGCAAAATTGACTGATATGATTCCCAATTCTCAATCGAGTAAATAAGGATTATTCCATCACTTGATCGAGCAAAATTAAACATAGTAGCTTCAAAATCTTCAAATATTTGTGTTTCAAGTATTTCCATTCTGATCAAATTTCCATTATCTTCAAAATTCTTAAAATAAGCATCTTGAATTGTTCTATCATACGGATCATTGTATCTATTATAAACAAAACGTTCAATAAACTGGCTTTGGAGAGCGTCTGATGGCCCAAACAAGCTAACTTTAATAGATCTCATTTTAAAAACTGATAAATTGCTTTTTATAGATCCTAAATGATAAATGAGTGGAAATTGCATTTCTTTAATGTATATGGACAATTTTCGATCTCTGATTTTCCCTGAAAGCGAGAGATTTCATCTGAAAAGAATAAAAATAGTGTATATTGAATTGGTTTTAGTGCAGAATGTGGTTCAAAAAGCAATAGGAAGATTCTACTCTCATGAAATAACAGTTGATAATATTCAGCAGATTATTAAGAACGAAATATCAAAAATTGATCAAAAATATTGCAATATTGTTGCGACAATAAGCTATGATAGTATAGATGAAACCCTTAAAGATCTATATGGTATTTTTCATGATAAGTATTCAATATTTTGGGATTTTTCTTCTAAAATAAGTGAATTAAAGCCAATATTCATGGATTCATGTAAATTTTATGATTTATTAGACACATTTAAAAACTTGGAAAAAGGATCCAAGCAAATTCTCATTGGTTTTGAGAACTTTTTGAAATCGAGAATGCCAAGTTTTGTTTCTAAACCAATAAAGATACCGGAATGCAACAGAAACTCAGAAATTGCGAAAAGAATCAAGTTATATATGGAGCAAAATGATTGAAGTCGATAACCCATTTTTAAAGCCTTTATCATCTCAGCGTTATTATCAAGCCATCAAGTATATTAAACAACAAAAACCGAGCTTTTTAATAGATTTTGGATGTAACCAATGTGGTTTTATTCAGTATCTCGCAAATAATCCGCAATCTTTGGATTTTGTCATTGGACTAGATAAAGATAGTAATGTATTGGCGAAAGGATATCGAGATTTATTATCAAGAACCAGTATTATTTATGAAAAATCAAGAAAATTTGGAATTTTCCTTATTAAAGAAGATATATCGAATCTTTCCGATGAATTTATTCGAAATTATCGAAATTGTCCCATTATTTCGCTCATAGAAGTAATTGAGCATTTAAACCCAATTGATGTTGATAAAGCTGTGGTATGCATTTTTCAGAAACTAAGGCCAATATCTGTTTTTATTACTACTCCCAATCAAGAATATAATTCAATTATTCAAGATTCTTTTGGGAAATCAAATCAACAATTCAGGCATTCTGATCATAAGTTTGAATGGAAAAGAAGCGAATTTCATTCATGGTGCATGTGGATATGCGAAAACTATGGGTATACTTCAACTATAGGAGGCATTGGAAAATGTGTGAATGATAATGATGATGGAACTATGGGATGGGCCTCACATTATGCTTTTTTCACAAGAGATTCCAGTTATCAATGGTCGTTTTCTCCTCCAATTAAGAGATTATATGGATTATCATTCAATGTGAATATTGATAAATAGTTTCATGCATTTTGAATCTTTGCGTATAGACCCCTGATAACTGGGTCATTTTCATGATAATTTCCTGTAGACAATAAGGTTCTTATATTTTTTTCAATTATTGATAGTTCTTCATAGTTTGGATGACATACAATCATTTCTTTTTTGGGAATGTCTGGAGTATCTGGGGATTCAATGCTTACAGGAACATTCTCAATATTTGAGTGACCTGCAGCAGCAAGAAGAGAGAGATACCTGCCTGAAGGGTTGTTCTTTTTATCCTCTTCTTTGATTTTCTTAATCTCTTTTTCTTTTTCTTTCTCAATCAAATACTTCTTTCTTTGTAATGCAATTCGTTTGTTATATCTATCTTCTTCTTCCTTCTTTATTTTTTCATATTCTTCGATTGCTCTTATATACATTTTTTTGTACTTTAGCTTTTTGTCTTTTGCTCTGAGAATTTCCCTTTTCTTTTCCTCAAGTTTTCGATGCAAATCCACCACATTTGATTGCAATTTTATTTCTAAATCAATTTCAGCCACTTTCTCGGTTTTTTTCCTGTTTGATTTTGACGAGTGCTTGTTCTTTTCGATTTTTAACTGTTCAATTCTTGTTTTTAAAAAATCAACCTCACTATTAACATCAATAGACTTATTTTTGATTGAATCAATTTTATCATTTATACTGATTCTGTTTTTTTCATACAATTCATCAACTTCATTGATATTATTCTGAATTCTTTTCTGGTATTCGCTCCATGCTCTATAAATCAAATCAATTTTTTTGTCGAAAATGTACTTCAGCTCCTCTCTGAACTTGGCTTTCTCAAGTTTAATTCTCTGATTTTTCTCGGGATTCAAAGATTTCATTAAATTCTAAACGTCCATTTTCCAAATTTTAATAAAATAACATGATTCTAATATAATATACCCTATTTTGCTCCTGGTTCGAAAAATAGAATCATTAAATTAATGTCACAGACTCCCTCATATGCAGTAGCAATTTTTCCTATTGCTCCTGATGATAAAGAAATTGACTCCTTTTTAGCAACAAGGAATTGTAAATTTGAATCTCAAAGAATAGGGAACATTTATATTGGTACAACAAATGATGAGAAGATTTACAGAAGTGCATGTTCAATAGATCAAAAACCATATCCTCCCGCAAAAATTCTTAAAATTAATTCTATAGCCATTGCTAAAGGATCTATAATTGTCTATTCACGTTTTCCAAGTGTTTTTGATAATTGCTTTGAAAATACGACTTTTAATGTTTCGAAAATGCAAAAGAAGCCGTTTTTAAAAAATTTGTATCAATGGAATACCTTTTTGGTATTTATTCGCTCTTATTGTGATATGAAAGCAATTGATTTAAAAATTATTGATCTATCTGGAATGGGCATAGATATATTGTTTCCAGAGAAGCTTAACAAAGCTTTATTGTCCAGATTTTTCCCAGGTTTAGAAGCGATACAACTACCCAAGGGTGGAACACTCAGTCTTAATAGTGCCAAGGAAAGCACAATACCTATTAAAAAGGAGGGATTCACTAATACTATTAGAGAAGAAATTGTTAAAGTATCCACTCCAATAACTAAAACTTTTAACAATCAAACCATATCAACACCAGGAGTAGCCAGAGAGCAGAGTAATTTTGTTACAAATGTATTCGAGGCGCCAATTCAGTCCGCCAAAATAGAGATACCAGAGAGTCCAAAGCCTGTAAGTTTTTCTGAGATTCCCAGTGTTGAAATAACTCAAAAATCTACTCCATTGATCCCCCCCGCCCCCCAACCTTTTGTTGTTCAAAATGTAGCAATGCCAAGCCAAAGTTTTGAAAACACTCCACTAAAACCACCCACAATGATGAACACCCAAAATATTTATCCTATTGAACCAAAGTCATCTCCTTTTTTGAGCATTGTGCCCAATGTTATTCCTGCCCTTCCGATCGAAGAACTAGAGAATCCAGAAAATCCTCTTGACATAGTCAATGCTGTTGACTGCTACATCCAATATATTGAAAAATTCATTACAACCTTTCTCGCATTTTGGCCATTTAACATATACAACACACGTTCTTTCTATTACTCTAATGCAGTATGCTCGCTGGTTGTCAAAGATTCCAACTCACCATATATAGATTTCTCTCGCAATCTAATACAAAATGAAAGAGAGAATCTGATCTTAACATCTGACGACAGCATCGCTGACAACCTTGGAAGAGTCTTTACCCCATCCCACCCCACCAATCCCTCATTGTTTCAGGGCATGGATACACCACTTATTGCACATGTCATTGGTGATATATATTCCGCAACTGTCTCAAATCACAACGTTGTTCGAGTCTTCACTGTTCAAATATTCAACGAAGGAGCTAAAATCCTCAGCGATCATATATACCTAAAATAATAATGATTTACTTAAACTTTTTCGTATATAAAACATTTTCCTCTAACATCAGAGATTTTGATTTTTTCATCCTCTTTTACTTCCTTGAATTCTTTATATTGAACCTTATACCATTTTTTTGAATCAAAATAACCATAAAGCCGCAAATATCCTTTTTCTTCAAATCGATGAAACATCGGGAATTGCGTATGATCATATATTATAACTTTCCCCTCCTTTTCCTCCCGCTCAAAGCTATTAGCACCGTTTGGATCAATCTTCCATGGATAAGAGTCTGAGACCGACATTATTTGACGATTAATAAAGTCCAAATGGAAGACGGCGTCACCCATAGGAAAGTCCAGACCCAGAGCCCAGAGCCGATCGATGAAGATGAACAGGAAAGAATAATACAGCAAATTCGAGGCGATTATGAATCGATGCTAAAATCTCAAGATATTGGCTTTATCATTTTTTCAGCGCTATCCATACTTTTATCACTGTTTATCATTACCAAGACCAGCAAATCGATACCAGCAATATTTTTTTGCCTGCCATTTGTCGCCACACTCGTTGCACACATCGCAAAAAGCACTGCGTTCTGGGTTGTCAGTGTTGTTCTGGAGCTTGGGTCGGTTCTATTGTGTCTAGTGTCATTCAAAGACATGCAAGTGAAAATCAAGCTCTCCATGCATGCTGTATACATAGTGCTTGTGGTACTGAGGATCTTCTCAGCCAGATTCGAAAGCCAGTTTCCGCACCAGATCAGGAAACTAGAGGGTAAAAAGTACCCTTATAAAACTCTCTAACGATATTTTTAAAATGAATCTCTCGAACAAGATGGTCAAAGTTGTCCTCACGGGCAATTCATCTGTTGGAAAAACCTGCTTAATTCATCGAATTATTCATTCTCAGTATATAGAAGGGTTTCACCAAACGATTGCAACCTGCACGCATGATTGGACTGCCAACGTTGAAAACAGATCTATTGACATAAAAATATGGGACACTGCTGGGCAAGAGCGATACAGAACGCTAGCTCCTGTTTATTTTCGGGATGCTGCAGGAGCACTTCTTGTTTTTGATGCAAGTGACCCAAGTCCGGAAGAAGGAATCCGCAGCTGGCTGAGCACGTTCAAAGAATCCGCGAAACCAGATGCTATAATCGTTTTAACAGCCAACAAGGCCGACCTGGTCTCTGATAGGACAGAGCTACTCAATAGATTAGCAAGGATCAAGGACGAGTTTGGACATGATGTATTTGTGACATCTGCTAAAACTGGCGAGAATGTACAGCAAGTGTTCCAGCACTTAGCCAACGAGGTGAACAAAATGTTCCCTCAGGATATATTAATGGCGAGCAATCTCCATGAAGAAGAGGGCGAGTTTTGCTCCTGCTAGAATAGTAAAAATGATTGATGATGATAATGCGCGAGACAAAATGAGTATTTTTCTCCGAGTTCTTCCTCGTTTTTTGCAGAAATTTATACTTCGCTATATCACAGGGCCTGTTATTTTGGTCGTGAGCATAGTATTTTTCTTGATTATTGTTCCTATTGCTGTTCAATCGAGAATTAAAGAACCTGTGTACGGTATCAATAATATTTTTTTGCAAGATCCTAGATATAGAACATTGATTAGGAATACTTATCATGATTTGTTCTCGCCGCTTTCGATTCAATACCGCAAATCATTATTAACTTCCTTTGTGCCATATGTCAGGGAAAATCGATCCAAGTGTATTGATAGGAAAAAATACGGCTTTGAGTTTGTCAGATTGCTGGGAATTGATCCATACAAGCATAACCTTTCAAGCAATCATGTGCTTGTTGTTGGGAATTCAAATTATCTGGGAGATGCAATAGTTCAAAATTTGAGAAAAGCCAATGTGCAAACAATATCAATTGGCTGTGAAAATGATATTGATTTTTCATCTCCAGATTCAATGATTCCATTTCAAAATATCTCAGTAACCCATGCATTTGTTACATGTACGCCAAACTACATATCATATTCTATGTCTGATGGATCAAAATCTTTGAAAAAATCATTTTCAAAATACATACAAGGCTTGTTTAGTTTTCTTGATAATAGATCAATCAGCTTTGTCTATTCGACAGATCTTCATGTTGATGATGATATATTACAAATTGGAATTGATTTTGGTGGTAAAATTGTTCGTTTTCCTATGCTTATTGATGAACGAAACAGTATATCTCGAGCTGCCAAAGAGTGCAAGGTGACAAATAGATCCACATATGAAACCAATGAATTTGATTCGATATTAAGTGATATTACTTCAGAGGAAGCGGCACAATATCTTGTATCTGAAATGAACAAATCATCATTGGATTATGACCCAGTTATGGTTGAGGGCACAAAATCTATGAGTGTTTTCGATTCATTAGAAAAATTGAAAAAAGAGAGCTGTATGTTTTCTATTACTCCCTCACGTCATTCTCGTGTGAAGAGTAATATTAGTTATAAAATTGAAAAATTGATTGGAAAGCCAAACATAATTGATTCATTTTTAGATCAAACTATTGTTCTTGAAAAAGAACGAAAACCATATCTCTCTATAGTTATTGTTGGTAGGCATGATAACTTTTCTGGAGGATTTGAAGATCGATCTCAAGTTTTCTTTGATAACATTGGAAAAGCCAAAGAAAAGTATCCTTTGGCAAATTTCGAAATCATATATGTTGATTATGCAACAGAAGCATCAAACACTCCAATGAGTACAGTTCTTGATATTCCCGAATCACTGAGAGGATATGTAAAATTCATTATAGTTCCACCTAAAGTTCATAGTAATCTGAAAAAGAAAATGAATTCATCAATGGGCTTTTTTGAGTATATTGCTAAGAACATCGGGATTAGAAGATCAAAAGGAGAATATATTCTCGCCACAAACCCGGATGACATAATATCTCCCTTCTTCTTTTCTTTTATTGAACGAGAAGAATTCAATCCCTTTACCCTTTATCAGTCGATTAGATGGGATACAAGAGATAACACATTTGTGAATGCTACATTAGATGATCTTATAAATGCAACAAACGAACCATGGAAACTGAAGGAATTTGATGTTAAACAGCGTTGCCATATTGACAGTCTCCGATTTTCAATTATGGACTCAGTTACCAAATTTAATGAACACTCAGTACCATGTGCAGCAGGAGATTTTTTGCTATTGTCAAAAAAAATGTGGGAAATTGTTGGTGGATTCAATGAATATCCTGCAAATCCAAATGTTGATGCTGTTTTCCTTTCAAGAATTATGAAATTGATAAATGGATATCCTAGATATATATTATCCTCCATTGTACTTCATCAAAAACATGCAAAAAAGAATGTTTTTAGACCAGCTATCAACAATCACCACAATATAATAGATGAATATTCATGTGTTGGAGAGAGCAAAACGCTAGGAAAATTCAACTTCTCACCAAATTGGGGTCTAAGCGAAGAACAATTTGAAGAAATCATTTTATAATCTGTACGTTTATTATTTGTTTTGGATCCTCCAACTTCATATCTCGTAAATAAGCACTATTTTGCATCTAAAGGTCCATCTTTGGTTTTTCCACGCAAAAAACATGAGGATTCAGTTTTTGAAAAAACAGAGCTGACATCAATGTCAGATACAATATGTATTAAACCAAAGAAGCAATTTATTTCCAAAATCATTGAAAATCAAATCTCAATGCATATTCCTTCTTCTAATGAGAGCAAAACAGATGCCAAAGTTCGAGATCTGAGTCCGTCAACTCTTGGAGCCATTCTTAAAGCAGAACTTGATCATTATATTAAAGTTGAGACCGAAATAGGACATTATGCTGAAATAGAAACAAATTACCAAAAAGCACTGCATGAAAGAACAGTTGCTGCTCAGTTCATTGATGATATTGATGATCGAGAAGAAATGAAACAACTTGAGTTTTTAGATGCAGAGATCATGAAACTTCAAGGAATGCTTGAGACAGAATCAGGTTATTATAGTGAGATGGAAGAAGAATGAGTTATTTAAATGCTCCAATGTGTTTAAAACACTTTCTTTCTCTTAAACTCTCATATTACCTTTCTTTACTGACAAGACTCAAATAAACTCAATAATATGGATCATCCATTTGATTCCTCGTTTGATATTAAAAATATATTGAATGTAGTATTTATTTCCCATTAAGACTTATTGTCCTCCTTTTCTCTTCAGAAATTCAACAACATTCGTATAACCTTTTCGGCTTGCTAATTCTAATGGTGTTTCCTCATCACTATTTTTTGCATTTGTATCAGCTTTTTGATTAACTAGATATTCAACAACACTAAGATGACCAATATTATCAGCATAATGAAAGAGGAGTCAAAGCATCTTTATTATTTGCATTTATTTCTGCTTTTAAAGTCACCCTTTTTACTGTGTAAAACCTTTTTTACTGTGTAAAAAAAAATTCAATTTTTTTTTGATTTATTTCTCTTATTTTTCGTTTTTCTCTTTGAATATTGATCTTTCCTAGATTTCTTCTTCGCCATCATATTCATCATCACTATCCACAATTTGGAAGCAATGAGGACATATTGATTTACTCAGTAGATAAGCTTCACCATTGTTAATATATCCAAATATTGATTTGCGTCTTTTTCTTGCTTGTATCGGTCCCTGTCCTTCAAAACTTACCATATCATTTGAGACTTGTCCTTCATAATTTTTCCTTATTACATCAAGGTTAATTTCAATCCTATATGGAGTTATTGAATAATCAATAAAAATTCCCGCCCTTCGAAAACTTGACCTCACATTGTCAGGTGTACAAACCATGCGAATTTGATTCATCATTTGTGCTATTCGCTGGATTGTATTATTAAAAGACTTATACCATTCAGATACATACTTTTTTCTTTTAAATAGTGCAAATATG
>Ga0074193_1001358_pt1 | contig 30349 bp, 28 predicted proteins | sample EPASupsiteHSE605_FD_64523 | JGI IMG/M metagenome (GOLD analysis project Ga0074193, IMG submission 64523) | Bioremediated contaminated groundwater from EPA Superfund site, New Mexico - Sample HSE6-05 | ecosystem: Environmental > Aquatic > Deep subsurface > Groundwater > Contaminated ... | reverse complement strand
GTGGGGGTCCGGGGGAGGGAACCCTTTTTTGCAAAAAAGGGTTCCCTCCCCCGGTTCCCCGCCGTACATCCCCTACCATTATGACGAATCTTATCGATCTGACCTTTCACGAGCTGGAAGCGCTCGTCGTGTCCCTGGGCGAGCCGCCGTACCGGGCGCGGCAGGTGTGGCAGTGGCTGTGGCAGAAGGCCTGCCGCGACATTGCCGCCATGACCGACGTGTCCAAGGGGCTGCGGGCGCGGCTGGCCGGGGTGGCGGGCATTTCCTGGCCGACTGTGGCGGCGGTGCGCGAGAGTTCCGACGGCACGGTGAAGTTTTTGCTGTCCCTGGCGGACGGCGAATCGGTCGAGTGCGTGCTGATTCCGGAAAAGGACCATTACACGGCGTGCCTGTCGACCCAGGTGGGCTGCGCCATGGGCTGCGGCTTTTGCGCCACGGGCATGCTGGGGTTTCGCCGCAACATGACGTCCGGGGAGATGCTCGGGCAGGTGCTCGTGGCCCGGCAGTATCTGCTCGATCGCGGCGTGACGGTGTTGCTGCGGAATCTCGTGTTCATGGGCATGGGCGAACCGCTGCTCAACTATGAGAATCTGGTGAAGACCCTGGAGGCGTTGCATCATCCCCAGGGGCTCGATTTTTCCAGCCGGCGCATCACGGTGTCCACGGCCGGCGTGGCGCGCCATCTGCTCGAACTGGGACGCTCGGGGCTGTGTTCGCTGGCGGTGTCGCTGCACGCGCCCACCCAGGCCATCCGCGAAAAGATCATGCCCGGCGCGGCGAAGCTGCCGCTGGACGAGCTCATGGCGCTTTTGGCGCAGTATCCGCTCAAGCCCCGGGAGCGGCTGACGTTTGAGTATCTGCTGTTGGCCGGGGTCAACGATTCCGACGCCGACGCCCGGGAGCTGGTGCGGCTGCTCTCAAGGGTCAAGGCCAAGGTGAACCTGATTGTGTTCAATGCCACGCCGGGCCTGCCGTACAAGCCGCCCTCGGCCGACCGGGTGTTCGCCTTCCAGGAGCTGCTCAAGGCCAAGGGCCTCACGGCCACCCTGCGCAAGAGCAAGGGGGCCGATATCGCGGCGGCCTGCGGCCAGCTTCGCGGCGAGTGCGAGGCGGCTGGCGCATGAAATTCGGCGGCGCATTCGCCGCTTGTCACCCGTTTGGCGTTTGGATAGGGTATTTATTCTTTTTCGTCTTTGGCGCGAAAAGAGAGCCGCTGGGAGGGTTTTCCCATGGAAACGACGCTTGACGAGCAAGGGCGTGTGACCATTCCAGTAAATGTTTTGGAAGATCTAGGGCTTGCACCTGGGGCCAGGGTGATCTTGGAAGAGCGCGACAGCGCCATCGTGATCCGTTCCGCGCAGGAAGAGCCGTGCCTTGTGGAAGAAGACGGGGTGTTGCTTTTTGCGGGTGAGACGATTGGCGATGTGGAAGACCTGATCGACCGGGTCCGGGAAGGCCGCATCCGGGATGTCGCCGGACTCGCCAAACGATGAAGGCGCTGTTCGACACGTCGGTCCTCGTCTCCGCGCTGGTGAAAAGCCATCCGCAGCATGCCCGGGCCTATCCCTGGTATCTTCAGGCACGGCGCGGCGAGTTGGGCATGGTCGTGGCCGCCCATGGGCTGGCCGAACTGTACGCCACGTTGACCGCGTACCCGTCCCGGCCGAGAATTTCTCCCGGGGTCGCCATGGCGATCATTGAAAAGAGTATTTCGGCCATAGCGACGATCGTTGCCCTGGGTGGGCAAGACTATATGGACGCCATGCGCCTTGTCGCCCGCATCGGCCGGGGGGGCGGCAGCGTCTATGATGCATTGCATGTGGCTGCCGCTGAAAAGGCTGGAGCACAGTGCATCCTTTCGTTTAATAGAAAGCACTTTGAGCCGATCATGGACCTTGCGACACAATTGGTCGTGCCGTAGCGTCCATGTGCGCCAGGATTCCCGCTGGCGGGAAAATCGGCGTTCGTGCGGACCAACACAGGACAAATCATGAAACGACCCGATTTTGCGAAGTGCGGCGGCCTGGTCCCCGCCATCGCCCAGGAAGCGTGCAGCGGCGAAGTCCTCATGCTCGCCTACATGAACGAGGAAGCCTACGACAAAACCCTGCAAACCGGCGAGGCCCATTACTACAGCCGCAGCCGCCAGAAACTCTGGCATAAGGGCGGCACCTCCGGACATGTGCAGAAGGTCACCTCCGTGCGGCTCGACTGCGACGCCGACACCATTTTGCTGCTCGTCGAACAGATCGGCGGCGCGGCCTGCCATGAAGGCTACAAGTCCTGCTTTTTCACCGAAGTGACCAGCGCGGGCGAGGAACGCACCTGCTCGCCCAAGGTTTTCGATCCCAAGGAGGTCTATAAATAAATGTCCGCCAATACCATGCTCAAGCTTGGCATTCCCAAAGGCTCCCTCCAGGACGCCACCATCGCCCTGTTCGAGAAATCCGGATGGAAAATCCGGATGCATCATCGCAATTACTTCCCCGAGATCAATGATCCGGAAATCACCTGCTCCATGTGCCGCGCCCAGGAAATGTCCCGGTACGTCGAGTCCGGCACCCTGGACTGCGGCCTGACCGGCAAGGACTGGATTCTCGAAAACGAGTCCGACGTGGTTGTCGTGGCCGATCTCGTCTACTCCAAGGTGAGCAACCGCCCGGCCCGCTGGGTGCTGGCCGTGGCCGCCGATTCGCCCTACAGGACCGTCCAGGATCTGGCCGGCAAGAAGATCGCCACCGAACTGGTCAACTTCACCAAGCAGTACTTCTCCGGCGCGGGCGTGCCGGTCGAGGTCGAGTTCTCCTGGGGCGCCACCGAGGCCAAGGTGGTCGAAGGGCTGGCCGACGCCATCGTGGAAGTGACCGAGACCGGCACCACCATCAAGGCCCACGGCCTGCGCATCATCGGCGATCTGCTGTCGACCAACACCCAGCTTATTGCCAACAGGAAGGCCTGGGAGGACCCGTTCAAGCGCCGCAAGATCGAGGTTCTCAACATGCTGCTCCAGGGCGCGCTGCGCGCCGAGGGCCTGGTCGGCCTCAAGATGAACGTGCCCGAGGAGAAGATGCCGGACATCATGGCCCTGCTCCCGAGCCTGACCTCGCCGACGGTGGCCGGCCTGTACAACAAGAATTGGCTGTCCATCGAGATCGTGGTGGCCGAAGGCGCCGTGCGCGACCTGATCCCCAGGCTCCACGACCTGGGAGCCGAGGGCATCATCGAATACGCGCTCAATAAAGTGATCTAAGGGCTGTCGCCCAACGCACAACAAAAGCCCCGGACGTTCGCCGTCCGGGGCTTTTGTTGTTGAAGAACCAGGGCGCCGTCCTCGGGGGGAATGCTTCCCCCCGGCCCCAACTCCCAGCCGGCTCCGGCCGACGCGCAAAACGCCTGCCTGGTTTTCCCGTCCGGGAGGGTTCGGGAGGGGGTGACCTCCTCCCGACGGGGTCCGGGGCAGCGCCCCGGATATGTCGTGTTCTTCTCTTCCGTCTAATCCAGTTCGTATTCGTCGCGCCAGTCGCCGGCGTCGGCGTATTCGGGCTGGGCGGTCTTGTCGAAGAGGCAGTCGCCGACGACCAGATAGTCCATCTCCGTGCGCATGAAGCAGCGGTAGGCGTCTTCGGGCGTACAGACGATGGGTTCGCCGCGCACGTTGAAGCTGGTGTTGACCACCACCGGGCAGCCGTGGCGGGTCTGGAAGGCCTTGATGAGGCGGTGGTAGCGCGGATTGGTGGCTTCGTGGACGGTCTGGATGCGGGCCGAGAAGTCCACGTGGGTGATGGCCGGCAGTTGCGAGCGGGTGACGTAGAGCCGGTCGAACATGGGCTTTTCCCAGTAGTCGTCCGGCAGCGGCAGGCACAGGGCCTCGGCCACCGGGGCCACCAGCAGCATGTAGGGCGAGGGCTGGCCGTCCAGCGCAAAGTACCGCGAGGCGGCCTCGGCCAGCACGGATGGGGCAAACGGCCGGAATCCCTCGCGGTATTTGATCTTGAGATTGAGTTTCTTCTGCATCTCCGGGTTTCGCGGATCGCCGAGGATGCTGCGTCCGCCGAGAGCCCGCGGGCCGTATTCCATGCGCCCCTGGAACCAGCCCACCACCTTGCCGTCGGCAATGAGGTCGGCCACGGCGGCGCACAGGCCGTCGAAGTCGTCGTACACGGCGCACGGGGCTTCGTGGCGGCTGGCCACGCGCAGGGCGTCCTTGCGGGTGAATTCCGGCCCGAGGTACGAGCCGGCCATGCGGTCGGCGGCCCCGGCGGGCAGCGGCGGCCGGTCGTGGCCGCCGTGGATGCAGTGGGCGGCCAGGGCCGCGCCGAGCGCGCCGCCGGCGTCGCCGGCGGCCGGCTGAATCCAGAAGCCGTCAAAGAGGCCTTCGCGCAGCAGCTTGCCGTTGGCCACGCAGTTAAGGGCCACGCCGCCGGCCATGACGAGGTTCCTGCAGCCGGTCAGCTCCCGGGCCGTTTTGGCCAGGGTCAGCACCACCTCTTCGGTGACCTGCTGGATGGCCAGGGCCATGTCCATGTGCTCCTGGCCGAGTTCGGACTCGGCGGCGCGGCGCGGCAGGCCGAAAAGCGCCTCCCATTTGCCGTCGCGGCACATGGTCAGGCCGGTGGCGTAGTCGAAGTAGGCCATGTTGAGGAGCATCGAGCCGTCCGGGCGCAGGTCGACCAGTTCGTCCAGGATCTTGCGGCGATACCCGGCCACCCGTTCGGAACCCTCGATGCCGTAGGGAGCCAGCCCCATCAGCTTGTATTCCCCGGAATTGACCTTGAAGCCGCAGTAATACGTGAAGGCGGAATAGAGCAGGCCCAGGGAATGGGGGAAGTCGAGTTCGCGCAGGAAGGTGATGTCCTTGCCGCGTCCGAGGCCGATGGTGGTGGTGGACCACTCGCCCACGCCGTCGATGGTGAGGATGGCGGCTTCCTCGAAGGGCGAGGGGTAGAAGGCCGAGGCGGCGTGGGACAGGTGATGTTCGGGAAAAAGGATGCGCGGTTTGCCCTGGCCGAGTCTGGCCAGTTCCTCGCGCAGCATCTTTTTCATGAACAGCTTTTCCTTGATCCACACCGGGATGGCCGACAGGAAGCTGCGAAGCCCGCGCGGCGCGAAACCGTGGTAGGTTTCGAGCAGCCGCTCGAACTTGAGGTAGGGCTTGTCGTAAAAAGCCACGGCGGACAGGTCCGCCAGTCCGATGCCGGCCTCGCCGAGCACGTAGGCCGCCGCCTCGTGGGGAAAGGCCGGATCATGCTTTTTGCGCGTGAAGCGTTCCTCGTGGGCGGCGGCCACGATCTCGCCGTCGCGCAGCAGCGCGGCCGCCGAGTCGTGGTAATAGGCGGAGAGCCCCAGGATGTATTCAGCCATGGGCGCGCGCCTAGAACAGCGTATAGATGAAGGGGGCGACCGCCGTGCCGCTGGTCAGGACCACCAGGACGCCGAACAGCAGCAGGACAAGGATGATGGGGAGCAGCCAGAACTTTTTGCGCACCCGAAGAAAGCCCCAGAGTTCACGAAGAAATTCCATATTGCCTCCAAGCGTCGTTGCCGCGCGTCAGGCGCGCCGGCAACCGACCGGTCATGCGGCCCCTCCAAAAAACCGTCGTGCGTTTTGGAGAAATGCCGGTGCGTTCATGAGGTTTTGCCCGCCAAGTGCCTGCGGCCGTGGCCGGGCCGCGTCGTCGGACCGCATGCGGTCCGGTCCGGTCAGAACGGCTGTTCGATGTCGGCCGCCGTAAAGGCGTGGTCCCGGACGCGGAAGACCGAGGCGTCGCCTTTCCTGAACTGCCGGGTGCGCATGGGGTCTTTGCCCAGCAGGGCGCGGGCAAGGCCCATGGGCGTCAGCACGAGAAAGAAGACCAGCGACAGCAGTATCTTGGACATGATCGTGCCGAGCACGTGGGACAGGCCGAACCAGATTTTGGCCGCCGGCTTGTAAAACGAGGGCCAGATCATGTCGAGCAGCAGCAGCCCGGCGGCAATGGTCGCATAGCGGATTTCCCGGGTGACGAAGAACACGATCAGGCTGACCAGGACCAGGGCCATGCCCGTGTCTTTGGCCTGCTCCCGGGTGGTCGAGAGCCAAAACGACGCCTTCCGGCGTTTTTGTTCCAGTGAGGACATGAAGGATCGCTCCGAATCGGGCTTTGGCGTCCATGGCGGCCGAGGCCGCCGGGACAGGATTCCCTAGCCCGCCGCCCGGGGGGGCGTCAAGGGCGGGGGGGAGGCCGGCGCTTCAGTCTTCCTGGCAGGGTTCGAGCAGGGCCGAGGCCTGCTCCTGCGCCGCCAGCAACCGCACCCAGCCGAGAATCTGGCCGGCCGGGCCGATCATGGGGCTGTCGCCGGAAACCGGCATGGCCGGCTGGCCGGGAAGGGCCTCGGCAAACGGCAGGCCGGCAAGCCCGGCCTCGGGATGGGCGAAAAGAATCTGGCCGGCCAGATCCGCCACCACCAGCGGTTGGCCAAGGGCCGCGACCACGGCGTGAAGCAGCATCTGGTGGAAGGAGGCCGCCGCTTCGGTCGCGCAGGGGCGCTCGCGCCGCCGCCGGGTGATGGCCATTTCCAGGTTGGCCTTGAGATCAAGGAGTTTGACGGGCTTTTGGATGTAGCCGGCCGCCCCGGTGGCGGCCACCCGGTCCATGACGTCGCGCTCCACTGCGGCCGTGAGAAAAATCACCGGCACGCCCAGGGTCTCGATGATGGCCCGGGCCGCCGAGACGCCGTCCATGGGGCCGGCCAGCCCGATGTCCATGAGCACCACGTCGGGGTCCTGGCCGGACACCTCGGCCACGGCCTGCTCGCCGGTCTCGAACACGGCGCACACGACATAGCCCAGGCGATCCAGAATTTTTTCCGCCACCCGCGCGGAAAGCGGGTCGTCCTCGACAAGCACCACCCGATGTCGTCTGACCGTCGCCTCTCCCATGTCCGCCTCCCGGGAATTGCGTTGCGGTCCTGGCTCAACCCTGGCTGGCGAGCTGGATCTTTTTGTGGGCGTCCTGGATCTTGTAATAGAGATCGTCCATTTCGGCAGGCTTCATCAGGTAATCGAACGCCCCCTGCTCCATGCCCCGGATGGCCACGTCCACATTGGCGTGGCCGGTCAGCATGATGACCTCCACCCCGGGATGGCCCCGCTTGATCCGGCTGAGGGTTTCCATGCCGTCCATGCCGGGCATTTTCACGTCCAGCAGCACCACGTCCACAGGATTGTCGGCAAGAACGGCCAGGGCCTGCTCGCCGCTGTTGGCCACAAGCACGGCAAGCCCTCGACGGGTCAGGCGCTTGCGCAACGTATCCGCATAGGTTTCCTCGTCATCCACCAAAAGCACCCGCACTGCCTCGCTCACGGACATCCCTCCGAATCGACGTGCCAAAGTCGACAATCCATAGCCGCGCGGCATGGGAAAAGCAACCGGCCAGAAGCCTTTGACATCGCCCGCGCCGCGCCTGATAGTGCTGCGTCCGTTATTTCCGAAAAAGGAAAAACCGCCATGCGCGACCTCGATATGTCCGCCCTCATGGGCATTGCCCGGCTGGCCGGCCAGACGGTGCTGGAAATCTACCGGGCCGGCTTCACCGTGACCGAAAAGGACGACCGCACGCCGCTGACCACCGCCGATACCCGGTCAGGCGAGATCATCCTGGCCGGTCTGGCCCGGACGTTTCCGGGCGTGCCGGTGGTGTGCGAGGAGACGGCCAACGCGCCCTATGCCGAACGCCGCAAATACAAACGCTGCTTCGTGGTCGATCCCCTGGACGGCACCAAGGAATTTATCAGCAGAAACGGGGAGTTTTGCGTCTGTATCGGCCTGGTGGAAGACGGCGAGCCGCTTTTCGGCGTCATCCACGCCCCGGTGGCCGACACCCTGTACGCCGGCGGCCCGGGCATCCCGGCCGTGCGGCAGGCGGCCGGCGGGCCGGCCGAGGCCATCCGGGCCGTGCCGCCGCAGCCGGGCCGGCCCCTGGTCATCCTCGGCAGCAAATCCCACCCGTCCCCGGACATGGCCGAATATCTCTCGCGCTTCCCGGACTACCGGCTGATCAGCCGGGGCAGCGCCCTCAAATTCTGCGCCCTGGCCGAAGGGGCCTGCCACCTCTACCCCCGGCTCGGGCCGACCTGGGAATGGGACACCGCCGCCGGCCACGCCATCGTGCTCGGCGCAGGCGGCGTCATGACCGCCCTGGACGGTTCGCCGTTTCGCTACAACAAGCCGGAACTCTTAAACGGCCCTTTTCTGGCCCGGTCCTTTTCAGATTGCGCCGCCTGCCCGGAATTGCTACTTTCCCGGTCATGATCCGAAAACCCATGCCCCGCCGTTGCCGGGGGGGCTCCAGGGAGATGATGGTCATGACCGTCCGCCTGACGCTTTTCGTGGCTGGAACCGGCGCAGCCTCCCGGCTTGCCGCGTCGGCCGTGCGGGGCTGGTGCGAGACCAACCTCGGCGGCGACTATCGTCTGGACGTGTGCGACGTCCGCAACTGGCCGCAGACCACGGAAAACATTCCCGTGCTGGCCGTTCCGGCTCTGAGGCTCGAAGCGCCGCCGGCCGTGGTCGTCGGCGACCTTTCGGACATTCCCCGGGCCATGGCCGCCCTGGGACTGGCCGCCCGGGCGGCCTGACAGCCCGCCCCGCTACTCCGCGGCCGGCTCCTCGCGGGTCAGGCAGTGGACCGTGCCCAGCCCCCAGACCAGATCCACGGCGGAGATGCCGACCACTTCGCGGCCGGGAAAGGCTTCGGCCAGAATTCCCAGGGCCAGCCGGTCGCGGGCGTCGTTGAAAGTGGGCACGAGCACCACCCGCTCGCCAATGAAGAAATTGGCATAGCTGGCCGGCAGCCGCTGGCCCCTGAACACCAGCGGGGACGGCATGGGCAGGTCGATGACGGCCGGCCTGGAGCCGTCGGCCAGCCGCGCTCCCGCCAGCCGCTCCCGGTTCTCGCACAAGGGCCGGTAATTGGCGTCGGCCGGATCGTCCTCGCGGCACAGCACCACCGTGTCCGGCGACACGAACCGGCACAGATCGTCCACATGGCCGTGGGTGTCGTCGCCGGCAATGCCCCGGCCAAGCCAGATGACGTTTTTCGTGCCGAGATACTCCCGAAAGACCGCTTCATAGCCCTCCCGGCCCAGGCCGGGATTGCGCACCTGCACCTCGGGGTCAAGCAGGCATTCCTCGGTGGTCAGCACGTCGCCGCGGCCGTTGCCGTCCATGGCCCCGCCCTCAAGCACCACCCGCCGGCCTTCCCACACCGCCGGCGCCACCTCCAGCCCCAGCCCGGAACATACCGCCGGCCCCACGGCGTCATCCAGCCCATGGTCGGGATACTTGGCCCAGCCCGTAAACCCGAAATCCACGGCCACGACGCGCCCGCCTTCGCGCACGAAAAACGGCATGAAATCCCGCGTCCAGCCCCGATTCATGGGCGCCTCGAACCACTCCGCAAGGGCCGTGTCCGCCCCCACGGCCGCCAGCACGCGCGCAGCCTGCCGCCGCTGCCGCGCATCGCGCACCAGCAGCCGCACCCGCTCGCCGGCCCCCGTGAATTTGCGCACCATCTCGCCATACACCCAGGCAATGGGCGCAAACCGGCCCGGCCAGTCCGAAGCGTTGCCCGGCCAGGCCAGCCAGACCGCCCGATGGGCGGCGAATTCCGCCGGCCACGAAAAATTGCGCTGCATAGTGAACCCTTGTCGTTGGAAGTAAAAAATATGAAGGAAGCAGACGATGCCTCCGGCGGCCGGGAGGGGGTCACCCCCTCCCGGACCCACCCGGACGGGGAGCCAGAAGGCGGCTTTGCCGCGGGCTTGTCCTTTCGTTCAGGGGGGCGTTCACGGCTCTGGTGGTCGTCCCGCCTGCCTGCACCGGGCTTTTGCGTCCACTCGTCGTCCCTTCCAGCCTGCCCTGTCCCCACCCGTCCAGGGGGTTCGGGGGGGATGATCCCCCCCGACGGGGTCCGGGGCAGCGCCCCGGTTCCTCCCTCCCCCTCCCCTCCCCCCTATCCTCTACCCGCTACCCGCACTTGGTGTAGCCGCATTCCTTACACGTATGGCAGCCTTCCTCGAAGACCAGTTCCGCGCCGCAGTCCGGGCACAGGGGGTGGCCGAGGTGGCCGGTGTCGTCCTGGATCTTGCGGCCTTGCAGGTAGCGGTTTTCGAGCACCCAGGACACGGCGTCCGGGATGGAGAGCAAAAGGCCCTTTTTCTGGAACACCGGGTTTTCGCCGCCGATGCCCTTGAGCTGGCCGACGATGTCGGCCACGTCCACGCCCGAGCGCAGGGCCAGGGACACCAGCCGGCCGATGGCCTCGGCCTTGGCCGTGACCGAGCGTCCGGATTTGCCGATGGTGGCGAACACCTCGAAGGGTTTGCCGTCGATCTCGTTGACGGTCAGATACAGTTCGCCAAGGCCGGTTTTGACCTTCTGGGTGAAGCCCAGGACGATATCCGGGCGCAGGCGCACCCGGCTTTGGGGTTTGGGCGCGCCGGCGGCGGCCGCGTCGCCGGTGTAGAGCACCTGGGCCGATTTGCAGCCGTCGCGGTAGACGGTGACGCCTTTGCAGCCCAGTTCGTAGGCCATCCGGTACACGTCGCGGATGTCGTCCTGGGTGGCGGCGTTGGACAGGTTGACGGTCTTGGACACGGCGTTGTCGGTGTATTTCTGGAAGGCGGCCTGCATTTTCAGGTGCCAGGACGGTTCGATGTCCATGGCCGTGACGAACACCTCGCGCAGATCGTCGGGCAGCAGGTCGATGTGGGCGATGGAGCCTTTGCGGGCCACCTCTTCCATGAGGGCGTCGGAGTAGGCCCCGGCCTCCCTGAGGGCGGCCACGAAATGGGGGTTGGCCTCGACGAGCTTTTCGCCGTCCATGACGTGGCGCGCGAACGACAGGGCGAAAAGCGGTTCGATGCCCGAGGAGCAGCCGGCGATGATGGACAGCGTGCCGGTCGGGGCGATGGTGGTGGTGGTGGCGTTGCGGTAGGGGCCGAGGTTTCTTTTGCCGAAGATGGAGTCGGGGTAGGCCGGGAAGGGACCGCGTTCGGCCGCCAGGGTTTTGGAGGCGGACCGGGCCTCGGCCTGGACATGCTCCATGAGTTTTTCGGCCAGGGCCAGGGCTTCGGGGCTGTCGTAGGGAATGCGCAGCAGGTAGAGCAGGTCGGCCAGCCCCATGACGCCCAGGCCGATCTTGCGGTTGGCGTGGACCATGTCGGTGATCTGGTCCAGGGGATAGCGCGAGGCGTCGATGACGTTGTCGAGGAAGCGCACGCCGAGGTGGACGGTGTCGGCCAGGCCTTTCCAGTCGATGCCGTCCTTGGCCGCCGGCTCATGGAAGGCGGCGAGGTTGACGGAGCCGAGGTTGCAGGCCTCGTAGGGCAGAAGCGGCTGTTCGCCGCAGTTGTGGACCACAAGGCCGCAGGCGTCGAAACGGTTGTGCCCGGGCACCCGGATGTCGAAGACGGTTTCCTCGCCGTCCGGGACAAGGGTCTCCACCGTGGCCAGAAAGGTTTCGCGGTTGGGCTTTCGCCGGTAGGCGGCCAGGAGCGTGTCGAGCCGGGCAGCCTTGTCCTCGTCGCGAAAGCCGATCAACTCGCGGAAGCGGGCCATGTTTTCGCCGGACACGACCAGTTCGTGCTGGCTCTTGGTCGGGTAGGCGCGCCGGCCGCCCTTGCCGTCGGGAAGCAGCGCCTCGCCGGCCTCGCGGCGGTTGCGGTAGATGGTCGAGGCGATGCCGTGGCGCAGAAGCATGCGTTGCACGGCTTCCAGAGTGGCCGTATCGGACTGGGACAGCCGGATGCTCACGCCTTTTTGCTGCGTGCCCTGGACCGAGCCGTCGGCATCGAACAGGCCGCCGAGCAGGCCCCGGGAAAATTCGCTGGAGCAGCGCTCGACCTCGGGGGTGATGCGCTTGGCTCCGGGCGACATGCCCAACGCATGGCAGATGCTGCGCAACGCTCCAAGGCTCATACGCCATTCATCGCGCCCGGCAACGCTCGTCCAACCGGTGAAATCGGCCCGGTGCGGCTGGGTTTGGGCGAAAGCGAAAGCCGCTTCCATGACGCCGGAATGCGGTGCGCCGTCGCCGTTGGCCGCTTCGGCCCGGGTCCAGAAAGACAGGACGGCCTTGTCCTGCTTGAGAGTGCCGTCGCCCAGGAGCAGACCGACGAGATACCCCTCGGCCAGCCCATAGCGGCCCGGCCAGACGGCCAGGGCGCGATGGTCGCCAAGGACCACCCGGTCGCCCGGGGCGAGTTGCGCCGCCTCGGTCCAGACCGCGCCCTGGCGGCCGGTTTCCGCGCCGGCCCGCAGCACCTTGTGATCGGCCGTCAGGCGCAGGGCGTAGCCTTCGCGGGTTTGCAGACGGTACACCGGCTTGACGCCGGTGGCGAAAAAGCCCTGGCCCGTGGAGGAGCGGACCTTGCCGTCAAGGACCAGGGGGATGATCCGGCCGGTGAGTTCCCGGGCCTGCCTCGGGCCGTCGGCGGTCATGACCCAGGTGTCGCCGGCGACGCAGGGATTGGTCGATTCGATTTCGCCGAGCGCCGGGGTGGGGTTGTCGCGGTTGATGCGGTCGATAAAGACAATGCCCGGATCGCCGGATTCCCAGGCTTTTCGCACCAGCAGCGAAAACACCTCGCCGGCGTTGAGCCGGCCGGCCACGGAGCCGTCCCGGGGATCGACAAGCTCGTAGTCCTCGCCCTTCTCGGCCGCCTGCATGAACTTTTCCGTGACCGCCACGGAAATGTTGAAATTGGACAGCTCGTTTTCCCGCTCCTTGCAGGTGATGAACTCCAGGATGTCGGGATGGTCCACGCGCAGGATGCCCATGTTGGCCCCGCGCCGGGTGCCGCCCTGTTTGACCTGCTCGGTGGCGGTGTTGAAAATCCGCATGAACGACACCGGCCCCGAGGCCACGCCGCCGGTGGAGCCCACCCGGCTCTTTTTCGGGCGCAGCCGGGAAAACGAAAACCCCGTGCCGCCGCCGGACTTGTGGATGAGCGCGGCGAATTTCACGGCATCGAAAATCTCCTCCATGGAATCGCCCACAGGCAGCACGAAACAGGCGGCCAGTTGCCCAAGGGGCGTGCCGGCGTTCATGAGCGTCGGCGAATTGGGCAGAAAGCGCATGGAAACCATCAGATCGTAAAATTTACGGGCCAGCTCGGCCGGCTCGTACGGGGAGCCGGCGTACTTGGCCTCCTCGGCGGCCATGGCCGAGGCCACGCGCCAGAACAGCCCCTGCACGTCCTCGATCGGCGCGCCGTCAGGGCTTTTTTGCAGATAGCGTTTGGCCAGGACAACCCCGGCATTGTCGTTGACGGCGGCCTCGGGCAGGTCGGCGGGCATGGGCAGGGGGCTTGTCATGGGCGTTTGTCCTCAGGGGTTCGGGCTCTGGAAAAGCGACGGCCGCCTGACGGCGGCTTCGATGAAATACAAATATTTCGACATGTTGCTTTTTCAGTACAGATGCGGGGCGCTGGTCCTCCACGGCATAGGGACATACACCAGCCGGGCGGGAAACGCCACCATGGGACAGGGGCGGGACGACCGGCCGGGGCGCACGCGGGGCCTGTTCCGGGAATGCCGCGTTGCGGGTGTCTGCCGGATGCGCCGCAAACGCAAACCGGCCGGAACCTTGCGGTCCCGGCCGGTTTTTGATGATGGCGCCGCGTGTCCGGCCGCCCTATTCGGCCTTGGCCGCCTTGGTCCCGGCGGCCTTCGGGGCCTCGCCCGTTTTGGCCGGCTCGTGGCCGCAGGCCAGGGGCCAGACCTCGTCGATGCGCTCCACCGGCATGACCTTGATGCGCCCGCGCAGGTCCTTGGGGATGTCGTAGAGGTCCTTCATGTTCTGGGCCGGGATGATGACCCGCTTCATGCCCATGGCCATGGCCGCCAGGATCTTTTCCTTGATGCCGCCGACCGGCAGCACCCGGCCGCGCAGCGTGATCTCGCCGGTCATGGCCAGATCGTTGCACACCGGCGTGTTGGTCAGAAGCGAGATCAGGGCCGTGACCAGGGTCACGCCGGCGGACGGGCCGTCCTTGGGCGTGGCGCCGGCCGGAACGTGGATGTGGATGTCGTTTTTCTCGAACACCTCGGGATCGATGCCCAGTTCCTTGGCCCGGGATTTGGCATAGGTCAGCGCCGCCTGGGCCGACTCCTTCATCACCTCGCCAAGCTTGCCCGTCAGATGCAACGCGCCCTTGCCCGGCAGCGTGGCCGCCTCGATATGCAGGATGGCCCCGCCGACCGGCGTCCAGGCCAGTCCCACCGCCACGCCCGGCGGCAGATCGACCTCGCGCTCGTCGTCCAGGAACCGGGCCGGCCCGAGGAGTTTCTCCAGGGCCCCGACCGTCACCCGGAAGGGCGGTTCCTCGCCCTCGGCCTTGCGCCGGGCCAGCTTGCGGCACACCGAACCGACCTCTCGCTCCAGGTTTCGCAGCCCGGCCTCGCGGGTGTAGTCGCGGATGATGCGGGCCAGCACCTGGTCCGACAGGGTCATGTCGTCCTCGGCCAGCCCGTTTTCCGTGATCTGGCGCGGCAGGATGTAGCGCCGGGCGATCTTGACCTTTTCCTGCTCGGTGTAGCCCGGCAGCCGGATCATCTCCATGCGGTCGAGCAGCGGCGGCGGGATGGTGTCGAGCATGTTGGCCGTGCAGATGAACATCACCTTGGACAGGTCGAAGGGCACGTTGAGGTAGTGGTCCGAAAAGCTGTTGTTCTGCTCCGGATCGAGCACTTCCAGCAACGCCGAGGACGGATCGCCCCGGAAGTCCGAGCCCACCTTGTCGATCTCGTCGAGCATGATGACCGGATTTCGCGTGCCGGCCTGCTTGATGCTCTGGATGACCCGGCCGGGCATGGACCCGATGTAGGTGCGCCGGTGGCCCCGGATCTCGGCCTCGTCGCGCATGCCGCCAAGGGACATGCGCACGAACTTGCGGCCAAGGGCCCGGGCAATGGACCGGCCAAGGGAGGTCTTGCCAACGCCGGGCGGGCCGACAAAGCACAGGATCGGCCCCTTCATGCCGGGATTGAGCTTTCGCACCGACAGGTATTCGAGGATGCGCTCCTTGACCTTTTCCAGGTCGAAGTGGTCCTCGTCCAGGATGCGCTTGGCTTCCTTGATGTCGAGGCGGTCCTTGGACTGCTTTTTCCAGGGCAGGTCCACCATCCAGTCGAGGTAGGTGCGGATGACGCCGGCCTCGGAGGAATCGGGATGCATGGACACCAGCCGCTTGAGCTGCTTGTCCGTCTCCTTTTTCACCTCCTTGGGCATGCCGGCCTTGTCCAGGGCCTCCTTGAGTTCGTCGAGGTCGTCGGACTCCTCGCCGCCCTCGCCGAGTTCCCGGCGGATGGCCTTTATCTGCTCGCGCAAAAAGAAGTCCTTCTGGGCCTTGTCCATGCCTTCCTTGGCCATATTCTGGATCTTGGCCTGCATGGCCGCCACCTCGGCCTCTTTGACGAGCTGGTCGTTGACCAGCCGCAGCCGTTCGATGGGGTCCTCGCACTCGAGCAGCCGCTGGCCCTCCTCCACGCGCATGCGCAGGTTGGAGGCCACGAGATCGGCCAGCCGGCCGGGCTCGTTGACGCTGTTGAGCACGGCCATGATGTCGGCCGAGGCCATGCCGCGAAGGGACAGGATTTTTTCGCTCTGCTCCCTGGCGGCCCGCATCATGGCCTCCTGCTCCAGGGTGATTTCCTTGGGATCGCGCTCGGGCATCACCTCGATCCTGGCCAGATGGTAGGGATCGGAGGAGAGGAAATCCGTGACCCGGGCCCGGGTGAGGCCCTGGACCAGGACCTTGAGCCGGCCGTCGGGCATCTTGAGCATGCGCATGATCATGCCCACCGTGCCGACGCGGTACAGGTCGTCCTGGCCCGGCTCGTCGATCTTTTCGTCCTTCTGGGTCAAGACGAGAATGTAGCGCGAACCGTTGATGGCCGCGTCCACGGCCTGGACGGACTTGTCCCGGCCGACGAACAGCGGCAGGATCATATAGTTGAAAACCACGATGTCGCGCACGGGCAACACCGGCAACTCGGTGGGGATGTCGGGCTGGGCCTTGTCTTCGGCGTCGGACGAGGTCGCCACCGGCGCGCCGCCCTCCGGCGCCGCGTCCTGGGCCTTGGGGCCTATCTCCAAAACGTCTTTTTTGTCGTCATCCGTGTCCATATATGTCGCGCTCCTTGCGCCGCTGCCGGCAGGGGGCAGGCCTTCCCCCACCCGCCGGCCGGCGGGCTGTGCGGTATTGCCGTGTTCCGATTCCGGGGGCCGGGCTAGCCCCGGATCGTGAAGCCGTCGTAAGCCTTGTCGTACTCGATCATTTCGGCGGTCACCTTGTCCACCTGGGCCAGCTGGGACCCGGCCGGCAGGCGTTCCTTCAGGGCGGCCAGGGCTTCGGCGTCGCCCTGGGCCAGGATTTCCACCTTGCCGTCGGCGAGGTTGCGGACCCAGCCCGAAAGTCCGAGGCTCGTCGCCTGATCGAAGACCCAGGTCCGGAAATAGACGCCCTGGACCTTGCCGGACACGGTGGCATGCAGACTCGCAATCATGACGGCCTCCCTTGTGCTTGTGCTTTATTAGATGATGCCCTCGGTTTGAAAACTGTAAAACCGGTCTTCGGTGACGACCACATGGTCCAGCACCCGGATGTCGATCTCCCGGGCGGCGGCCACGATGCGGCGGGTGAATTCCACGTCCTCCACCGAGGGCCTGGGGTCCCCGCCCGGATGGTTGTGCACGAGGATCACCCCGCTGGCCTTGTGGCGAAGCGCCGTGGAGAGCACCTCGCGGGGATAGACGGCAGCCTGGTCCACCGTGCCGGTGCTGACCCGCTCCCAGCCGACCAGCCGATTCTTGGTGTCCAAAAGGGCCATCCAGAACTCCTCGCGCTCCCGGCAGCCGATGCGCGCCCGGGCCATGTCGGCCACGATGTGGGGGGAGTTGAACACCGCCCTGGCCCGTACCGGCTCCTCGTGGAACCGGGCCCAGGCCTCGCGCCACAGGGTCCAGAACTCCTCGATTCCGGGGCCGAATCCCGGCACGTCGCGCAGTTCCTCCATGCGGGCGGTCAGCGCGCCGCGCACGCCGCCAAAGCGCCGGTGCAGCTCCTTGGCCAGGGGTTTGTTGTCGCGGCGCACGTTGACGTAGCCCAGCACAAGCTCCAGCACCTCGTAGTCCGCCAGGGCCCTGGGGTCCTCCAGCAGGCGGTCCTTGAGGCGGCGGCGGTGGCCGAGGTAATGGGGAGGTTCTTTCTTACTAAGCATACTTACTGGTCCGGGCAAGGCTTGCAAGCAAAAAACGAGGGGCCAACCGGGGTTTTGGCGGGACGGCAGCCGGGGAATCCGGGATTTTCACGGTGAAACCCGCCTTCCGGCCCGGCCTTGGCCGCCAAAAAGCCGAAAAAGTTCGGCCGTCAGGCGCTCCATGGCCTGGTCCGGCCGTCTGGCCCCGGACTTGATGCCGGCCTCGGCCGCAAACGCCGCCTCGAAGATGCGGGCCAGTCCGGCCGCGCCCAGCCGACGGGCCATGGCTTCCTTTTTTTGCAGCACAAAGGGCGGCAGCCGCACGTCGCCGGCCTCGCCGGCGGCAATGCGCCACATGATCCGGGCCTCGTAGAGCAAAAGCCCCAGGAAGGGGAAGATCATCTCCTCGCCGGCCAGGGCCTTTTCATAAATCTCCCGCCACACGGCCTGGGGCTCGCGTCCGCCGGCCAGGGCGTCCAGGAAGCCGAAGCCGTCCATGCCCTCGTAATAGCTGAGCTGGGCCAGATCGTCGGCCTCGACCACGGTCCGGTCGCAAAGGGCCAGTTCGAGTTTGGCCAGTTCGTTGTCGGCGTGGGCCAGATTGGGGGGCAGGGCGGCGGCGAGGCGGTCGGCCACGCCCGGGGCGAAGGCCAGTCCCCGGGCTGCCGCCCAGTCGGCCAGACGCGGCCCCATGTCCCGGCGGGCGAGCCCCGGCGAGACGAAAAGCCACTTGCGCTTCTCCGCCACCTTGAAATACGGCTGTCCGGCCAGTTCCTTGGGGATTTTCGGCCCGCCTTTGCGGTCAAAGGGGCCTTCCAGGCAGAAAAAAGGCCAGACCGCGTCATTGAAGCCCTTGAGCGCCGAGGCCAGCCCGGGCCAGAATTCCGCCGGACAGGCCTCGGCCCGGCGCACCACCACGGCCCGGCGGCCGGCAAACAGGCTGGCCACGGTCAGCGCGCTCCAAAACGACGCGCCAAGCTCCTCGTCGCCCCAAAAAACGACCCGCTCGAAGGTCTGGCCCGATTCGGCCAGCAGCCTGTCCACGCGTTCCCGTACGATCTCCGGGTCCGGACAGGCCAGAAAGGTGAATCCCGGTCTTTGCATGGCCTCACCGTAGCCGAGGCCCGGCCGGCGGGCAACGGGGCAGGCGCCCCGGCCGGGACGGTTTGTCGTTCTTTCCCCGGGTGGACCGCGATGCGGCAGTTGCGCCGCCCTGGCGCGGCCGTGTTCTTCGAGCGCCGACAGGGTGGCCTGAACCGGCCGGCGGGCCGGCGCGGTCCGGCCATTGCAAAAGGCCGCGGGCTCCTTGCCGATCCTTTGACGGAAATACGCTGCCGCCGTTTGACGGCGCGCCTGCGGGAGAAGGACCGCAAAGGCCCGGGATGCGGCTGCCTGCCGTGTCCCGGGCCTTTGCGCGCCGTCTGCCGCTCCTGGCTGGCGGCGCGGCGATTTGGAATAGTATGCCTTTTTATTCCAGACCGACCGGCGTCATTCCAATTCCCGGGCCGCCCAGATGCAGCGGCCGATGATCTCGAAATCGTCGGCATCGGACACCAGCAGCATGTTGCGGTCCGCGTCGGAGACAATGGCCAGCTGGCCCTCGGCCTCCACCAGCCGCTTGATGTACATCTGGCCGTTGTAGCGCAGGTAATAAATCTTGTTTTTGACGAACTGCCGCCGGCCCTCGTCGATGAGCACCACGCTGCCGTCGGCAATGGTCGGCTCCATGCTGTCGCCAAAGGCCCGGATCACGGTCATGTATTCCGGGTTGCCCTTGGACCGTATCCACTCCGTGCGAAAACTCAGGTACGTCAGGGCCCGGTCGCCGGTCTCGGTGGAGCCGCCGCCCATGGAGGCCGTGGCCTCGCGCAGCGGCACCTCGGTGTACTCCGAACGCTGGGCCTGTCTGGTCCGCAGGTCGCGCAAAAGCGTTCGCAACGCGGCCTGATCCGGGCCGCCGCTCCCGATCCGGGGCGCGGCCTCGCCCCCGTAGGCCGGTTCGCGCACATGGCAGAAACTCCCCCCCTCTTCGGCGGAGTAGCCCAGGCTGTGGCAGCGCTGCCGGCCAAGGGCCACCATGTCCTCGTAGGACAGGCGGAAATATTCGGCAAACCGCCGGCGAAGCCGGGACTTGGGCACCTGCTTGCCGGCCATGATCTTGCTCACGTAGCCCTGGCTGACCCCGGCAAAGGCGGCCAGTTCCCCCTGGTTGGTCTTTTCCTCTTCCGCCAGCGCCAGCAGGGCTTTCCAAAACCACTGCTCCTCCTCGGTGCGAAACGGCCCCTCGTCGGACGGGCCCGGCATGGAATCAGAACGACGCATCATGGGATTGTGCCCCAGGCCGGGATGGAATGTCCATTCCTTTTTTGGCATATTATTCTTGACTAATATTCCTATTAGGAATATTTATTCCCTGCTTCGCCACCATTCCACCTCAAGCCCATGGAGACGGTTTACATGCGTGAAGTTGAATTGGAGGCCAGACTGACGGAAACCCTTGGCGCGGAGATCGCGCGCGCCGCCCTGGACGCCCTGATTGCCGAATGGGGCGGCTGCCGGCTGGACATCCCCAACGGAACGTCCTCGCGCAAGCGCCGGCGGGACAACGAGATCCGGCGCATGTACCGCGCCGGCGTCGACATGTATGCCCTGCGCGGCCAGTTCGGACTGTCCGACCGCCACCTGCGGCGCATTCTGTCCACCCACTAGGGTCTGTTTCCAATTGTGATTGTGGTTGACGCAAAGGAGGAACGAAAGGATGCCTCCGGCGGCCGGGGGGAATCATTCCCCCCGGACCCCCTGGATAGACGGGGGTTAAAGGGGGGGAGGGACGGCGGATGGGCGCGGAAGTTCGGTGAAGACGGGCAGAACGACCGCCAGAGCCGTGAACGCCTGCCTTTCCGTCCGGGAGGGTCCGGGAGGGGATGATCCCCTCCCGGCCGCCGGAGGCATTGAGATCCCAGCCGTTTCATGCTCCCGGCCGCCGGAGGCTGGCTTCGCGGCGGCGCTCAGTACACCACCTGCTCCAGTGCCAGCGCAACGCCGTACAGCCGTTTCGCCGCTTGGCGCATGGCCTCGGCCACAGCCAGGATGTCGGCTCCGGTGGCTCCGCCGGCATTGACGATGAAGCCGCCGTGGCGGCGCGAGATGCGCGCCCCGCCTATGGCAAAACCCTTGAGTCCCGCTTCCTCCATGATGACGCCGACCGGCGGCGCGCCGTCCGGCCGGCGGAACACGCTGCCGGCGCTTGGCCGGTCATAGGGCAGTTTCGAGCGCCGCAGCCTGCCGACGCGTCCCATCTCGGCCAGGATGGCCGCCGGATCGCCGGGGACCAGCCGCAGCAAGGCCGCGACAATCACCGACCGTCCGCCCTGAAAGGCCGTCGTCCGGTACGCCGGCCGGCAGGCCTCGCGGGAAAACAGGCGCACAGCGCCTGCCGCGGGATCGTACGCCTCCACCGCCTCGGCCACGTCGTAAAATGCCGCGCCGTACGCGCCGGCATTCATGACCGCCGCGCCGCCGACGCTGCCCGGGATGTCCCACAGCCGCTCCAGCCCGGACAGTCCGGCCCTGGCCGCCGCCCGGCAGACGTCGCGAAGCCGCGCCCCGGCCCCGGCCCGGATCGAGGTCCCGGCCACGGCAATCCCGGTCTCCAGCCGCCGCGTGCAGACGAACCGGTGCGAGGCGTCGTAATACGGCTGCGACAGGATCACGTTGCAGCCATGGCCGAGCAGATGCGCCGCCTGTCCCTCCCCGGTTCCAAGCGCCGCGGCCAGTTCCCCGACCTGCTCCGGGAACAGGCAACACGCGGCAAAAGCCCGCACCCGATAGGAATTGAACGGCGTCAGGTCGATCGACGAGGTTTTTTCCCGCCGGGGTCCCGCAACCAACGGCGGCCTCGCCGCCTCCCCCATGCCCCCTTTATCCAGGGGGTCCGGGGGGGATGATCCCCCCCGGCCGCCGGAGGCCTCCGCTCCTGTCTTCCCCTTCTTCACTCTCCCGCCTTCCCTCAAATCGGCCGCACGGCGATTTCGACGCCGCCGGGCAGGCCTTCGCGGTCGGCGGGGATGGTGACGAGGCCGTCGGCCAGCAGCAGGGTTTTCAAGAGTCCGGACTTGCCGAGCACGGGGTGGGCCAGGGGCGGCTGGCCGGGGCGGGTTTCCAGGCGCACGCGGACGTGGTCCTCGCGGCCCTGCCTGGAGGCGATGTTGCGGGCCAGGACGGCCGGGAAGGTCCGGGGCGTGCGGTCGAGGGCTTCGGGGTCGCCGGCGAGGCGCTCCACCAGCGGGATGCCGAAGACGTTGAGCACGATCTGGGCCGAGGTGACCTGTCCGGGCAGGCCGATGCAGGGTTTGCCGTCGACGCTGGCCAGGATGGTGGGCTTGCCCGGGCTGATGGCCACGCCGTGGGCCAGGATGGTCGCGCCCAGGTTTCGCAGGGCGTCGAGGGTGAAATCGCGCGCGCCGACGGAGCTGCCGCCGGAGAGCAGGGTCAGGTCGAAGTTGGCTGTGGCCTCGGCCAGGGCGGCCTGGATGCCGGGCAGGTCGTCGGCAACGAGGGGGAAGGCGTGGGGGACGGCCCCGGCGGCGCGCAGCATGGCCGAGAGGGCGTGGGTGTTGACGTCGCGGATCTGGCCGGGTCTTGGCGTGGCGGCCACGGGCACCAGTTCGTCGCCGGTGGAGAGGATCGCCGTCCGGGGCCGCCGGCCGACCATGACGCCGGCGTGGCCGAGGGCGGCCAGGATGCCGATTTCCTGGGGCCGAAGCCGGGCGCCGGCGGCCAGGACGACATCGCCCTGTGCGGCGTCCTCGCCGGCAAACAGCATGTTGTCGCCCGGGGCCAGGGACCGGCGGATCTCGATGGCTCCGGCCCCGAGGTCCTCGGTGTATTCGACCATGACCACGGCGTCCGCGCCGTCCGGCAACAGCGCCCCGGTGACGATGCGGGCGCAGTGCCCGGGCGGCAGCGGCTTTTCGGGCAGCACGCCGATGGGCACGTCCATGGCCAGATCGAGGTAGCCCGGGTTGGATTCGGTTGCGCCGAAGACCTCGGCGGCGCGCACGGCATAGCCGTCCATGGCGGCGCGGGCGGCGGCGGGCAGGTTTTCGGCGGCAACGATGCCGGCGGCCAGAAAACGGCCGCCGGCCTCGTCAAGGGCCACGGTTTCGCTGCCAAGGGGGGCAAACGTCCGCAGCAGGTCCCGGAACTCGGCCGTGGACACGGCCCGGAAAAAGCCTTCGCGCATGGCGTGGGGATTCCTTTATCGAGGGTTGTCGAGGAGGGTCTGGGCGAAGCTGGCCGCACCGAAAAGGCCGGTCTGCTCGTTTCGCACCAGTCGCACCGGGACGCCGGCCAGCAGCCGGCCGTAGGTCGGCGAATCGAGAAACTCCCGGGCGAACTCCGGGTGGTGCACCAGCAGCGGGTTTTTGGCCGCCACGCCGCCGCACACGTACACGCCGCCGACGGACAGCACGGTCAGCGCGTAGTCGCGGGCGGCCCGGCCGTAGAATCGGGCGAACAGCGCGGCCGTGGGGCTGTCCGCGGTCAACGACGCGCCCACTTCGGCCGGGGTGCGGTCCTCGCCGGTCAGGAAGCGGTGCAGGCAGACCAGCCCGGAGCCGGACAGCACCGAGTCGCCGCGCGGATAGTTTTCGCCGGTCTGGCGGCAGAGGTACGCGGCAAAGGCGTTTTCCTGGTCGCCGATGAAGCTGGCGGCGGCCTGCCCGGCTTCCGACGGCAGCACGCGGCAGCCGCCGTCCGGCTGCGGCAGCAGGGCGGCGTGGCCAAGGCCGGTGCCGGCCCCGATGACGGCCTGGATGCGTTCCGGGTCCAGGCCGCCGGGCAGCACCGGATCGGCTGACGCGCCAATGCGCCGGCAGCCCAGGGCCTGGGCCGTGAAATCGTTGATGCAGGCGGCCCGGTCCAGCCCGAAGACGTCGGTCAGCACGTCGAGGTCGAGTTCCCAGCCGATGTTGGCAAAGCGGACCGTGCGTCCGACCACCGCCCCGGGCACGGCAAAGACGGCGGCGTCGGCTTTGCCCGGCGGCAGGCTGAAGCCTGAATCGACCAGGGCGGCGAGCAGTCCGGCAAAGGTGCCGGCGCTGGCCGTCGGCAGCCATGTTGCGTCCTGAAGCGTCAGCCCGCCTTGGGGCGACAGGCGGAAATGGCCGAAACGGCTGTTGGTGCCGCCGATGTCGGCGGCCAGGATATTCCTGGTCGTTTCCGGGGCCATCGCACGCTCCTTGAAAAAAAACGGGGTTCACGGCAGGCTGCGCCGTGCGCCGGCCGGCAGTGTAGCCGGGGCGCAAAGGGAAACGCAAGCATGGCAGACGTCGCCTCCCTGGCCCTGGCCGGCGCAAGCCTGGGCCTGTCCGCCGGGTTTTCGCCCGGGCCGCTTCTGTCGCTCGTCCTGTCGCAGACCCTGGCCCACGGCCCCCGCGAAGGGGTCAAGGTGGCCCTGGCCCCGCTTTTGACCGACGCGCCCATCCTGCTGGCCGCCTGGCTGCTGTTGTCCCGGGTGTCCGGCAGCCCGGCCGTTCTCGGGCTGGTGGCCCTGGCCGGCGCGGCGCTGCTGGTGCGCTACGGCTGGGAATGTTTTCAGGCCCCGCCGCCGGACGCCGGCAATCCCCAGGCCGCCCCGCGCTCCGTGCTGCGCGGCGTGGCCGCCAATTTCGCCAATCCCCACCCCTACCTGTTCTGGGCCACTGTCGGCGCGCCCATGCTGCTCGAGGCCGGGCAGGCCGGCGCGGCCGGCGTGGCCGCGTTTCTGGCCGTCTTTTACGCCGCCATTGTCGGAGCCAAGGTGCTGGCCGCCGTGCTGGCCGGCCGTTTCCGCCATTTCCTCGGCAGCCGGGCCTACCGGGCGCTCATGGCCGTGCTCGGCCTGTCGCTTTGCTATTTCGCCTTTGCCTTTGCCCGGCAGGGCGTGTCCATGCTTTTGGGCGCATAATCACGGATTGTCCTTTGCCCGGATCGTCCGTATCATGCCGCCCGGCGCTTGCCGCCGCCACATCCGACCATACCAATTCGCAAGGAGCCCCCATGGCCGAGCCCTTTACCCTCGGACTGGTGCAGATGGCCCCGGAAACAACCGTTGCCGCCTCCCTCGAAAAAGCGGCCGCCCGCATCGCCGATGCCGCCAGGGCCGGCGCAAACGTCGTCTGCCTGCCGGAACTCTTCGCCACGCCGTATTTTTGCCGCAGCCAGGACCACGCCGCCTTCGATCTGGCCGAACCCATTCCCGGCCCGACCACGGACGCCATGGCCGCCGCCGCCAGGGCCTCGGGCGTGGTGGTCGTGGCCCCGTTGTTCGAACGCCGCGGCCCCGGCTGCTACCAGAATTCCCTGGCCGTGCTCGGTCCCGACGGCGGCCTGATCGGCATCTACCGCAAAATGCACATCCCCCACGATCCCGGATTCGAGGAGAAGTTCTACTTCGCCCCCGGCGACCTGGGATTTAAGACCTTCCAGACGCCGTTCGGTCCCATCGGCACGTTGATCTGCTGGGACCAGTGGTTCCCGGAAGCCGCCCGGGCCACGGCCCTGCTCGGCGCGCTGGTCCTGTGCTACCCCACCGCCATCGGCTGGCATCCTTCCGAGAAGGCCGAATACGGCGAGCGTCAGCGCGACGCCTGGATGACCGTCCAGCGCGGCCACGCCATCGCCAACGGCATCTACGTGGCGGCCGTCAACCGCGTCGGCGTCGAAGGCTCCGGCGACGGCTACGGCGAGACCCTGGAATTCTGGGGCTCCTCGTTCATCGCCGATCCCTCGGGCCGGATCATCGCCCAGGCCGGCATCGCGGACGAGGAAATCATCACCGCCGTCATCGACCCCGCCACTCTCGAAACCCAGCGCCGCCACTGGCCGTTTTTGCGCGACCGCCGTATCGACGCCTACGGCGGCCTGTGCCGGCTGTATGGGGATGAGAAGAAGTAGGAGTAGGAGAGGAAGCAGGAGAGGAGTAGGAGCAGGTGGAAGGCGGAAAATTTTTATGGTGAGGCGAAATCCGCCGTCCCAGGACAGGGGGTCCGGGGGGGATGATCCCCCCCGGCGGGGTCCAGGGGCGGCGCCCCTGGCCAGAAGGAAGGCAGAAGCGACATGAAACGCAATATTTATCTGCGGACGATTCCCATCGAGGAGGCCTTGTCCCGGGCCATGGCCGAGCTTGACCGCGAGGCGCTGCTTGGCGTGGAGCGCGTCGACGCAGCCCGCTGCGCCGGCCGGATCACGGCCGAGCCGGTCATGGCCCGCTATTCCTCGCCCACCTACCACAGCGCGGCCATGGACGGCATTGCCGTGCGCGCGGCCGACACCTTTGCCGCCCGCGAGGGCTCGCCGGTGCGGCTGCGGCCGGATGTCGATTTCGTGTTCGTCAACACCGGCCATGCCATGCCGCCGGCCTTTGACGCCGTCGTCATGATCGAGAACGTGGTCATGGACGGCAGGATTGCCGCCATCGAGACGCCGGTGGCCCCCTTTGCCCATGTGCGGCGCATCGGCGAGGACATCGTGGCCACGGAGATGATCCTGCCCTGCCACAGGCGGATATCGCCCTACGACGTCGGGGCGCTGTTGTCGTGCGGCGTGTATGACGTCCTGGTCTACGAGAAGGTGCGGATGCGGGTCATCCCCACCGGCGACGAGGTCATGGATTTTACGGCGCGGCCGGAACCCGGGCCGGGGCAGGTGGTGGAGAGCAACTCCATGCTGCTGTGCGCCCTGGCCGGGGAGTGGGGCATGGACTGCCTGCGCCTGCCGCCGGCGCCCGACGATCCCGACGCGCTGGCCCGGGCCATGGAGGAGGCGCTTTCCTCCGACGCCCACATCGTGGTGACGGTGGCCGGTTCGTCGGCGGGCAGCAAGGATTTCACCCGCTCGACCATCGAGCGGGTGGGCAGGGTGCTGGTGCACGGCGTGGCGGCCATGCCGGGCAAACCGTCGCTTCTGGGCGTGGCCCGGGGCAAGCTGCTGGTCGGCGCGCCGGGCTATCCGGTCAGCGCCGTGGTGTGCTTCGAGCGGCTCCTCTATCCGCTGGCCTGCTGGCTGTCGCGCACCGAGCCGCGAAGCCGCCAGACGATCGCCGCCACGCTGGCCCGCAGCGTCCCCTCGCGCATCGGCATGGTGGATTTCGTGCGGCTGGCCGTGGGCAAGGTCGGCGCGCGCCATGTGGCCCTGCCCCTGTCCAAGGGCGCGGGCAGCATCTCGACCATGACCAAGGCCCAGGCCGTCATGCAACTGCCGGCCGAGGCCGAGGGCATGGAGGCCGGGGCGCTCGTCACGGCCGAACTGCTGGTCGATGCCGGCGAACTGGCCCGCACCCTGGTCTGCGTCGGCAGCCACGACAACACGCTGGACGTCCTGGCCGACATGCTCATGTGCCGGGCGCCGGCCATGCGGCTGGCCTCGAGCCATGTGGGCAGCATGGGCGGGCTGATCGCGCTGAAAAACGACGCGGCCATGGTGGCCGGCGCACACCTGTTCGATCCGGTCACGCAGGATTACAACTTCCCCTTCCTGGCCAAATACCTGTCCGCCCTGCCCGTGACCGTGGTCAATCTGGCCATCCGCCGCCAGGGCCTCATCGTGGCCCCCGGCAACCCCAGGGGCATCCGCGGCGTGGCCGATCTGGCCACGGGCGGGGTGCGCTATCTCAACCGCCAGCGCGGGGCCGGCACCCGCATCCTCTTCGACCATCATCTGGCCCAGGCCGGCATCGATCCGCAGCGGATTTCCGGCTATGACCGCGAGGAGCACACGCATATGGCCGTTGCCGTCAACGTGCGCACCGGCTCGGCCGATTGCGGCCTGGGCGTCCATGCCGCCGCCCGGGCGCTGGGCCTGGATTTCGTGCCGCTGGCCCGGGAACGCTACGATCTGGTCATCCCCACCGCCTACCTCGACGATCCGAAGATCGCGGCCGTCCTCGACGTGGTGCGAAGCGACGCCTTCCGGGCCCGGGTGGCCGAACTCGGCGGCTACGAGACCGACTGGTCCGGCCGCATCATGGAACCCGGCATGGGCCTGCCCGGCGAACCCGGCACGGCGTAGGCGCAGGAGCGGGGAGAACAGGAGGAGCGGGAGAGCCTTCGGCGACCAGGGCGCTGCCCTGGACCCGCCGGGGGGAATGATTCCCCCCGGACCCCCTCGACTGGAAAAACGCCGGGGAAACCCAGCCGTCGCGCGAAGCGCCTTATGGCTTTCCATCCGGGAGGGTTCGGGAGGGGGCGACCCCCTCCCGACGGGGTCCGGGGCAGCGCCCCGATTTGTCTTTTTCTTGTTCGTATCGCATGCAGTTGTTTGGAATGATGAGGAATGTATGGATTGGAAGTTGTTCGCAACGACGTTTGCCACCATCTTTGTGGCGGAGCTTGGCGACAAGACGCAGTTGGCCTGCGTGCTGACGGCGGCGGATTCGCGCAACCCCTGGGTGGTGTTTGTCGGATCGGCCCTGGCGCTGGTGGCCACCAGCCTGCTTGGCGTGGTGTTTGCCGAATTCATCTGCAATTTCGTCTCGCCTGCCGTCATCAAGAAGGTGGCGGCGGTGGCTTTTGTGGTCATGGGCGTGTTGATCTATTTCGACAAACTGTAGGAGCGGCCATGGTTGTCGAGCAACGCGTTTCCCTGGATTTGCGCGAGAAGTGTTGAGGCCTGGGGCTGGAGATAGGTTGGTATCTCCGTTTGTCCCGGGCGCGCGAGTTGGAGGTGCTGGTTGCGGCCAATGCCCGGCCGGTGCTGGACGATCAGCTCATGACCGTTTCCGGCTGGCGGCTTGTCGTCGAGGACTGCGGCGGCTTTTTGCGCGCTCTCTACGTGCGCCGGCCCTGACCGGGCAAACGCCGAAGCTTTTTGGCTGCCTGGACTTTCTGGGGGAAATGGTGTCTAGGTCAGACCATGGAAAAGGACCGTCCCGCCCTGCGGCAGCGGTTTCCCGGCTGCTCCGTCGGCACGATGCTGACCTGCCTCGTGCTGCTGGCCGCCCTGCCCGCCACGGCCGTGATCGTCTCTTCGAGCTTCGAGGCCCGGACCCGGGCCGAGGACGAGGCCAGGGCCGGCCTGGCCAACATGGCCCAGAGCCTGGCCGCCATCCAGCGCGGCATTACCGGCAATGCCGAAGGACTGCTGGCCGCCCTGGCCCAGACCGAGGATGTGCGCCAGGAGGACGCGCCGGCCTGCTCCAGGCTGTTCGTTTCGCTTTTGCGCGAGCACCCCGAGCTTTCCAACATTTTTATGACCGACGCCGCCGGCTTGGTGACGGCTGCCGGGCTGGCCCCCTTTGTCGGCGAAAACCTGGCCGACAGGCGGTACTTTCAGGACGCCGTCGCCACCGGGGGGTTTGCCGTCGGCGAGTTTCTTTTCGGGCGCACCACCAGGAAACCCATCCTGGTGTTCGCCCTGCCCCGCAAGGATGGCGATGGCCGGCTGCGCGGCATCATCGGCATGTCGTATTACCTTGACGGCTACGAACGTTTTCTCGGACAGCTCAGGCTGCCGGCCCACGTGCGGACCACCCTTCTGGACGTTGCCGGCCGGCGCATGGTGTCCTATCCGCCCCGTTCCGGCTATGCGCTTGGCGAACCGGCCTATGCCCCCGTCTGGGCGGCGATCGAGGCGGCCGGGACCGACGGGGGGGGCTTTGCGGGCGTCCGCATGACCGGCGAATCCGCCCTTTTCCGCTTTATCCGCCTGCGGCTGGCTCCGGGAGCGCCGCCCTACGCCACCGTCGTCGTCTCGAGCCCCCTGGGCGAGGCCTACGCCCAGGCCGATGCGCTGTTGCGGCGCGGCCTGCTCCTGGCCGGAGTCGTCGTATTGCTGGCCCTGGCCATTGCCCGGGTGCTGGGCCGTCTGACCATAGGCAACGCCGTTGCCGGCCTTGCCGCTGTCGCCGGCCGTCTCGCTGCCGGCGACCTGTCGGCCAGGACCCGGACCAATGCCGGCCTGGCCGAGGTCCGGGAACTCGGCCGGAGCTTCAACGAAATGGCCGTCGCCCTGCAATCCAGGCAGCAGGAGCTGGCCGAAACGGCGCGAGCTTTGGGCAAGACCCGCAACATGCTCAACAACATCCTCGAATCCATGCCCTCGGCCCTGGTCGGGGTCGATGCCGCCGGCCGCGTCACCCACATCAACGCCAAGGCCAAGGCGCTTTTCGGCCTGGACGATGCCGGGGCCGTGGGCCGGGACGTGCCCTCCGCCCTGCCGTTTCTGGCCCCGCAGATGGAGAATCTGGAAATCGCCCTGCGCGAGCGGCGCTCGCTGGCGGTCGAGCGCGTGCCCATGCGCCAGGACGGCCAGACGCACCTGCTCAACATGCTGTTCTATCCGCTGCTGGCCAACGGGGCCGAGGGCGTGGTCATCCGCCTCGACGACGTGACCGAGCGCGAGCGTCTGCGCGAACTGATGATCCAGACCGAAAAGATGATGAGCGTGGGCGGGCTGGCTGCCGGCATGGCCCATGAGATCAACAATCCCCTGAGCAGCATTCTCCAGGCCGCCCAGGTCATCGACATGCAGCTCGATCCGGCCGCGCCGGCCAATGTGGCCGCAGCGGCCGGGGCCGGCTGCACCGTCGAGGCGGTGCGCGCCTATCTCGAGGCGCGCCGGGTGCTCAAATTTCTGGCCGGCATCCGCGAGGCCGGGAGCCGCGCCGCCAAAATCGTGGCCGGCATGCTGGAGTTTTCCCGGCCAAGCGCTTCCCGACGGGAGGCGGCCGACATCAATGCCCTGGTCGAGAAGGGCGTCTATCTGGCTGAAAACGATTACGATCTTAAAAAGAAATACGATTTTCGCCACATCAGGATCGTGCGCGAGTTGGACCCGTCCCGGCCCATGGCCGTTTGCGCGGCCACGGAGATCGAGCAGGTGCTGCTCAATCTCCTGAAAAACGCCGCCCATGCCATGGCCGGCGATGCGGCCCCGGACAGGGAGCCGACCATCGTCCTGCGTACCCGCGGCCTGCCCGACGCCGTGGAGATCGAGGTGGCCGACAACGGCCCGGGCATGGAGGAGGCCGTGCGTTCCCGCATCTTCGAGCCGTTTTTCACCACCAAGCCGCCCGGCGAGGGCACCGGCCTGGGCCTGTCCGTGTCCTACTGCATCATTGCCAACAA
>Ga0074193_1001357_pt1 | contig 30370 bp, 31 predicted proteins | sample EPASupsiteHSE605_FD_64523 | JGI IMG/M metagenome (GOLD analysis project Ga0074193, IMG submission 64523) | Bioremediated contaminated groundwater from EPA Superfund site, New Mexico - Sample HSE6-05 | ecosystem: Environmental > Aquatic > Deep subsurface > Groundwater > Contaminated ... | reverse complement strand
AATCACAAGGCCCTTGAAAAGAACCTGCATTCCGATATGTTTACTGGTTGCTACAGTAATCGTGTCATGAGGGGATGCAGGGATTTCTTTATTATCCTTAGAAATTGGCACCGGTATTTCTGACCTCTAGAAAAGGAAAGGCCTGAATCAAGCTTTCTTGTCTCATGTTTAAAATTGGTTCTTTGAGTTTAGTTCTGGGTTTGAGAGTTTGAGTTTGAGTTTGAGTTTATCTATAAACAACATAAATATATCGAAAAATGATAAATTAATATTGACTTACAATAATATACCATTTACAATAGAACCAAAATAGATAGAAAGGGTATGATACAATGTGGAATCCAAGTAAGTCCGTAAGACTATCTTCCATTTGTACCAAGATCGCCATTGTCCTGGTCATTTGCGCAGCTTTTGCTATGCCGAATTTAATCCCTACATATGTAAACTACACAGGAAAAAATCCTGAAATCATTCATTCCTTGCTCCTAACGGTCTATGCCTGTGTTTTGCCGGGGATGTTATCCTTGATCTGCCTTGGCAGGCTTCTTTCCAACATCAGGCGGGAAGAAGTGTTTGTAGAAAAAAATGTCAAGCTCCTGCGGGCGTTGTCATGGTGCAGTTTTATCGTCTCCGCCATTTTATTCATCTCAGGATTTTATTATATTCTTTTTGTGATTGTAGCCGTTTGTGCCGCTTTTTTAGGGCTGATCCTGAGAGTGATCAAAAATGTTTTTGAACAGGCGATCGTTATCAAAAGAGAAAATGATTTTACGATATAGGGGGAGGGATTCTCATTGATTGTCGTTAATCTCGACGTTATGATGGCAAAAAGAAAAATTTCTGCCGGTGAGCTGGCGGATAAAATCGGAATCACTCCGGCTAATCTTTCAATTCTAAAAAACAACAAGGCCAAGGCCATTCGCTTTTCGACCCTGGAAGAAGTTTGCAAGGTTCTGAATTGCCAGCCCGGAGATTTATTAGAGTACCGGAAAGGAGAACAGGAAGATGAATAAAAGGGAGATGAATAACAGTACGGATACGGCAACCTATACAAGGAGTGATATTGTTTTCGCATTGGCCATGCTGGTCTGCGGCTTCTTATATTGGAATTTGATCCCGGCTGCCGGTCTTGGTGCAGGAGTTACCTTATTTGCAGCGGTATTCTGTCTGTGTACCATCCTATATCTGAAATTAGGTGAGTTCCGTCAAACAGGAACGAGCTTGTTATGCTTCATCATTATTGTCATGTCGGCCCTGGTTTTCTTGCTTTTTGACAATATCCTGATCAAAGGACTGAATTTTATTTTTCTTACAGCCGCTGTCATCTATTGGATCAGCCTGTCTACGGGCAGAAACCTGGAGAAAAGAATCTCCGTTTATATCCTGGGCGATTTTTTTAATCAAGTTTTGGTCATCCCATTTTGCAATTTTGCCTGCTGCTTTGGTGCGGTCAAGGGACTGTTTGGCAGAAATCAAAAGGGAAAATCTCTTCTGGCCGGCGCGGTTGGTATTCTTGTGATGATTCCGATCCTGGCCGCAGTCATCAACCTATTGACACGAGCCGATGCTGTTTTTGCAGGGGTGATCGCCAATCTGCAGTTTTCGGTATCGATGAATATTATTGTCCAGATATTGATGGGGATTCCCGTCGCCTGTTATCTATACGGATTGATTTACGGCGACCGGCATGGGAGGAATACGGGATATGTCACCGTCGAGACTGTTGACAAAACGGCCGCTGCTTTCCGTTTTTCCCCGGGAGTGACCGTATACACCGCATTGACAGCATTGAATCTTGTCTTTATGGTCTTTTTCCTTTCTCAGATCACCTATCTTTTCTCGGCATTCAATGACCGTCTCCCGGAACTCATGACGCATGCGGAGTATGCCCGCAGAGGCTTTTTTGAACTTTGTGCGGTAGCCGGAATCAATATGGTCGTGATTACGGTGGCCCATCTCATTGTGAAAAGGGACAAGGTGAGGATTCTGCAAATAGAAACAGCCATTTTATGCCTTTTCACCCTGATGTTGATCATTACGGCCATTAGCAAGATGGTGATGTACATCCATTATTTTGGTTTGACCCCGCTGCGTGTCTATACGACCTGGTTTATGCTTGTGCTGCTCTTTCTGTTTGCGGTGATTGCCGTCAGACAGTTTAAAAAATTTAACGCAGCCAGGATCATGCTGGTCGGATTTGTAGTGTTTTTCATGATCCTGAGCTACGGGAACATCGACGGACGAATCGCTGCCTATAATATTGACAGGTACAGTAACGGAACCCTGGAGAATCTCGATGTGCAGGCTTTGTCCGGCTTGTCTGATGCAGCGGTCCCGTACATCTACACCTTATACCAGGAAACAACGGATCAGAGCCTGAAGGCGGATCTTAAAGCAGCTATTGATCAATCAGCTGGATCTGCGCTTGGAGCGTCGCGTCAAGAAACATTCCGGGATTTCAATTTTCAGCGGCATACGGCGGAAAGCATCAGAAAGATGCTCTGATAGCTCCGGCAGCCCCTTTTGATTGCGAATAGATCTGAACACGCCTGACCCCTCAAGGCTTTTCGCAAGCAGGCCAAAAGCGACACTGCTGACGATACAAAATAATAGGAAAGACCAGAGACTTAAAGGTATTCCTTTAAGTCTCTGGGTCCTGCAAGAACTTCCCGGCCTATATACAAGGTACCGTCATCCTTGGTTTTGACATTCCATTTAACCAGTGTAATATTGCCTTCCGCGATCTCTATCCCCGTGATCGAACGGGGATGAACACAACTGCCGTCATTAAAATAAAGCGGTTTACCCGCATCAGGGAACATGGGCCTATGAGTGTGACCGGCAATCAACATGTGCTTTTCCTGGTTAACCCATTCAGTAAGGTTTTGTTCTATAGAATCTTTCTTATGATAATTCTTGGCTGTACTGGTGGGGTCTTTAAAACCGAATAACTCAAGTTTCTTCCATACATATCTGACCAGAAATCTTCGTAATCCCCAAAACGTATAATCCAATATACTGCCTTGGTGCCCGTGGATCAAAAGAATTTTCCGCTCTGAATCCTTATACCGTAAAACGAGCCCCTCGCGAAATTTAACATTCTCAAATAAAGGAACGTGACGCTTCTCCTCGGCATCATAGTACCGGTTAAAGCATTTCTGTACAAAATGATCGTTACTTTTCACCATGTCATGGTTTCCGTAAATGAAATAAACGCGGCCTTCATTATAAAATTTTTGCAGGAGTGAAAATGTATCCTTATGAACAGGCACGATGTCCGACATGTTTTTATACTTCCACAGTTCGTCACCGTCACCAAGCTCGATATACGTGTACTGTTCCTTATAATAATGCGTTAACGCTGCAAAATACAGATTCTCATTCCCGGAAAAATCGTCAGCCCAGCTGCCGTCCCCCCTATGGACATCACTCATTAAGATCATCTTCGAGGAATCGTCAATAGGGATTTCTTCAGCAGATTGAAAAGCTTTGGATATACGATCCACAGCGTTCATACAATACCACCCGCCCAAAAGCATCTTCGTTTAATGTCAATATATTCAGGGGGCAGTATCAAGAGTGCCGGTCTTCTTTCGACTATATAATCTATAACAAAAACTGCCAGTGTAGAAAAGGTAAATATGTTAATAATAAGTGTACATTCCAAAAGGAAAGGAGGGAAAAAGTAATGGCAAAATATAGACTTCCCGTAGACAAGAGTCAGGCAGCTAGTGTAATGGGTGTAAACTTAGGCCCTGATACATCCGCTAGACAAAATGGTTCCGTAGGTGGATACATGGTGAAGAAGACTTTTGAAAGCCTTGGTATGCGTTAAGACTGATTTTCGAGAGCAAATGATTATGAACCGGAAGGGAACCGTGAGAGAATACGGTTCCCTTTTCTTTAACCTTAAATAGGATACCTCAAAATTTCAATCATTATACCGGCAAAAAATTCCTAAAAGTATCTGGAAGAAGTCATGGATATCCTCATGGATTTATTGAATAAGAATCTCTTTCGGTAAGTCAAATGTACCTTCGGGGATGGAACCTGCACCGACTTTAATGTCTGTATATTCTGAGGTGTTGGTTTGCCCATCCTGAACCAGTTCAAACTTAATGACGATTCCGTATTTTGTACTTAACCAATCTTTATAATTCCCTTGGCCGCTGGTTACAGAAATTATTTTGCATTCCAATCCGTTAAGCGTTTGTGTTCCGATGATTTGGCAACTTACATCAGCATTTTCATCTGTATCTAATGCCAGTGAATAGTCCATGGGGGTAATATTGTCATTCCCTTTATATTCGTTAATATTTACCTTGGCAGCCACATTTTGTCCTGGCCGGTAGGAAACGATTTCTCCCTTTTCTAAATCGAAGATGGAGATCGTTCTTTGCCCATTCGTAATCGTATCCGTTTTCATTTTGGTATCTTGGAACCAAACGCTGCTTTCGGAAGATACCCCCGCATTCGTTGTTACAAGATGATAAGAAATCTCTCTGAGACCGGTACCTTTCATAATTAAATTTGAAACCACTTCCTGATCACTGGTGTCATCGGTTCCAGCGGAGGAAACTGCAGCCGAAGGAGCAGAAGAATTGTTTTTAAAGCTGCAAGCGGAAAGGATCAAGGTACTTATGAGCAAGAGCAATAGGGCGGTAATCGTAAGAAGCTTCTTGTCAGTGATTTTCATGATTTACCTTCTCCAAGCGTAGTAGTTATTGTTAAGAAGATATTCGTCATGGACAGGAGAATACCCTTTGAATGAAGCTTAGCCCACCAATTTTAATAGACAAACCTTGGTGCAATTGTTAGAGAAAGAAGATACAATGAAAGCAATAAAAGACGAAGCCTATAAAATATTCTGTTGTACATAAAATAACGAAAAATAACGAAAAGAGGTTAGATCATGAGTGACCAAATGAGGAACGACCATGAGAACGACCATGATGATTTTTATCAATCTCTAAGGAAAAAGATCAAGGACTACTTCACAAGTGAGGAAGGTAAAACGAATAAGTATGCAGAGTATATCCTGATTGCCCCCGACTTATTTCATCTTCTGTGCAAATTGACTGTAGACAAGGAAGTCAACGTAGACGATAAAGCAAAACTGGCGATTGCGATTGCTTATTTTGTCTCACCGATTGATTTAATCCCTGAGCTCTTTGTAGGACCGGTAGGATTTGTTGACGATATATCCGTGGCTGCTTATGTCCTGAATACCATTATTAATAACACGAACCCGGAAGTTGTCCGCAGGCACTGGGCCGGTGAGGGCGATATCCTGATTAAAGTCCAGGAAATCATAAAAGTTGCCGATCATATGGTTGGCAACGGACTTTGGAAGAAAATTAAAGGGATGTTTAGTAAATAACGCAATAGGGTATAACAAAGAATGAAGATAAAATGGAGTGTAATATCATGCAATATACGCTACTAGGAAAAACGGGACTCCAAGTTTCAAGGCTGGGGCTTGGCTGTATGCGATTCCCGAAAAGTGAAAAAGAAGCGATAGAAATGGTGCGGTATGCGGTAGATCACGGAGTCAATTACCTGGACACCGCTTACATCTATCCAAACAGTGAAATGATTACCGGGAAAGCGCTTCAAGGGGGCTATCGGAATAAGGCGTTGATCGCCACCAAAAGCCCTATATGGAAAATCGGCAGACACAAGGACTTCGAGCAATACTTGGATGAAGAGCTGGAACGCTTGGGAACCGATCATATCGACATGTACCTTCTCCACAACATGAACCATGACAACTGGGAGAAAGTCAATCATTTTGATGGCCTTACTTTCCTTGATAAAATGATCCAAAAGGGTAAAATACTGCACAAGAGTTTTTCTTTTCATGGGACACTGCCGGCATTCAAACAGGTCGTGGATGCCTTTGACTGGGAGATGGCACAAATTCAGCTGAATATTCTGGATGAAAATCAGCAGGCCGGGATTGAGGGGTTGCGATATGCGGCAGGAAAGGGTCTGGCGGTTGTTATCATGGAACCGTTAAGGGGCGGCTACATGCTGGCGAACGTTCCCGAAGCAGTCGCTGATTTGGTTCATCAATATCCGGAGAAGAGATCCTTGGTCGCGTGGTGTTTCCGCTGGCTTTACAATATGCCTGAGGTTTCCGTCATTCTTAGTGGGGCCAGCACGCTGGAGCAGTTGAAGGACAATTTGCGGATCTTTGATGAATCTGCAGTCAACGCAATGTCCGAGGCCGACCAAAATCTGATCAAAAAAATCCGGGAAGCTTTCGAGTCTAATAACAGCATCGGCTGTACAAGCTGCAGCTATTGTATGCCTTGTCCCCAAGGCGTAAGCATTCCTGAGATATTCAGACTCTATAACAGCCACCAGCTCATGAAAACGCATTGGGTAGACAAAGGGATGTACAGGGAAAGTTTGCTCCCCTCCGGTTCCGGAGCTGATCAGTGTATCTCTTGCGGAATCTGTGAGGAACATTGCCCACAGGCGCTGAATATCCCGGTCTTATTGAAGAAAGTACATGAGGAATTTACGGCGAAAACAATCGGTGGGTGGAGTTGATTTTGTAGAAAAACTATGTATCTATAGGATATTGGCGCATGGTTTTCTTAATAATTCTTCGATTTCCTCAGCAGGCATTGGTCGGTAGAAATAATAACCCTGAACTTCGTTGCACATGTTCCGACTTAAGAATTGTACTTGTTTCTCGGTTTCCACCCCTTCGGCAATAACCTCCAGGTCTAGATTTTTAGCAAGATTTATAATGACTTTGGTGATTGCTCTGTCTTTTTCATCTTTTTCAATACCGTGAACAAAATGCATATCCATTTTCAAGCGATCGATCGGCAAATTTTTCAGCCTGTTTAAAGAGGAGTATTCTGTACCAAAGTCGTCGATAGAGATGGTAATCCCTAACTTCTTAAAATCATTTAAAACCTGAATAATATTTGCTTCATTTATCGCAGAACCTTCTGTAATTTCCAATTCCAGATACTTGGGTTGAAGTCCGGTTTCTTGAAGGATATTTGCGATCTGACCAACAATATTCAGGTTGCGAAGCTGATTTACCGAAATATTAACAGACATCCGCACCGGAGGATATCCTTTTCCCTGCCAGATCTTATTTTGCCGGCAAGCTGTTTTAAGTACCCATTCTCCGATCGTGTTAATGATCCCACTTTGTTCGGCAATCGGGATGAATACTGCCGGGGATACCATTCCCAACTCCGGATGCTTCCATCTTAACAAAGCTTCCATTCCGATGATTTTTGCTTCCGGAAGATGGACCTGGGGCTGGTAATACACTAACAATTCTTCGCGTTCTAAAGCTCGGAACAGACTGTTTTTCAGTATCATTTTATTCCGAATGTCCTCTTTCATCTCGGAAGAACAGAGGGCATACTGGTTTTTCCCTTTCTCTTTGGCCTTATACATTGCAATATCCGAGTTTATAATCAACGTTTCTGTATCTTGTCCATCAATAGGATATAGCGCAATCCCTGCACTTGCTGTAACAAAGAATTCCTTACCTCTTAGTACCGCCGGTTCTTTGAATAAACCCATTATTTTATCGGCAATGCTCATAACATCTTGATAGTCGGAAATATTATTCAGCAAAATCAGAAATTCATCGCCGCCAAAACGGGATACTGTGTCGGTTTTGCGGGTGCATTCCAATAATTTCTGCCCGACTTTAGTGATCAGTTCGTCCCCGCCTTCATGGCCCAAAGTATCATTAACCGTTTTGAAAGAATCAAGATCCAGGAAAATCACCCCGAGCATCTTTTGAATCCGGCCGGCTTGGTGGATCGCTTGCGTAACCCTGTCCTGGAACAACACCCGGTTGGGTAGCTTCGTTAAATGATCATAGTAGGCTAATTGTTTAATTTCTCTTTCCGCCTGGACTTTCGTCAGAGCGTCTCCCAAAATATTGGCAATGACCTTGAGTAAATCAATCTGGTCTTCACGCCATTTTTTAGGGATTCTGCAGGAATCAATCCCGAATGAGCCTAATATCTGACCGTTTCCAGCAATGGGTAGGCAAATTTCTGATTTTGTATGAATCATTTTACCCTCTGATATCTGATTCATGAGGATCGAGTCTTCAGCTCCCGGGCATTCTACCGCTTCGCTGATAACAAGACCATGCCGGTACCAAGCAAACGGAAGGGTAACGCGATGTTGCTCCCTGTCCAGTAAATAAATCCAGGCCCTGTCCATCTCAAAAAACCGTCCGCATTCCGCAAGCGCCTGACTGATTTTCTGCTCTAAATTCATTTGATTTGCTGTGATGAAATCCGAAGAAATCTTCGAGATTAATTTCTGCAGTTTTATCTGCTCAGCGTTTTCTTTCAGTCTGCGAATATACAGTTTATTGACATAGAAAGCCAACCAAAGAACGACAAGGAAAAACAAGATTCTTGCCAAATAGTCTTGAGCATTTATCTCAACGTTAACCTTTGGCGCGATGAACCAGCCCAGAATCTGGGTAGATATGATGGAGACTCCCAATGAAGCTAAGATAATGCGTTGATTGAACACCAGGGCAATAATTACAAAAATAATAGGAAACGCCCAAACCGTAATACTCCCGGTTTCAATAAACCTTAAAGTAAAAATTGGAATGGCCAGAACATTCGCCACAAAATAAGTAATATCTTTTTTATTTTCCGCGATAGGCATCCACTTCACGAACAAAATGACAAGTCCAAGAAAAAGGACAGCGATACTTGTCAATATGACAGGCGTTAAATCGTTTGTCATGTTAAAAAGAAAAAACGAAACAAAATTGATAACGCCGCAGGCAAACATAGCAAAGGCCATATAGCTGATAATATTTCCGCGGGTGGATTCATTTAAGATGGTTTCTTCAGCATTGATGATCTTTTCCGGCTTCATCAGTCCGTATTTTTTAATTGCGTAGTAAATGACGATGAGAGACATCGAGATAATAAAAGGAGCCAATTGGGGAAGCGGCATTTTCCAAAAAGTGCTGGCGACAATATCCGTAAAGGATGCAAAGATTAAAGTCGCAATAATCCAAGATAGGATGAGCCTTGCCTTTTTCTTACTATTGAGGGCAGAAGCTTTTCTCCCCCATAACCAAATCATTCCTGCAGAAACGATGCAGAAAATAATATAATAATAATTGAAAAAAGAATTAAAGCCGCTATTCGGAACATTAATCCAGCCATTGACCGTAAGAATTAATTTATACTTCGATTCCGCAGAACCGGAGATCCCATAAATATACATTGTCAGGACTGAGGGGAAATAAAGCAGCAGGTATAGCCACCATTTGTTTAACAAATTTTTTTTCTCGGTTAGAATTAAACTGAAATGAAGCAGGATACTGAAAAACGAACCCCATCCAACGACTGAGATCCTACGCCAGATTAAACTAAGCTCTTGATTCTGGGCAGAAACGCAAATGGAAAACCCGAAAGCCCATAGACTCAAGGAAATACACAATGCAAAAAAAGCTTTGTTCAATCCGGCTTTCGGGTCAAGATAAAGTGTATAGGCCCCAAGAGAGCTGCTCATTACACAAGAAAAGAAAAATAAAACTGAAAAAAAATGTGATGATTCCATATTTCCCTTCTCTGATGGAAATACTGCTAAGATCAGATTTACATCATTTTTGATAAAGTAATCAATGGCTATTAAACAAATTATTCTACTTTTAACTACATTTTCCTTCATCATTTTTCAGAAAGCATCAACTATTTTACAGAATTGCCTTATAATGCAAATGAAAGTTCAACTTTATGTCAAAAAAATAAAGGCTATAAAGCCTTTACCTTGTTGTCAATAATTTTTATTTTTAAGCTATTATTTGTCAGTTCATCTCTCATTTCCCGGATAGCTTGCCAAGTCATATCTTGTTTTTCGGAAAATTCATTTTGTTTTTTGGTAAATTCATTTTGTCTTTCAGTAAATTCATTTTGCATGTCGCTCAGCATTTTAATCTCAGTTCGTAAAGCCTTTTCCATGGAGTTTAGCTTTTCCAGAATTAAATCCGATTTATCCATACGCGCATCCCCCTGCTTCTAGAATCTATCATATCACCATGCGAATACTTCTACAAGAACCAATTTTTCCATCTATAACCATGTTAGCAAAAATATTTCCTTAGCGGAACCAAACTTCACAACCATCAAATGGGTTGGCTGTTCCTAAATTCAAGTGCCCGTTTGCTGTTTTAAACAAGATCCTTGCACCGTAGTTATGCGGATTTCCCAGGCCGTTTAAGGTAATTGGAAACCAATGAATGCCATCCTTGGACTTAAACAAATCAAATCCATTAAATGGATAGATTGCATCGCCTACTGTAAGCAGCACGGTAAGAATGATTCGCAGAAGTTCTTCTAAAAATCCCGGTAAATTTAGAATTGCAGGAATGATAGCGGGAACGAGCGGTTTAAGGAGTACAGACCAGTCAAATGTGCCCAGGAAGAATTCCCCATTGTATTCTTCCAGCTGCCAGCAGTATAAATTAAAGGGATTTCCTAAACCCGAGGGTTTATGGCTTAATGCTTTGCCGCGTGTGCCCGTGGTGGGGTTGGTAGGCTTTTTAGCCAAAATCAAACAGCGCATTGAGCTCCTGTTCTGTTAGCTTGGACAACATCGTTTCTCCGGGGCGAATGACGGAATCAATCAGCTTTTTCTTTTTGGCCTGCAAGGCGTTGACTTTTTCTTCGATGGTCCCTTGGGTCAAAAGCTTGATGACCTGGACCGAATTGTTTTGCCCGATCCGGTGCGCGCGGTCCGTAGCCTGGTCTTCAACGGCCGGATTCCACCAGGGGTCAAAATGAATGACGGTATCGGCGCCCGTCAGGTTAAGGCCCGTCCCGCCTGCTCTTAAAGAAATAAGAAAGACCTTGCCTTGACCGTTATTAAAGGCTTGGGCCATTTGGGTTCTTTCCAGAGCCTTGGTAGAGCCGCTTAGGTAAAAGTGCGCAATCTTATGCCGGTTAAGGTCGTCTTGAATCAGATCCAGCATCGAAGTAAACTGGGAAAAGACCAGAATCCGATGTCCGGCGTCCAGTGATTCTGTCAAAATCTCCTGAAACAACAGCATCTTGCCGCTTCCGCCCGTATAATTTTCAATAAACATTGCCGGGTGGGAGCAGATTTGCCGCAAACGGGTCAAGGCTGCGAGTATTTTAATCTGGCTTTTGGCAAAACCTGAGACAGCCAGTTCCTCGGCAATCTGACGTTTCGTTTGCTGGAGGTAAGCCAGGTAAATTTTTCGTTGCTCATCCGTCAAAGCTGCTTTGATCTCCGTTTCAATTTTTGGAGGCAGTTCTTTTAGGACATCCACTTTCAGTCTGCGCAGGATGAACGGCTTGATCTGCCTGCTCAATTCCTGAAGAGATTCCGTGTCTCCTTTCGAAACGGGCAGGGCGTATTTCTTGTGAAATTCCTGGTGGCTAGGCAGATAGCCGGGCATAATGAAATGAAAGATGGACCAGAGCTCCGACAGGGAATTTTCAATGGGTGTCCCGGTCAGAGCAAAATATCCTTTGGCTTGAATTTTTTGAACGGACTTGGCGTTTAAGGTTTGCGGATTCTTGATGTTTTGGGCCTCGTCCAAAAAACAATAGGAAAATGCCAACTTGGCAAATTGCTCAATATCACGACGCAAGACGGCATAAGAAACGACAACAAGATCAGCTGGCGCAATCCGGCCGATTTGTTCCTGCCTCTCCGCAGGCTGCCCATCGATGACGAGCACATGAAGGTCAGGCGTAAATTTCTCTGCTTCACTTTGCCAGTTGTAGACCAGGGAAGTCGGTGCGATGACCAAAAACGGTAATAAAGAGGAAAAATTTTGGGCAGCAGTGAGCTTTTCCGATAGAATGAAGGCTAAAACCTCCAGGGTTTTGCCGAGACCCATGTCATCGGCAAGGATGCCGCCCAGACCATAGGAAGCAAGCGTCTTCAACCATTTAAAACCTGTTTTCTGGTAATCACGCAGCACCTGCTGCAGCGGCAGCGGAGGATCATATTCCCCGTCCTGGGGTTCCAGGATGCTTTGGACCAGCTGTTTGAAAGCCTTATTGCGTTGGATTCCCGAAAGCTCGGACTGCCTGAGGAAGCTGTCAATGTACAGGGCCCGGAACTTCGGGAGGTGAAGCGTTTGGTTGGTTAAATCCTGCCCCTTCAGATCCAGGTGATCGAGAAGTTTGCTCATGGCTTCCAGGTCATGTTGCTGCAAATCGAGAAATGAGCCGTCACGCAGGCGGTAATATTTTTTCTTCATCCGAAGGGATTGAAAGATATCTGCTAATTCTTTCGGGTCAATATCACCGCAGGTAAAAGAGACTTCCAGCATATCCAGGGATTCATCCAGACGAATCCGGCCAGAAAAGGTGGTGGAAGTTTGAATTGTTAATCGAAAATCATCGGAATAGTAAGTTTCCGCCAGACCTTGAAGTTCCGGAAATCCATTGACGGTAAAATCGAAGATTTTCTCGTCATCCTCCAGACTGATTTTGCCTTCGGATACGATAAAATCAGCCTGCTCAAAGATATTCAGGATCTTTCTTTCCTGTTCAAGATCCCGGATCAGGATTTGATCATCCCCTGGTGCAGTCCGGAAGCCCCCGCGTGAAGAAAACGGATTAATCAAGATCTCCCCGTAATGGAATTCCAGGCGGGCTGTAATTCCGTTTTCTCCGGCCCGGTCAAAATAAATCTTCGGCTGCAAATCCTCCCGGATAAATCTATCTGCAAGTGTTGGCTCTACGCTGACTGTCGCGATTTTTTGTATAAACGGGAGGGCTTCTGAAGCAAACCGGTCTTTTTGCGCCGCAGTAAACAGAATGCCTGGACGCTGCTTGCCGTTCAGGGCTTTGAGCAGGTTGGGCAAAAATTCCGTTTGCTCCTGAGAGACCTGATAAATTTGCCGGTTGTAAAGATAATATCTCCCATCTGCGGTTAACGGGACAGGCGGTTCATTTTGCAGCAACAGAAGGATATTCTGTTCTTCAGCCTCAACGGAAAAGTCAAGCGGGATATTCTGCCGTCTGATATTTACAGTCAGAAATTCCGTTGTTTCATAACCGTTTACAAAACCGGCATGCAGAGAAAATGACTTAGATCCCAGCGCATCCAATAATTTACCCAAATAGTAAGTGCTGAGTACAAATGGTTTTTGACTGAACGGAGAAGCTGTATAGGCAAAATAGGAGACATTCCTGATTTCCTGGAAAGCTTCATATTGGGCCAGCATATCCTGGAGCATGGCGATCAAGGGCGCGTCAGTTTCTTGGAATTTGTGACGGGTCGGATCATAGGTGAATTTTGCCCCAAAGTCCAGAAAATGCTCATTTTTTACAGCAAGTAAAAAATCCTTTAAGTTTTTAACAACATAAGGACGTTTTAGGCCTACTTTCAGCTGAAGCTGGGCACTTATTTTGCGAAAAACCGTACTGAGCTGAAGTCCCACCTCGAGGTTCAGCTCTTCCGGCAGATTCTCCTGCTTCCGGTCGGAGATGAAGGTCATGAACTCACTGCCGGCCTTAGCGGAATCGGAAAATGAAGACTGTATGGCAGAAAGTTTTTGCCGTGCAGTTTTTAAAACTGCCACGACATGTTTACAGGCTCCGGGATATTCGGCGTAGGCCGGGCAAGTGCAATGAGCGGTACTCACGGTCCCGCTTTGATTTAACACGATACGGACATCATAGCGCCAATTGCCGGTGACATTCGCTTCGATGACCCTTTGCTCAGGGTCAAAATTGAAGTTGCTTACTTTCCGGCTCTGTGCATAAATGACACCGAGCTCGTAAGATTTTCGATTGCCGGCAAGGGCTTGAATCTCCCTTTCTGTGAAGTTGAATAAGGCCATGGGAGGATCTCCTTAGAGGATTGATTTTGTACAATACTCCTAGAATATCATAAAACGGAGAAATTATCATTTAACGGCATGTGTTCCGGTTTGCATTTTAGCAGATATCTTGGAACAGCTGTTTATTAATAGAATGGATTGAGTCAAAAATTGCAAAAATAATTGTAAGCTGGCTAAAAGATTTGTAAAATAAAAATAAAAAGGGAGTGATAGCATGTTAATCGTTACGACTGAAAATATCAAAGGTTACAAAGTAACGGATGTTAAAGGTCAGGTGTTCGGTCTCGTTGTTCGCAGCCGGGGATTAGGCGGGAATATCATTGCTGGGCTGCGCAGTCTTATCGGCGGGGAAATCCATGAATATACCGCCCTACTTGAAGATACCCGTAAACAGGCGATAGACCGTATGGTTAAGAATGCCCAGGCGATGGGAGCAAACGCTGTGGTGATGATGAGGTTTGATTCCAGCGAAATTGGACAGACCATGAGTGAGATTGTCGCCTTTGGAACTGCGGTTGTGGTGGAGAAAGAAGCTTAAGATGAGAATAGCGGCTGAAACCTATATATTATTGGAAGTTGGGATATTTCTTATCATTGCCTTCTGTTCATGGTTTATTTGGGATAAACGTTATCGAAAAAATCAAGGAAACGATATACCCAAAGGGTATATGGCTACGGATGAGGTTTTTATCGACCCAGTTAACGGTAAAAAATTTAAAGTCTATTATGAACCGGAAACCGGTAATCGGTTTTACAAAGAAGTGAAAGAGGATGGCCAGCAAAGGAAGCCAGATTAACAACTGGATAACGGGAACAATACCGGAATATTCCACCAACAATCCTACCAGACCTATGCCAAGACCGCCGATCCCGAATCCCAACATGAGGCCTGAAGCCATGGCAGCACTTTTGCTGATCATATTGCCGCAGATGAAGTGGGTATGCTAACCTTCATCGCGGCTTTTTCTCACCTTAATCAATTTTTAAATTTATAAAAGAATATGAATTATATTAAAATAATTAATTATTGCATTAATATAATTAACATATTAGTTGACAAAATTAATACTTGTTGCTATTCTTAATTTGTAAAATCTTAGAGTGGTTCCAATATGGGGGTGAAAATAATTAAATACAAAGCGCCGGGTTTGTGTCCGATTTGCGGACATAGCCTGTATGTCAGTAAACTGAACTGTATGAACTGCAATACCACCCTGGAAGGGCAGTTTACCCCGTGCAAATTTTGTCAGCTTCCTCCCGACCAGCTTGAATTTATTGAAGTTTTTATTAAGTGCCGGGGTAACATCAAAGATGTGGAAAAAGAACTGGGAATTTCTTACCCTACCGTCAGGGGACGCCTGGACAGCGTCATTCAAGCATTAGGGTATAAAGTGGATGGTTCGGATCTGCAGGAGGAAAGAGAAAACCGCAAGGAGATTCTGGACGCCCTGGATCGCGGAGAAATCACTTCGCAGGAAGCCGCCAGCCGCCTGAAAAAGCTTGGGAAATAAGAAGGCTGGAAATAAGAAAGGGAATGATGTGTCATGAGCAGCGAAAGGTTAAAAGTCCTGGAAATGATTCAAGAGGGTAAAATTACTGCTGCCGAAGGGATGGAGCTTCTGAAAGCCATCGAGGAAAGTGCGCCTGAAGTCACTCCTGCCCTATCGGTTTTTGCGAACCGTTTTTTACGAGTCCGGGTAGAAGGGGAGAAAGCGCCGAAAGTCAACGTCAATATTCCGATGAATCTGGTTAAATCGGTGACAAAGCTGGCCAATGCGGCGATGGCCTTCATCCCGCCGGAAGCAAAAGGTGAAATCGACAAAAGAGGAATCGACCTTGAATACCTGCTGAATGAACTTATCCAGGAATTAGAACAAGGATCTTCCGGCGGTAAACTGGTAGATGTCGATGTCGATGATCCGCACGAAGGAAGGATAAAAGTTGAGGTATTTGTGGACTAAGCAGCCGCGTAAAGCTTTTCTGATCGTGGTCAGCATCCGAAACAAAAACCACAGGAAATGGCTGATTCCTATCCCGGTTTGGGTAGTGGAAGATACTTTCGAGGCCATACAGGATATCGCCTGGGTATGGGAGCGGATCATGAAGCTTAAGGGAAGGCGCGACGAGGAAAGACACACCGCTGGGGAAAAACGCACCGACGATAAATGGCGCAAAACTATCGCGGAAATGCCTGTGAGCTCCGTTCTCCAAACCGTCATGGATATCATCCGGGAGTTGCGTATCCACGGCAGGTTTACGATGGTTGAGATCGAAGACAAGGCAATCCAAATCTATGTGGACTTCGTTTAATAAGGGGAACAGATCATGCGCAAATTGATCCTGACATGTTTGACCAATGTTTTGGCATTATTCGTCGCTTCTTATATCGTACCGGGAATTACGGTAAATAACCCGCTAACATTGCTTGGGGCTGGGGTACTGCTTGGTGTGATCAACCTGTTCATCCGGCCCGTGGTTATCCTGCTGACCCTTCCCTTTAACTTACTGACTCTCGGCTTATTTATCCTAGTTGTCAATACCTGGATGGTCATGCTTACGGCGGTATTTATGCCCGGTCTAGGAATTCACGGATTCGTCGCAGCCTTTTTGACATCCCTCATCGTGTCGCTGTTTAACTGGTTAATCAAGGATTTAAAAGGAAAAAGATAACTCGCGGAATGAATACTGCTTTTTTAGGAGAAAATGAAGGGAAAACAAAAGGAGAACCGTTATGACAGAAGCAATGATTCCGCAGCCGACTTTCCCAGCTCAGCATCAGAATTTTCAGCCCGGACTGGAAACATTAATGAACCCGAGCCCTGCCTTTGAGGATCCTAATTATCAGCCGGGAGGCAAACTCCGGGGGAAAATTGCCTTGATCAGCGGAGGGGACAGTGGGATAGGCAGGGCCGTTGCGATTCTTTATGCCAAAGAAGGAGCCGACCTGGCGATTATCTATTTCAATGAACATCAGGATGCTGAAATGACCAAAGAAAGAATAGAACAGCTTGGCCGTCGCTGCCTGCTGATCGCAGGGGATGTCGGCGACGAAATGTTCTGCAATCAAGCAGTCCGGGAAACGATCCAAACCTTTGGTCATCTGGATATTTTGGTCAATAATGCCGGGGAGCAGCATCCCCAGAACTCTATTCTGGATATCACTTCCGAACAGTTGGAAAGAACATTCAGGACAAACATCTTTGCTATGTTTTACCTGACCCGCGCCGCATTGCCTCACCTCCAAAAAGGTGCTGCGGTTATCAATACGGCTTCAATTACCGCCTATCAAGGTGAAGTCCGTTTAATTGATTACGCTTCTTCGAAAGGCGCAGTCGTATCTTTTACGCGGTCTTTGTCCGAATCCTTAGCCAAACAGGGCATCAGGGTCAACGGTGTAGCCCCTGGCCCAATCTGGACTCCGCTTATTCCCGCTTCTTTCAGTGCCGAGGAAGTCCATACTTTCGGCAGTATGAACCCGATGCAGCGTGCCGGCCAGCCAGTGGAGCTTGCTCCTGCCTACCTTTTTCTGGCCAGTGCCGATTCCGCCTATATGTCGGGGCAAATCCTGCATATCAACGGCGGAACGATCATCAATAATTAGAAGAAGCGAGGTTTATAGGCCTGTTCGCTTTACAAAACAGTTTTAAGCAGGCGGCTTAACAAAAATGCTGCTGTTTCCGTGGAGAGGTGTTCCACGGGATTTTTTTTTATCAGGGAGTAGAAGATTATTGACAGATATATCGGAAGATGATATATTATATATCGTTAGAAGATATATCGGAGGATGATTGGTTTGGACAATAATACACCTTTGACAGAAGCCTTGTTTTATATCTTATTGGCGGTACGCACACCGAATCATGGCTATGGGATTATTCAGGATATCAGTGAAATGACCGGCGGAAGAGTCACATTAGGACCGGGGACCTTATACGGGGCGATTAATTCCATGCTTTCAAAAGGGTGGATCCGTTTATACAGTGAAGATAAGGAATCTAGAAAGAAAAAAGAATATCTTCTGACGAGCCGGGGTGAGGAAGTCTTTCATAACGAAGTCCAAAGGCTGAATGAACTTGTCAAGAATGCAAAAAAGATGGATGAGAGGCGGATCTAAAAGATGATAAAATTCAAATGGTATTATGACAAAGATGCCGAACAGGATTGGCTTAGAAAAATGTCTTTGGAAGGATGGGCCTTTAAAAAATTCTTCCTTGGATTTTATACGTTTGAACCCTGCGACCCTGGTGAATACAATTATCAGATAGACTTACTGGATAAATGGAGCGGAGACAAGGTGGATTATGCATCTTTCATGGAGGATACGGGCGTAGAAGTCGTCGGTCAGTGGTTTAGATGGGTCTTTTTACGGAAAAAGGCTGCGGACGGGCCCTTTGAGATGTATACGGATGCCCAATCCAAAATCATGCAATACAGTAAGATCAAGCGTTTTTTCACCGTCTTTTTGGCCATAGAGATCATCTGTTTCTTTGTGGAGTTGATGGCAGCCATTGATAGCGGTGAGGTTCTCTTTGGCGCTTTTACCGGTTTGCTTGGGATGATTGCTTTAGCGATGTTAAAGATCGTATGGAAATGCCAGTGGAAAATTGAGCAATTGAGACGTGAGGAAATGTGAGGAAGTGACAGCCTTGGGATAAGGCTGTTTTTTTATGACAAGCGCTCTGGAACCACAAAAAAGATAAAGGAGAACAAATTTATTTGTAGAATTTTACTGAGATGGGAATATTTTAATTTCGTGGCCCTGTTTGCTAAGGAGGAAAAACGGGATGAAGGAACGCTTGGCCAATCGTATAAACGCCGATAAAAGGCGCAGGTATTTGGGTGTCTTGGGTGTTTTGTTAGCCTCAGTTTGTCTGCTTGGAGGGCTCACAGCCTGCAGTCAGGCATCACCTGCGGTGGAACCGGGACAGGATAAAACCTTGGATGTTTATACGAATCCTGTCACCGGTGGCAGCCTTGTTTTCCGGGAAAGCTGGCAGGGTAAATATGTCACCGCGCCGTTAAGCGACTATAACGATCGGACGTTTATTCAAGTCTACAGTAAAAGTAATCATGAGCAATACAAAGAATACAGACCGGACTTCGGCTTTCTGTTCAGCATTGTGCGGATCCCCGAGGATGAACTGAAAAGCTACGGGTGGGATGGCGGTGAATGGGGAACGAACCAGATCCCGTTCGCTCAAAAAAGAGCTGACGGCAAAGACTGGATTTATTTTGTCCGGACCCCAACCGACATTCAATATGATCCCGGCGATGACACATTGAAAAACGACTATCTGCAGCTCGAAAGCGAAATTCCCCTTCTGCTGCAAAGCTTTAGCCAGAGAGGCCAGCTGGAAGAATACGCAATGGACATCAAACTCCTCAAGTACCGCAACGCCGAAGTCAAAAACACGGTTACGATTCCGTGCAGCAACAAGGAATTGGTTGAGCGGATTTCTACCCTGTTAGCCGGCGCTTCACCCACAAAGATGCAAAGGTTCAACGATGTCCCCGATACCAAAAGTTATGTCAAGGTGGTACTGTCTCCGCAAAATATTTATTACCTCTATGAGAAGAGCGGTAAATACTATGCGGAAAAGCCCTATGTCTCCATTAGCGAACTGAATGCCAAAGCCTATCAAGAAATCCTCCTCTCAGTCTTTGGGGCGATTCCAGCCGATCCCGACACCCTGGATAAACAGCAGTTTTTGAAGCCGGTTCAGGAGATGATCACGCTTTATGAGCGCGGTACGCCGCCGGAAAACGGAACGGAACGAAAGTTTGAACAGTGTCCGCTGGAAACACTTGATCCGGTCGTGAAAGCCAGCAATGATTTTGAATTGGAAGAGGGAGCGCCCCCTGCATACGAATACACGGCAACCGTTCGTTTCGGAGCCCAAAAGCAAAATGAAATGGTCATGCAGCTGAATCGCATTTCCGATGCAGCCGCTTCCGGCGGGGCAGCACTGTGGAAAATAACCGGCGTAAGCTTTCATGTTCCCGTTGCAAAAAAAGTCAGTGCCTGGTTCTTTGATCTGGCAATCGCCAAACGGTTTGATTATGTTCCCGAATTTGAAGAAGGAAAGGCTTCTTCTGAAAGCCCGGATTATTTGTATTATGCCTTCATTCTTTTTGACATTAAAGAATGGAAAGCGGGTCACAATTATCTTACCAAGCAATACGTGGAGGATGTTATCACCTCCCATTTTCCAGTGAAGAAAGTCATTCATCAGTCTTCGGACCGAGACTGGAATTTTGACGGCAAGGTCTACACGGTTCAGCCTGGCAGCTATAGGCTCGAACCGATCTACGGCTTACAGCAATATCAGGTTTACAAGCAGAACGGCAAAATGATCTATGATGTAGTCGTGGAACAATATGGCTTTGATGAATTTGGTTACGTCTCGATCTATGACTATCAGCTTCCCGACCCGGGAAACAATCAAACCTTATCCAAACCCATGCAATATGTGCTGGAGAAAAAAGGTGAAACAATTAAGAACGGTAAGCTGAAGGTCTGGCAAGCAATCCGGGAAATGATTACCGAGGGTGATACGGCTAAATTTATGAAAAACAGCACAGAGCGTTTTCAATTCTATTTTGATCAAAAGACAAATGAAATTATTTTTCTTGAGCATGATGTCACGTCTCGTTAAGGGAAATAAAAAGAAGGATGATATGCAATTAAATGGACGAGGTAAGATGAACATGTATCCGATGAAAAAAATGAAATCAGGATTTGTATGCCTTGCGCTAATCCTTTTATTGGTGTCAGGCTGCGCCGCGAAACCCGGGTCGGCTGCTGGTCCTGCCGGAGCTTCAAGTAAGAATATCGCAGCCGTCTCAGATGAAAAAAACGACAGCATGCACAAAGGCGGGTTTTTCGCTAAGAATGGTAACATCCTGATTTATTATGCCGAGCCGCAGGGCGGAATTTATATGGTGGATACCGCAAAGAATGCAGTACGGCAACTGGTAAAGACCGACTCCGTGCTAAAGCTCTACTTTGACGGCACCTATGTCTACTATATGCCCCACTATTATCGGGGACGGGGTATTTACCGGGTTGACCTTGAGGGAAACGCGGAAAAGATCTGTTCCAATTCTTCGCTGCAATTGTGGCTGACCGATGATCAGATCTATTTTACCGATCAGATCGGCTTTGACGACATTAATCAGACCCCACGCGGAAATTTATGTATGATGAATAAAGACGGCACCAACATCCGGATCTTGATCAAGAACGTCGGTAATTATTTTTCCATCCAGGACGAATGGATTTATTACACCCACCTCAATAACAGGGACCTTTACCGGGCGGCCTTGGATGGGAACCGCAGCGAATTGCTGGCCGAAGGGCGCACCTATATCAGCGCTGCCGACAATGATTATCTGATTTATACAGATTACGAAGACGGTGAAGCGCGGCACTTGTTGAATACCCGGACCGGTGAAAATGTCATCCTGGGACAGTTTGGCGGATGCGGCCGGTATAACGGCCAATTCTATATGATGACCCAAGAGCGGGGTCCGGACGGTACTCCTTCTTTCGCAGGCTGGTCGGTTTTCCAGGTCAATCAGGAAACAGGGAAAGCAGTAAAACGCGCTTTCCTGGAAATAAACCAGTTTGGAATCGACGCCATGTGCTATGTATATGATGATTGGATCTATTTTTACACGACGGATGGCGGACCCACAGGTCAAAGGGGGACGTACCGGGTAAGATTGCCTTACGATCAGTATGAAGCCGAGTATATCGTGGACGGATATCTTACTTATGTAGACGGCTATGGATATTACATTGAGGAAAGCGAGGATATCCAGCCCATTACTTTTGCCCGGATCAATCTGCAAACCGGGGAAATCACCCGCTGGCCGTTTCGGGAATAGGTAAAAACACAGAATACTATAATGCAACACATCTTGCGCTAACAGTCATTGTATATAGAGACGCAAGAAGTCTATTGCAATCAGCTTTAGGAATATCACCTTTTCTTTGGCTAGGTATTACATTTTCGCTGCCAATAATAGGTATGTTCATTTATTGGATTATGAATTACTCATCGTTATCAAGGAACTCAAACTAATTAAAAACTAACAAACGGTGGAAGAAAATCAGGTGTTGTATACGATCACGCATATGAAACAATACACCAACGCTAGTATTGTTTTCGTTGAAGTGGAAAACAAAGCATCCGAGCCGAATACTTACTTTGGCCACGCAAGGTTTGAACTAACCATCTCTTCGGATTATAAATGCCGGAATTCCGGCGGAAGCGGACATGAGAAAGGAATTATGCATTACAGTATTCCTTTTCGGTTAACGGTCAAACCAGTGAAGGATTTTGCAGATATCAAACACATTCCAAGAGAAGAAGGCACCGTGACTTTTGCAGTAGCCGATGGAAGTGAAAAGGGATGATATGTAAAGATAATATGGCAATCACAATCGGTATTTGTCTGGTCATGTTCGTGCTGGGGGTATAATAATGGAATTCAACAGCCTTAACCAATACATACGCTATATTGAATTAGACAGGGATCATGTTCCATCCTTTACGGAATACCCCTTTCATTTACCTGCCATCAAGAACTTAGACAGGTTGTCTTTTCACCCCAAAGTAACGTACATAGTCGGTGAAAATGGTTCGGGAAAATCAACAATTTTAGAATCGATCGCGGTTGCGTTTGGTTTTAATGCGGAAGGCGGGACGAAAAATTTCAATTTCACTTCCAGAGCGACGCATTCAGACTTAAATCAATATATCAAAATTATTAAAGGAGCAAAAAGACCTAGAGATGGTTTCTTCTTCAGAGCAGAGAGCTTTTATAATTTTGCGTCCAATGTTGAAGATTTAATGTTGGAGGGGGCCTATGGCGGAAGGTCGCTACATGAACAGTCGCATGGCGAGTCTTTTTTTGCGGTTTTTCAGAATCGGTTTTGTCGGGAGAGTATCTATATTCTAGATGAACCGGAGGCGGCGTTATCCCCTTCACGGCAAATGTCGATGCTGACAAGGATTCATGAACTGATCAACGAAGGGTCTCAGTTTATCATTGCCACGCATTCCCCGATCATCTTGGCCTACCCGGATGCCTTGATCTATCAGATTCGTGACGGATTCGAGCAGGTACGCTATGAAGAGACGGAGCATTATCAAATCACGCGTTCTTTCTTAAATAACACGAAAAAAATGCTGGATATTTTATTGGAATAAATGGAGATTGTTTTCTGGTATCAATTCAATCCGGCGGAAAAAGGGATTTGCGTTACTTCCTCCTACAGCCATTCATAATTGCACCTGCAGCTCGCAGCATATATCATGACCATAGATGCCAGTGCCCAACTGTTCATTAAAAAGGAAAAACGACGATGATAATAAGTGTAAGCAGGCGAACAGATATCCCGGCATATTATGCAAAATGGTTTTATAATTGCCTAAAGGAAAAGTCTGTTCTTGTCCGTAACCCAATAAATAGTCATCACATCAGTAAAATTGACCTCTCGCCTGATGTCGTTGACGGTATCGTTTTCTGGACGAAAAATCCGGCGCCGATGCTTGAACAGTTGGACGAATTGAGATTCTACACCTATTATTTTCAGTTTACCCTTAATGCCTACGGAAAAGATATTGAACCAAACGTACCGTCAAAAAATGATATTGTGATTCCAACATTTCAAAGACTGTCTAGAAGAATTGGCAAGGACAAGGTGATTTGGCGGTACGATCCAATTCTGTTCAATGCGGATTATACAACGGCGTATCATCTTAAGTTTTTTACCTCGCTTGCAGCGAAGCTCGCCGGTTATACTGAAAAATGTACGGTCAGTTTTTTGGACTTTTACAAAAAGACGGAGCGGAACATTCGGACATGCAATATTATTAAACCGACAACCGATCAGAAAATGGAATTAATGCAGCGGTTTGCAGAGACCGCAAAACAGTTCGGAATGGATATGGATACCTGTGCGGAGGATATTGACTGCGGAAAATTTGGCATCCGTCAGGCGCATTGTATTGATCAAGAGCGCTTTGAACGTTTAGGCGGATATTATCTGAACGTTGAAAAAGACAAAAACCAGCGGCCGGAATGCGGCTGTGTTACAAGCGTTGACATCGGGGCTTATAATACCTGTAAAAACGGATGCCTGTACTGCTATGCGAATTTCAGTCCGAACGCTGTTCAGAAAAATGATGCTGCGCATAATCCGGAATCTCCATTGCTATTTGGCAGTGTCGGCGAAAATGATGTGGTAAAGACCCGTGATCTTAAATCGTGCCGCAATTGTCAGTTCGAATTGTTTTAGGAGCGATTGGGAAAAAGTCCATACCTTAGATTTCATTGCAATTTATTGTAAAAAAAGGAAATAGAAAAATAAAAGAGAATTAAACAAAATTGGGTATTCGAAAGTATATATTCTACATTTACTCAAGCTGATAAAGCTATGTATACACACAAGGCAAAATTAAAGGGCTTCTATGGCAGGAGTGTCGATGATTAGCAAAAAAATATCTTTTTGCATGATAGTCAATCATATCTATTATTTTGGTTTTTTTAATAATAGTTTTATTGGGTCAGCGGCCTCTAGTTCAAGAATTACAGCTTTCATTAATTATCATTGCAATTTGTCTATTTATATTTCTAACAATGGGTCTTTTTATAGGAATTAAAATAAACCATAGTTACAAAAGCTGTACAAATGTGCAGCTTTTTGGGGTCAGAAACTATGGGAATTCAATCTTTAAAACAGGGCGGTGCTTCACAATCGCAAAAGAAGTCAAGAAAAAAATAAGCATATTTGTTATCCTTTGAACTGGCAGGTGAGAACATGGAAAACTGGGAAAAAATTAAAGCAGTACAGCGGATGCAGGAGTATATCGATGAACATTTGACCGAACCCATTACCCTGCATTCTCTGGCCCGGGCGGCGGGGTATTCGCCCTGGCATTCAGCCAGAATGTTTAAGGATCTGATCGGAAAAGCACCGTTTGAATACATTCGGGCTTTGAGGTTATCCCAGGCAGCTGTTACACTGAAGGACAGGGATCGGAAAATCATTGATGTTGCTTTCGACTTCGTCTTTGATTCCCATGAAGGATTCACCCGGGCCTTTTCCAAAGAATTCGGAATTACGCCGAAAACGTACAGCCAAAACAAAGAAACGGCATCTCTTAAACTTTTCATACCCGGCTATGTCCGTGATTATTACCTGACGAAACAAAAAGGAGAGAGCAATATGTCTGATCATTCTCAGTTAAACACGGTCTTTGTACAAGTGGTGGAACGTTCCGCCCGGAAACTGATCTTCAAAAGCGGCTTAAAAGCGACCCATTATTTTGAATACTGCGAAGAAGTAGGGTGTGCTGTCTGGGAACAGCTCTCCGCAATTAAAGAAGCCATCTATGAACCCATTGGGATGTGGCTGCCGGACAATTTGCGCCGGCCGGATACGTCGCTTTATGCCCAGGGGGTTGAGGTTCCGGCGGATTATACGGGGGAAATTCCGGATGGTTACGAGAGCATGAACCTGTCGCCGTGCAAGATGATGGTTTTTCAGGGTCAGCCTTTTGATGATTCGAAATTTGGCGAGGCGATCGAAGAATTATGGGAAGTCATGAAAAGTTACAATCCGGAAATCTATGGTTTTCAGTGGGCGGACGAGGACGGCCCGCGATTCCAGCTGGCGCCCATGGGCTACAGAGGGTATATCGAGGCCAGGCCAGTCAGAGAATTGAAAAAATAGGTTTCACAAGGCGGGAATTCAAGCTGGAGCGATTCGTTTCGTTCCGGCTTTTTGTTTTGTTTCCCGCTAATCTTTGAGTATAATATAGGCAAAGAAGGAAAAAAACGAAGAGGAGGATCCGGATGCGTGATTGAATAAGCGGAGGTATCTTATGAACAGCAAACAGTTAAAATTTGAAAATCCCGCAAGACTGGACGAGTTAAAACCGTTTGAAACCTTGCAAAAAATCGGGTTGGAGGAAGGCCACGTTGTGTGCGATATCGGAGCCGGTACCGGAATTTTCACTTTGCCGGCTGCCAGAATCACCCAAAACAAAGTTTATGCGCTTGATATTAATGAGGAAATGCTGGCAATTATCCGGGGAAAAATAGAAACTGAAAGCATCAGCAATGTCGAGCTCCTGAAAGTTAAAGATGACCATTTACCCCTCCACGACAATGTAATTGACATTGCCCTGATGGTCACTGTTCTTCATGAAATAGAAGATAAAACAAGCTTTCTAAAAGAAGTTAAAAGAATCCTGAAAAAAGGCGGTAAGATCGTAATTATCGAATTCCATAAACGTCAAACTCACATGGGCCCGCCCGTCGAGCACCGTCTCGGAATAAACGAGGTCAGGGGAATTATGGAAGAAGCAGGGTTTGCAGTTCTGAACCACTTCGATATGGGCAGCAACTTTTACTGTCTACTGTTTGCGCAGGAATGATTGAGAGGAGAAGACTAAATGATAGTGGTATTATAAAAGCGGGCTGATCTCTCCGGTATAAAACAGGTTCAGTCTATGCAGCGCCCGCGTACAGGCAATATATAAAAGGTTTTTATCATCAGCGCTGTGATAATGCTCCTGATCGGCCTCACAGATGAGTACGGCGTCAAATTCCAGGCCTTTGGCCAGATAGACCGGGATCAGGAATACGCCGCTTAAATCAAATTGAACGTCACCTTTTAGCAGCTGAATATCGCTTTGGTCCTTGAGCTGCTCAGATAAAGAAAGGGCGTCATGTTCCGTTTTACAGATTAACCCGATCGATTGGTAGCCCTTTTCCCGGCAGGTTTTAATTTCCGCAAGCAGGAGAGCAGTCAGAGCCGCCCGGTTTGGCGCCGCAAACACGGCAGGCGCATCTCCCGATCTCCCGAAACTATGGAGCTTAACGCTTTGGTCAAGAAACCTGGCGCTGTACGCCAAGATCTCCCTGGTGGAGCGGAAGCTTTTGTCCAAAGTCACCAGCGTGGATTTAGGTCTAGCGAATATTTGGCCAATCTGTTCATAGCGTGCTGAATCTGCCTGTTTCCCTATGGTCTGATGAATATCGCCCAGGATGGTATAATGCGCTTTGGGAAACAGACCGTGGAGTATTTCGAAATGCAGGGGATCATAATCCTGGGCTTCATCGACCACAACCTGCTTGATATCACGGTAAGCCGTATATCCTTTGATATGGATATGCAGAAAAGTAAGGGCCAGGGCGTCATCATAAAGCAAACCGTCCTTTTGCAGGTTTTCCCTGGTGTAGTCAATAATCTCTTCCATACAATCAGGCAGCTCCAGACCTTCGGCTAAATGATAAAAATAGCTTTTATCGCTGAACAGCTTCCGGTAAAGCTCCGGACAATCCAGTTCGGTAAAGCTTCGTATCTTCTTCAGCAAGGCGGCGCTTTCCAGAATGGATAACCGCCGGGTAACTTCTTCCACTTCGAATTCATGCTCGGGCTTGGCCTGAATAAACTTTTTTAACTTTTCCAGACGGCTGGGACGCAGCTCATGGACGATTTGCAGAATCGACGCTTCCAATTGCTTTAAACGCACACTCAGCAGGAATTCCTGACCGCCCCTCAGGACTTTAGCTTTCAGCAATTGCCGGTCGGCAACAACCTTTCCGTCATAATAAATATCAGCAAACGGAAGCCAGCGATAAGGCAAATCCTGAATGAAACGTCTTAAAATTTCAGCAAACAGGCCGGAGCCTTTGAAGGCCATGCTGCTTTTGGCGATACTCCTGCCGTTTTGGCTGGGGGAGAGCAGGCCTTCCCAATATTGATTCCTGCTTTGGATAGAATCAGTCTGTAAAACCTTGCCGAATATTTCTTCAAAGACGAGCGAATGGACATTCTTTTCGCCCAGCTCAGGCAAAACATTGGCGATGTACTGTTCAAACAGGGTGTTGGGAGAAATAATCACAATCTCATTGGAAGCCAGCTTGGCCGCCAGCCCCTGGTACATCAGATAAGCCGCGCGGTGCAGCGCCACCGAAGTTTTGCCGCTTCCGGCAGCTCCCTGGACCATTAGCAAATCCATTTCCAGATCGCGGATAACCATATCCTGGTCTTTCTGGATGGTTTCGACGATGGTTTTCATTTTGGGGGAAGCATTCCGGGAAAGCAGTTCGCGCAGGAATTCGTCAATAATTTGAATATCCGCATCGAAGAAATATTGCAGTTTGCCATCTTTGATCTCGTATTGGCGTTTTAAATGAATTTCTCCCGTTATTTTACCGCCCGGCGACTCATAGAACGCTTTCCCCGGGCCAAAGCGGTAAAAGACACTGGCGATGGGGGATCTCCAGTCATAGACAACCATTTCCCGGGTTAGGCCGTCTTGAAGCGAAGACCGCCCGATATAGACGGGCTCTAACAGCTCCTCGCCCTCGAACTGAAAATCGATCCGCGCAAAGTAGGGGGAATAGAGCAATCTTTTTAAAGCCAGGATCTTAGCTGCATCCCGTTCATAATCCGACACCCGTTCCGACACCGGATTGGCGTACTGGCTCAACTCGACAAGCTCATGGAAATTATCCATATTCCAAAGACCGGAGATGGAGCGGGAAGTATCTTCCCACATATCTAATTTAGCGGCAATAATGGCGTCTTTATTTTCTTCGCTCTTTTGCAGGGCACAGTCTAATTGTTCCCGGGCAACAGCCAGCACCTGCTCCAGGCGTCTGATTTCAAAATCTTGATCAAGGCAGTTCCGTTCCAAAAGTTCATCCCCCTAAGCATGGCCGAATCGTGATAAGTTCTATCTTACACAAAATATAGGATAATTATAAGAATATTATTAGAGAAATATTTTTGGTATAATTAATGTAAGGAGAGTATAGTGACAAAAAACTCTTTATTTTTACCTAAATATGGTATATAGTATAAGCAAAGAGGAATCATGCTGGAGACATGATTCCCCGTAACAGTCACTTTAGGGCGGTCGGCTGTTGTAACGGAATAGACCGGTATCCATTGCAGATTGGCGGTCAATTTCCTTTTATGGAATGAAAGAACTTTGCATAGTCATGGACTATGTATTTTTTTTACATTAAAGCTGTAAATTTACGAAGAAACATTGTGAAATAGCCAAAAAATTGATAACTTATAGGAAAGAGTTACATGATTGGAGGAGGAAGCATGAGTCATCTTCTTGATTTTGTCTATATTTATCTTTGTGTCTTCCTGGTCATATTCATAGGTTTGACCCTGCTGCGGCTCTATTCTTTTATGAACCCTCTGCAGCTTATGGCAAAAGGGGACTATGCACAAGCAATTGAAAAAATGAAAAAGACGATGAACACCTCGGCTTACAAGCGCAACCCCAAATTAAAAAAACCCATGGTATATAATATTGCCAACTGTCATAACCGAGCTGGGGATTTGCACCGTTCCCTCGCCGTATTGGATGAAATTGAACTGGAAGACATCAAGGACAACAAACTTTTGTATTGTTATCACTGCCTTTATGCAATCAATTTGCTGCTGTTAGAACAAGAATTGGAAAACGCCGGCGAGATGCTGGATAAGGCTCGAGAACTTTATGATAACAATGAATTACAGCCCCTTCTGGCTTTGCGTGAAAGCTGCCGCGGAGATTTCCAAGCGGCGCTGGAATACGTCCGAAACTACCAGCCGCCGCAAAGCAAAAAGAAAAAGACTGTCCTCAGTTTGAAAGAAACGACGCTGATCTATGATGCTTTTATTTTAGAAGTGGAAAACAATTACTTTATCGGTCTGGCTTATCTGAAAGCCGGCAAGCAGGAATTGGCAGCGCCGTATTTGCAAAAAGCGGCAGCGTGGAAGATAAAGAATTATTATTCCGCTAAAGCGAGGGAAGCGTTGGGGGAGGAAGAATCATGAAATCTTTATACGAACAACGGCAGAAATGTATGTTTTAACAAAATTTAACATATTACTATGTATTTTAACTTCAATGTGGTATATAATATAACCAAAGAGGAATCATGCAGTAACATGATTCCCCGCAACAGCCGCCTTTTGGGCGGTCGGCAGATGAATACGGATAGACCGCTATCCATGTGAGTTGGGCGGTCTATTTCCGTTTATGGAATGAAAGTATTAAAACCACCAATGTTCCAAAGGATATCATCAGTGTTAATGTTTGATATACTTCCATGGCATCACCTCCTTTCCGGAGGGAATGCCGACCGCCCTGCACGCCATCTGTTGCAGGGTTATTATAACATAAATTACCATAATAAACCATATATTAACAAAAAAGATGCTGCGCATAACTTGCAGCATCTTTTTGCAATCTTACACTTAGTATTTCATGTTCGAAAAAGTCCATACGGTGAATTGGAAACCTGACTTCCAGTTTGCATTTGTAAATTCTAGTTCAGCACACCTGTTGCAAGAGTAAATTCTAGTCATCTAAAAATCCGCGATTTTCCGGAATTTACGATTCCAAACCGGAAGTTACTAAACCAAATAGATTGCATAACCGGCACCAGCCGTGATAGCATTACATTAATCGAACACTCAGCTCAAAA
>Ga0074193_1001356_pt1 | contig 30380 bp, 28 predicted proteins | sample EPASupsiteHSE605_FD_64523 | JGI IMG/M metagenome (GOLD analysis project Ga0074193, IMG submission 64523) | Bioremediated contaminated groundwater from EPA Superfund site, New Mexico - Sample HSE6-05 | ecosystem: Environmental > Aquatic > Deep subsurface > Groundwater > Contaminated ... | reverse complement strand
CGACTCAATTGTCGTTAGTCAGGCGCCTACCGCCGGCTTTGCTGCCGATATTCAGGAGGGTTGCGACCCGCTGGTGGTGAATTTTACCGATTTGTCAAGCCCCCCTGGTTCCATCTGGAAATGGAATTTTGGCGATCTTGCTACTGCCACCATTCAAAATCCTACGCACACCTACACAACCCCTGGCTTATTCGATGTAACCCTGATTGTGACTACGCCGCAGGGTTGCGACGACACGCTGACAAACAGCAATTTTATCCATGTCTTTGACCAGCCAGATGCCAATTTAACGGCTACACCTTCACAGACATCCATTGTTGATCCGGAAATTACTTTTACAAGTACATCTGCTGGCGTTGCTGACTGGTTCTGGGATTTCGGTGATGGTGAAACTTCATTGCTGCCCCCTGCTGTTACGCATGAATATGCTTCTGACGGCACTTTTAACGTGATGCTGATTGTGGCTTCGGCCGATGGTTGTGTCGATACAGCCTATACTTCGGTGCTGATTATTGCCGAACCTGAGTTCTATAATGTAATTACCCCGGACGGAAACGGACAGAACGACAAATTCGTCATTTTCAATGCCGATCGTATTCCCGGAAAACTGCAGATTTTCAATCGCTGGGGTAAAAGAATCTGGCAGAGCGAAGGTGAGAGCTATCTGAATGATTTTGACGGTGAAGACTTTGCTGATGGCACCTATTACTACATTTACACCTATGGCGTAAATATGGAAAATGAACATCAGGGTACGCTGACGATTCTGAGACAATAATAAAAACATTTACTACTTTTAGGGACCGTTTTCATTAGGGACGGTCCTTTTTTGTAAGTCAAAACATTATTTTCTATGAGCGATAAATTATGTCTTGAATGTGGTGAACCCCTCTTGGGAAGAGCCGACAAGAAGTTTTGCAGCGATCAGTGCCGCAACACTTTCAATAACCGGATGAACAGCGATGCAACCAATCTGGTTCGGAACATCAACAATCAGCTTCGCAAAAACCGGCGTATTCTTTCCGAGTTAAATCCTGAAGGCAAATGCAAGGTGCAAAAGGATCAGCTGCTGTCAAAAGGTTTTTCGTTCCGCTATTGCACACATAGCTATACTACGCAGAAAGGCACAACGTATTATTTTTCGTACGATCAGGGCTATCTGCCCCTTGAGGATGGCAGCTATTTTCTGGTGGTAGACAAAAAATTACTCGATAAATAATTTATGCGGATACATTTTATTGCCATCGGCGGCGCGGCCATGCATCAGCTCGCCATAGCACTTCATCTCAACGGTAATGTGATTTCAGGCTCCGATGATGAAATTTTTGATCCTGCTTTATCAAATCTGAGAAAATACGGGCTGATTGGCGAACAATACAACTGGAATCCTGAAAAAATTTCCAAAGAAATTGACCTCGTGATTCTGGGTATGCATGCGCGTTCCGATAATCCGGAGCTGATAAAAGCGCAGGAACTGAATCTCGATATTGTTTCGTTTCCTGAGTTTGTATACCGCCAGAGTCGGAATAAAAAACGGGTTGTAATCGGTGGTTCGCACGGAAAAACCACCATCACGTCCATGATCATGCATGTGCTGAAAGAATGCGGACTTCCGTTCGATTACCTCGTGGGATCGCGTGTTCAGGGTTTCGACGTGATGGTTTCCTTGTCCGAAAAGAACGACCTGATTGTCATTGAAGGCGATGAGTATTTGTCGAGTTGCCTCGATCCGCGCCCGAAATTTCATCATTATCACCCCGATATTGCGGTTATCAGCGGCATAGAGTGGGATCATATCAATGTGTTTCCTGAATTTGAAAACTACCTGCAGGCATTCGGAATATTTGCTGCTTCAGTTCCAGAGCAGGGTTCCATCATTTATTGCCATGAAGATATAAATGTAGCGAATGTCATGCAGCGCTGCCCATCAAAGGCTGAACACATTCCATACACGGCGCTGCCACACCGGAATGACGGTGAAAGTTTTTCGGTGATGCATCAGTCAGTCCCGGTGCCGGTGAATGTTTTCGGAGAACACAATATGCTGAATATGTCGGCGGCTCTTGAGGTGTGCCGGAAAATCGGAATAGCCGACGAATCATTTTTTGCGGCTATAGCTTCGTTTCATGGCGCCGCACGCAGACTTGAACTTATACACGAAAGCGACGGGCTACGCATTTTCCGTGATTTTGCACACGCGCCCAGTAAGCTACGTGCCACCGTAAAAGCAGTCCGGTCGCGCTATCCCGATGATCAGCTGGTGGCTGTTTTTGAGTTACATACATTCAGTTCGATGAATGGAAAATTCCTTCCGCATTATGCCGGAGCGCTCGATTCGGCCGATGTGGCAGCCGTGTATTTTTCGCATCATGCGTTCGAACTAAAAAAACTCACGCCCTTTACAGACGATGAAATCCGCAACGGATTTACCCGGAATGATGTCCATATTCTGCACAACCCGGATGAATTGTTTGGCATGATTGCGGTGAGAGCGGAAAAACCAGTCAGTATCTTGCTGATGAGCTCCGGAAATTTCGACAATACAAATTTTGAAAAAATTCCACTGTTGTGGCAAGAAAATATTTAACTTTGTAATCTAATAAAAAAGGAGACCAAAATGAAAAAGCGTGCTTTGATAATTTCATCGTGTCTGATGTTAATATCAGTATTGACTTTTGCTCAGGCAAAGCCGACCATCCAGTTTCAGTCAAAAGTGTACGATTATGGCAAAATCCGCGAAGCTGACGGACCAGCCAAAGGCGTTTTTACTTTTTCAAACATTGGAAACGATACATTGCTCATTACCGGCGTACGCCCGAGTTGTGGCTGTACCGCTTCCGATTATACAAAAGACCCGGTTCCTCCGGGAGGTTCAGGAAAAATTGAAGCAACCTATAATGCCGCCGGCCGCCCGGGTGCTTTCAATAAAGCCATTACGGTAACCACCAACGATCCTGACAACGCTTCGGTTATTCTCACCATTAAAGGCGAGGTGACACCCAAAGCCAAATCCAAAGCCGACGAATATCCGAACAAAATCGGAAATCTCTATTTCAAAACCAATCATCTTGCTTTTCAGGATTTGAAAGAAAATGAAATCAAAACCGACACTTTTAAGATTTACAACAACGGACAAAATCCGCTCAATATTAAAATCAACGAACTGCCTGCTTTCTTAAAGGCCGAAATCAAAGATCCGGTGCTGAAACCCGATATGGAGAGCTTTGTTACTATTACCTATGATGCAAAGGCCCGTGCTGATTACGGCTATGTGTTTGATAAATTTTTCTTCTCTACCGATGATAATGACCAGCCCGAAAAACTGGTGTATGTGAGTGCCAATATTGTTCAGGATTTCTCATGGATGACCCATAAAGACAGTCTGAAAGCGCCGCATATTTTGTTTGAATCAGAGACTTATGATTTTGGCGTTGTGAAAGACGGTGCCACTGTTGAGTACAGTTTCAAATTCAAAAACACCGGAAAATCAATTCTGAAAATTCTGAAAGTGAAAGCCAGCTGCGGATGTACAGCAACCGAGCAGCTTGAAACTATTCTGAAAAAAGGAAAGAGCAGCGAAATTAAAATGACTTTCAATTCTACCGGCAGAAAAGGCAATCAGCATAAAACCATTACGGTCATTACAAATGATCCGGAAAAACCGGTCGTTGTATTGCACGTTCAGGGAACTGTTGAGTAACCGGCTTTGCTGAATAACGCATTTGAACCCGCTCCGGCGGGTTTTTTTGTAGGGAAAAAGCTTATTTAATCCTGCTGAATATATATCCGTTTTACACGCGCCGAAACCGAGGTCAGCACTTCGTAGGGAATGGTATTCATTTTTGCTGCGTACTCCGAAATGGAATTGTGTGCACCGAAAATTTCAACGGTGTCGCCTTCCGAAACGCCCGTCAATCCTGTGATGTCGGCAACACACATATCCATACAAATGTTGCCCGCAATGGGTGCTTTTTGTCCGTTGATGTACACATGCCAGTTCCCGTTTCCCATGATGCGGTGAAATCCATCCGCATAGCCTATGGCAAGCGTGGCAGTAGTGCGGGGTTTATCCGATTTCGCCATGCGCGAATATCCAATGGTTTCGCCGGGCGCAACCTGCTTTATCTGCAGCACTTTTGTCTTCAGTGATACAACAGGTAATAATTCCTTGCTGTAAATTCCGGATGGATCAATACCATACAGTCCGATTCCGATGCGCACCATGTCGAGCTGGGCCTCAGGGAAAGCCAGTGTGGCTGCGGTGTTGGCAATATGCCGTATGACTTTGTATCCGAGCGCTTTTTCGAGTTGATCGGCAAATGCACAGAACTTAGTCAGTTGCAACTGAGTGAAATCTTTTTCTGAACTATCGTCGGCTGAAGTAAAATGCGAGAATACCGAAGCAACCTGTAGCTGATCGCTGTGTTCGGCCAGCAGAGCCGTAAGAGCTGCCGTATCCTGTTCGTCAAACCCAAGCCGGTGCATACCCGAATCGAATTTGATATGCAGTTTCACCGGAAATGTGATGAAAGAATTGTATTGATCAATGCTGTCGAGTAACTTCTGCAAGGTGCCGAAACTGTAAATTTCAGGTTCAAGCATATGCCTGAACAGGAAATAAAAATTATTTTCTTCAGGGCTCATAACCATGATGGGGAGCGTGATTCCGGCATTGCGCAATGCAACGCCTTCATCGGCATAAGCCACCGTGAGATAATCGAAACGATGATATTCGAGATGCCGCGCAATTTCAACAGCACCGCTGCCATATGCAAAAGCCTTTACCATGGCCATTATGCGCGTGTTGCTGCTGATTTTGCTTTTGAAAAAATTGATGTTATGCGTCAGTGCATTCAAATCTGTTTCCAGAATAGTCTCGTGCGCTTTGTCTTCAATCAACGCACTGATTCGCTCGAAACCAAAGCGCCGTGCGCCTTTCAGGAGTATCATCTCGTCGTGAAACGAAGATAAATCAAACTCACGTAAAAAATCTTCAGTGTTTCTGAAAAACTGTGACTCTACTGTAAACTGCTCCCTGCCTGCATAAAGAGTTTCTCCGATGCCAATAAAACGATCGATGCCGCGTTTCGAAATCATCTGCGCAATCTCTATTGTCAGCTCATTGCTTTTTTTACCGCTTTGCAGAATGTCCGACAGAATCACGGTTTTACGCTTGTACTCCTTGTTTTTTTCAAGAAAGTCAATGGCGATTGAAAGCGAATTAATATCGGAATTATAACTGTCGTTGATGATGCTGCAACGATGGATGCCTTCTTTCAGTTCAAGACGCATCTGAATCGATGTCAGACGCCGGATTCTGTCTGCAATAACAGAATGCTCAATGCCTTCGGAAAGCATAAAGGTCCAGCAATGCATGATGTTTTCAACCGAGGCCTTATCGGTGAACGGAATAAAAATATCGAGCACTTCTTTTTCTCGCTGTGCTTTGATTTTGGTTCCCTGCGAATTTGGAGTAGTCTCTAAAACCTGCAGCCATGCGTCTTTTCCCGAACCCCACGAATACAGATTCAGTTTTTTATTCAAACCACTGCTGATGATTTTTGGTCCGATTTCGTAATCATCGGAACAGTAAATCAGCTTCTGACAATTGACAAACAGCTGTAATTTCTCAGCTGTTTTTTGCCGGTGATCGATAAAACTCTCATCGTGTGCCGCACCAATATTGGTGAAGATGCCAGCGGTGGGTTGAATGATTTTTTCAAGACTCGTCATTTCGCCGGGCTGCGAAATTCCTGCTTCGAAAATCGCAAGGTTGTGTGCGGCCGATAAATTAAAAACCGACAAAGGAACACCCACCTGACTATTGTAACTTTTCGGGCTGCGGATAATATTGGTGTCTGGCGAAAGCAGCTGATAGAGCCATTCTTTGACCATTGTTTTTCCGTTGCTGCCTGTGATGGCCAGCACCGGAATATTGAATTTTTTTCGGTGTGCTGCGGCCAGAGCCTGTAACGCAACCAATGTATCGGATACCTGAAAAACGGTGCAGTCGTCGGGCAGGGCAGACGCAGCCTCAGGTTCGCTGATGAGAAATGTGCGAACGCCTTTGTCGTGTGTTTCGGCAAGAAACTGATGACCGTTGTGATGAATACCTTTCAGCGCAATAAACAGGGCATGAATACCGTCGGCAATATGTCGGCTGTCGGTAATAACAGCTGTTATATCCTGCGCTGTGTGCGACTTCCGGAGAACTGTCGCTTTGCATATTTTTTCAATATCTCCGATGCTGAACCGGATAGATTCCATGAACGGATGAGTTATTTTTCTTTATTGAAATTCTGTCGGTTGTTGAAAATTTCAACACCGAGCAAAAGCGCATTGCGGAATGAATTACAGCTGGCCATATTTTTCCCGGCAATGTCGTATCCGGTTCCATGGTCAGGCGAAGTGCGCACTATGGGCAGCCCGGCAGTGAAGTTGACGCCGTCTTCGAACGCCATAATTTTGAAAGGGACCATAGCCTGATCGTGATACATAGCCAGCACTGCATCGAATTTGCGGAAAGCTGTTGAGCCAAAAAATCCGTCCGACGGGAATGGTCCGAATGCATTGATGTGATTTTCGAATGCGCGGCGGATAGCGGGTTCTATAATGTTTTTTTCTTCTTCTCCAATGAGTGAATCATCGCCTGCATGGGGATTGAGGCCCAATACAGCAATCTTCGGATTGGAGATGCCAAAATCGTATCGCAGCGAATGATCAAGAATAGCCAGTTTTTTTTCAATCAACGGAATGGAAAGTTCTGAGGAAACTTTCTGAAGCGGAACATGTCCTGTAACAACACCAATGCGCAGATTCGGACTAATCATGAGCATCATGTAATCTTTGGTTTTATATTTTTCTGCCAGAAATTCGGTGTGTCCCGGAAAGTGATATACATCGGACTGGATGTTACTTTTGTTGATGGGCGCCGTAACCAGAATATCGGCATGGCCTGCATTGATGTCGGTAATAGCCATCTCAAGCGCTTTGTGCGCCAGCTGCCCCGATATGCGGTCCGATTTTCCGAACTCGATTTTTATTTCATCGTTGATCACATTTACGATGTAAGGTTTACCGGCTTTCAATTGCGTAAGATCGCGCACAAGCGTCAACTGATAATCGCTTACCGTAATGGTTTTACGATGATATGATGCTGCTTTCGAATTGCCATAAATGACGGGAATGCAGAAATCGAGCATGCGGCTGTCGGCCAGCGTTTTTAAAATCACTTCGTATCCGATGCCGTTTACATCACCATGCGTAATGGCGGCCACAACCTTTTTATGTTCACGTTCTTTCATGATTGCCTTTTTTGTAGGGTTACAAAGGTACTTAAAATTAATCGAAGAGAATTACTGCGAACAATTGCACGACGCCGAAAAGTAAATGGTCGTTTCGGGCAGCATGTCTTCGATGTCGGTTTGATTTTTTTCGGACATATAAATGACGCGCATGTCCAGATATTTCAGCGACTCGCTAAGCCGGCCTATTTCTTTCGGAAGTACTGTTACATTATTACCCCATAAATCGAGTACAGCAAGATGGCTCAACTGGCCAATCTCAGGAACAATATCGTTAATCCGGTTCTGATTCAGTATAAGCGATCGCAGCGAGTCGCACCGGCCGATTTCGGCAGGCAGATGTGTCAGCTTGTTATGCGCCATCTGTAAAACCCGCAGCTGTTTCAATTCGCCAATGCGCGGCGGAATGCTGTCAATTTTATTGTTGTTCAGATTCAGATACACCAGATTCCTACAGGCGAATACTTCTACGGGAATGGCTGTCAGCTTCATTTTCGAGAAGTCGATGTATTGAACACTGTCGGGTTGAACGGCAATGTCGCTGATTTCGGTGTAAATCCGGGTATTTGATAATTCAACAGTGGTGTCTTTCGGAATTTTCTGTGCAAAAGAAAAATCCGCAACCATGAAAAGGAGTGCTATGACAATTGAATATTTCAGCATATTCTACCGAAGTATTTAAACGCACGGTCACGGTCTTTTCGTATTTGCGAAATCAATAAATCAATCGAATCAAATTTAATTTCTTCGCGGAGGAACAACAGAAACTCAACAGTGAGTTTCTCTCCATATACCACTTTGTCGAAATCGAAGAGGTGAGCTTCAATCTGAATCTGATCTCCTTCGAAAGTGGGGCGGCGACCGATGTTGATGATGCCTTCGTAGCTATCGCCGTTGTGCGTGGCTTTGATGATATACACGCCCGGCGGCGGCAGAATTTTTTGTGCCGACAGCGGGATCAGATTAGCGGTCGGAAAACCCAGCTCGCGGCCAATGCCAAAGCCCTTGTTCACTTCGCCGGTAAACGAATAATGATAACCCAGCATGGCGTTGGCCAGATGTATATCGGCCGATGCAAGCAGGTTGCGGATTTTGGTGGAGCTCACATTAAAGCCTTCGTTGCTGATGGCCGGAATCTGAATAAGCGAAAAACCATATTTATCGCTGAGTTCGGAAAGCAATCCAAAATTTCCGCTGCGGTCTTTGCCGAATACATGGTCGTGACCAACCACCAGACTTTTCATTTTCAGTTTGCCGATAAGGATTTCCGAAACGAACTGTTCGGCCTGCAACGATGCAAATTCAGGCGTGAAGTCCTGCACAAAGAGGTAATCTATCCCGAAGTTGCCAATCAGACGGGCTTTTTCGTCGGTTGTGGTCAGCATTTTCAGTTCCGCTGCATCTTCGTTCAGCACATACCTTGGATGGTTGCCGAAAGTGAATACAACAGCAGGAAGTTTTTTCTGTTCCGACAGCGATTTCAGAAAACGCAGAATTTCAGCATGACCCAGATGAACACCATCGAATGTGCCTACGGTGATACAAGTGCCTTCATCCGGAATCTGAAATGCGTTTTGACTATTTACAATTTGCATGTTTTTCAAATGGATCGCAAAGATACTAATTGTACATGGATTACCCGCTGCATTTTGAAATGCCTGGCGGTGGCTTTCATCGTGGTAAAAACGCCCGGTATTTTCTCTGTTACCAGCCCAAATGACTGCAATTGCGCCGTATCAATGCTTTTAACTGCTAAAATATTGAAAAGGTTATGCGATTTATCATATCCCTTATACGATATTAAAATATATAGTACTTTTGCAAAAAATTTCAATCACCAAAAAAAATTGTGTTTATGAGAAAAGCGTTTGCCATTCTTTCAGCTCTTTTAGCTGCACCAATGCTTTCGTTGGCGGGGGAAGCCGACCTGGTAGTCCCGGACGGGATGAAGGATTCAACCATTTTGTACTGGGGATTCCTGATCACTTTGGCTGGTATGTTATTCGGACTGTATCAGTTTCTGAAAGTCAGGAAGCTGAAAGCGCACAAATCGATGCTCGATGTTGCGCAGGTCATTTTCGAAACCAGCAAAACGTATTTATTGCGCCAGGGTAGGTTCTTACTGATCCTGTTCATCTTTATCGGCTCTGCAGTCGGTTTTTATTTTGGATTCCTGTCCGAAGGCTTCGGCTTTGGCGGCGTGATGATGATTCTTGGATGGACCATTGTCGGTATCCTGGGCTCCTATGCAGTTGCATGGTTCGGTATCCGCATGAATACACTGGCCAACTCACGGATGGCTTTTGCATCGCTTGAACGTAAACCGCTCAAACTGCTCAATATCCCGCTCAATGCCGGTATGAGTATCGGCGTGATGCTCATCAGTCTCGAGCTTACCATTATGCTCATCATTCTCATGTTTGTTCCGGGCGAATATGCCGGTGCCAGTTTCATCGGATTTGCTATTGGTGAATCTCTCGGTGCTTCGGTTCTGCGTATTGCCGGTGGTATTTTTACCAAAATTGCCGATATCGGTTCCGACCTGATGAAAGTGATTTTCAAAATCGGTGAAGACGATCCCCGCAACCCGGGCACCATTGCCGACTGCGTGGGCGATAACGCCGGCGACAGTGTCGGACCAACCGCCGATGGCTTCGAAACCTATGGCGTGACAGGTGTTGCACTCGTTTCGTTTATTTTACTTGCTGTGGGCGGACCTCTTTTCGACATGAGTGCTGCTGCTACACAGGACCTGCAGATTAAACTGCTGACCTGGATTTTTGTCATGCGTATTCTCATGATTGTTACATCCGTTGTTTCATTCTGGATTAATGGATTTATCAGCCGTGCACGCTATCACAATGCCGATGATCTTGATTTTGAAAAACCGCTCACATCGCTGGTTTGGATTACTTCAATCATTTCAATACTCGTTACTTTTGCTGTCAGTTATATCGTTATTGGCGATCTGCCGCACGATATGTGGATTACGCTGAGTATCATCATTTCTGCCGGAACGCTGGGAGCTGCATTGATTCCCGAATTCACCAAAATTTTCACCAGCCCGAAATCGGCACACGTACAGGAAGTCGTTGAGTCTTCACGTCGTGGCGGATCATCGCTCAATATTCTTTCCGGTCTTGTAGCCGGTAACTACAGCGCTTTCTGGCAGGGTCTTGTTTTTGTGGCACTCATGGCTGTCGCTTATTTTGCCAGTACCTACGGTCTGGGCGAAGTCATGATGTATCCTTCCATTTTTGCTTTTGGTCTCGTTGCCTTCGGTATGCTGGGTATGGGCCCCGTTACCATTGCTGTTGACAGCTATGGTCCTGTTACCGACAACGCCCAATCGATTTACGAATTGTCGCTGATCGAAGAAGTTCCGAATGTAAAAAGCGAAATTGAAAAAGACTTTGGTTTTACACCCGATTTCGAAAAATCGAAACATTATCTCGAGTCGAACGATGGTGCCGGAAATACGTTTAAAGCTACTGCAAAGCCAGTGTTGATCGGTACTGCAGTGGTAGGCGCCACCACCATGATTTTCTCTTTGATTCTGGTTATTAAGGGAACATTGGGCGTTGAGCATCCCGAAATGCTGTTGAATATTTTGAATCCTTATACCATTCTCGGATTTATCCTTGGCGGCGCTGTTGTATTCTGGTTCTCGGGTGCTTCCATTCAGGCTGTAACCACCGGTGCCGGACGTGCTGTTGATTTCATTAAAAAGAACATCAACCTTGATCCGAATGCACCTAAAAAAGCCGATACCGAAAAATCGAAACAGGTGGTTGCCATTTGCACAACCTACGCTCAGAAAGGGATGTTCAATATCTTTATCGTTATCTTCTCATTTGCACTCGGAATTGCGTTCCTTTCATCGCCTGTTGATGGTGCTGCTGATCCCAATGCGCCTGTGGCTATGTTCGTCAGTTATCTGATCTCTATTGCATTGTTCGGTCTATTCCAGGCTGTGTTTATGGCCAATGCCGGTGGTGCATGGGACAATGCCAAAAAAGTGATCGAAGTCGATCTGAAGGAAAAAGGAACAGAATTGCACGCCGCATCAGTAGTGGGCGATACCGTTGGTGATCCGTTTAAAGACACTTCATCGGTGGCACTGAATCCGATTATCAAATTCACCACATTGTTTGGTTTGCTGGCTATGGAAATCGCCATCAGCGAGGCTTTCCGCGAAGCTTCGAAATATGTGGGCGCTTTCTTTATTCTCGTTGCGCTTATATTTGTTTACCGCTCATTCTTCCACATGCGCGTCGACAAATAACCAACAACAATATTTCATCAAAAAGACCGGGAACACCCCGGTCTTTTTTTTGTGGTGTGATAACATTTTACGTTGGCCGAAATCTTCTGCGATGGTGTGATACTCTATTCAATTTGATTGAAATTATCCATACTTTAGCAACTCAAAATGGATTTTGTAAACTTTCAAAGGTGCAAAACATGAATGAGAATATCTTTGTTAAAAATTTTAAAACATGCATTAGAAGCCGTGGACAGGCACAGTTCATTGATACAGTAGTAAACACATTGATTCAATATGAAAAGGGTTATCAGTCAATCGCTTTTACCAGATGTTTTTACAAATATCCGAATTTGCATTTCGATTTAAATCTGGCCATTGAAACTTTATTGAATGCGAACAAGAATTCAGATATAGTTTCTATAATCAATACTAATATATACTTTATATTCAATATGAACAGGGGCCTGACGGATGGGCCGTATATGCAATACTATTCTGATTTACACTATACTGTTTATAAAAGAATGCGCAGGGAGTACTTTGAAATACCTGAAAAGAAAGAACAATGTGATGCGATGTGCCGGTTTCAATTATTTGATGATGTTGTAGTTGCGAACGATCGTGTTGAAAAATATATTCACGGAAGGACTGAATTATTCAATGTAAATGAATGGTTGAATTATTGTCGAAAAATCATAGAGCACTTTTTCCCTTTATTTGAGTTTGACAGAGCGTATTCAAAAAATGGATATGTTTGTTTTACGAAAAATGTTTGCGACTCAGTTAAAATGGGCATACAGTATCGCGAATCATGGTTGAAAACAGATTTAAAACGGGGTACTTTGAAAGAGCCGACATTGAATCTGATCATTATATTAAATGAAAAATCTGACAGGAGTCATACTGATGATGTGCCAGCAATCATAGATTTGGGAACTGCCGAAAACCCTTTTTTTAAATCACCTGTGGCTACGCCTGAAATTCTTTTTGCAACGTATTCAATGAAAAAGATTTCTGATTCGGAATATGAGGAAATACCTACGCTAAAAACACAGGAAATTGACAGCACAAATACCCGGATATTTCATGAGTGTAGTTATGAATATGATCTCAAATCGCAACTGTTTTATTATTTTGATCTGATGTCGTTTTTTTCAAAATCATACTTCTCCTTTATTGAAGAATGTGTAAAAGAGGCTGTGAATATGCCATGAAACACTATGATATTCCAAAAAGCACACCTCTCAATACTTTTTATAACTTAGCGAAATGAATGCTCAGGGCTATGTTTTTAAGTCAGCGATGGTTTCAGTAATATTCATTTGTTGCTTTCTTACAGGTTGCAAAAACAGTTCTGAAAACAATGAGGGTGAGATTCTCAGTCAGGTTTTCCCATACATTTTGTACGAAATGCGTGTGCCGGTTAACGAACCGTTTATTCAGGCTCTTCCTGTGATATCTGCCAATGAGGATTCATGTATCGCATATGATTCTCTTGAAAGTTATGTAATGAGGCTTAGTGCACAGCAGTATGAATTTGAAGAATTAGTGTTACGACAGGTCTATCTGAACAATGAGAAAAACACAACCATAATAGTGTACGATTCTCTGAGTGTTGCCACCTCTCTTTCCCCGCATCTGAAGCAGTCTTTGCCATCGGAGCAATATGTCGGTGCTGTAGAAAATATTGAAAAACAAAAGGGTGCAAGTAGCTTTCTGAAAATTGAAAATTTGAGTGATTTTCCTTTTCTGAAACTTGAATACTATTCAAAATTTAAAGACCAAACTGCAAAAATTGGTGAAACACTTCCAAATGGATCTTTCCTGGCCGGTGTCATGTACTTTTCGCATATTTACTTCAGCGATGATGAGAAACATGGCGTTTTCTTCTGCACTTTTAAAAGCGGAAAAACCGAACCAATGACTAAATTATTTTGCATTGAACTGGTAGATGGAAAGTGGACTTTGAAAGCTGCTGTTTTGGTTTCTTGATGATTTAATGATAAAAATAGTTACTTTAGCATTGTCTTAAAATGGGAAAGAAAGAAGCAGCAAAATGAAAGCAAACATTTTTATTGTTCTGTTAATGGTTATTGTTGTAACCGCATGTGCTTAGAAAAAAACCGAAGAGATTATTCTTGGCAAATGGGCTCCTTATAAAACAACGGATTTAAATGATGATTCATTGAATTCAGCGGGAGTTGCTTACAGCGTAAGAGAGGAAACTTTAATGTTTAAAGAAAACGAGGTGTTAAATGTGTGTTATTATCTCGAAAGTCCTCCGGAAGAAGATGTATATAAAATCGTAAATGACAGTATTTTAATAATGGGTAATCGATCGTATATTCTGCACATTCTTGATGAAAACAGAATATCAATGGATGAGTACTATCCTGATAAACCATATTTAGACCCTTATCGGTTAAGGTTTTATTATAAAAGAGTTGAATAGGAGTGGTGCATTCTTTATTGCTTCATCAACGATTAATCCTGCATATGCATTGTTGTGTTTTTGAAAGCCGTATACAGAGAGATTCTTGCATATTTCTTCGATGTTTCTGATGGCAGGTGATCACTGTTTCACAGCGCTCAGACTCGCCTGAGAGCGTCGTGCTGTGTGGGTGGCGTGTATGCAGAGCAAAAGGCGGGCTCCGCCGGAGTCTGTTCTACTGTTCACTCTTCGACGGAGTTTACCCCGCTGCCTCCTTCGATACGTCCGCCAGCTGGCGGACACTCAGGATGACAGCGGGGCTCAGCGTGACAGCAGCTTTTGAGTCCTTTGATTTTTGGTTGCAAAACGCGTTTTTCTGGTGTTCGCCGTGGCGAGTCAGCATGACAGCAGGGCTGAGAGTGACAGAAGCCGCTCTCAGAGCGGGTTGCATATTGTAATTTCTTATAGTGAAAATTTTTGCTACACTCCGACTAATCATGTCACGTAAGTGACTGATGCAGGCGGATTCGCGCCAATAAGACCTGCTGAGGGAAATGTATATTTTCGCGTAAACCTGTCTGCAAGTTTAACTGCAACAGGCAGTCAGGCAGATTCGCGTGAATTTGCGGACGAAATCGGTGGATTGTACGCCGTCGCAGCCCTACCTCATCAACTGCTTAAAATACGCCGCACTGTCTTTTCTTCCCATCAGACCATAAAGAATACTCAGATTATTCAGATTGTTTTTATTGCCCGGCATCAGTGAATAAATGCGCCGCATCTGCGTTGCAGCCCGATCGTATTTTTTCATGTCGAAATAAACCAATCCCAGCGCTTCAAGCGAAGGAATGTGATTCGCATCGACCGACAACGCTTTTGTCAGATACTTTTCAGCAGAGACCAGATCCCGTTTTGAACGATACAATGTGCCCAGATTATTCAGCAACGCCACATCATCCGGACTGTTCTGCACCGCTTTTAAAAAGAATTCTTCCGACTTTGCCGACTGTCCGAGTGCTCCGTACAGCGCGCCCAGATTGGTCAGCGTTGAAGTGTTTGCCGGATCAAGCTCATACGATTTCAGCAACATGCTTTCAGCTTTTGCATGATTTTTCAGTTTGCTGCTGTATATTTCAGCGCCCTTGTTCAATGCCGGAATATAGTTGGGATTAATCTTCAAAGCCGCTTCAATACAGGCAATGCACTTATCGGTCTGGTCAAGTATTTCATATGTCAAAGCCAGGTTGTGCGGATGTTTGGCCGAATCGGGTTCTTCTTTCATTAAAAAAGTAAATGCGTCGATGGCAACACTGGAATACACTTCAAGTCCAACATTGCTGGTGACGTGTCCGGTTTTGATGGCATCGTTTACCTGCGTCAGCAATCGGTTTGCTTCGACACCGACCAGATAAATATTGTTGCGTGTATGCTGTTTGTAAGGCACCAGCGACAGAAATGTCTTGTATTTCTGCAGCGATGTAGCCAGATCGCCCAGCATGAAATGCGCTTTGCCACCCAGATCGTACGCACCCTGATGCTTCGGCTCAATCTTCTCGGCCTGATTCAGATATACAACGGCCTGCTGCAGCACTTTGGTACGTTTGATCTGATTGGTTTCTTTCCCGGCCTTGTCAATAAGCAATTCAGCCGCTTCCAGATTGCCTTTGATGCTGTTGGTCGATGTTTTGATGTCGGTTAAAAACAATGTTTCATTGTCCTTCCACGCAAAACTGCGGCTGATGGTTTTTACCGAATACAAGCCAAGCACGATCAAAAGCACGGTGCTGAGCCACTTTGCCTTTGGCCGGTATTTGCCAAAATAGTAGCCCGCAATCATGGCCACGCCCAGCAATGGAACAAACATAAAACGCTCGTTCATGAATGTACCGATGTTGAACAACAGGTTTGATACAATGGAAAATGTGGCCCAGAAAAAAATCAATGCAAACGAAACAATCGATTTTGATTTCAGTCCGCGGATAATGACAATCACCGAAAGCACTACCAGCGCCAGCATCAGCAGCACGAGCGGATCGCCGAAATTGGTAATGGCAATTTGTTTCGGATAATAATCGTGTGTGAGCGGATGCGGAAAAATCAGGAGTTTTACATATATCAGCCACGTGAAAATCACTGTCGCAATTTCTTCGCCTTTGGTGGAATTGACAAACGGGTTATTCAGAATTTCTTTCGGAATCGAAGTGTTTAAGAGGCCTCCGACCACCTGATAGCGCACCGCCAGAAAAATAATGGTTGGAATCAGCAGCGTGCCGGTTGTGATCAGATAGTCTTTTGTTTTTGCATTGGTGAAAAAATACAACATAGCTACCAGCACTGCCAGCCACGTGATGGCGCTTTCTTTCGAGAACAACGCAATCAGAAAAAGAAATCCTGCCACCGGGAGGCGCCACAATGTTTGTTTTTTTACATAGTCGAACATCAGAATCATGGCGCCGACCGAACACAGCATAACCACAATTTCATCCACGCCTTTGATGTTGGCAACAGCCTCGGAATGCAGCGGGTGTGCGGCAAACAACGCCGTTATCACCAATGGTACGGAGAAAAATGTTATTTTGTTTTTGTCGTCTTCGGGAAACAAACGCCGCATAAAAGCAAATACTACCAGCAATAATCCGATGTACAGCAAAATGTTTTGAATATGTCCAACCGTTGGATTGAAGCCGAAAACTTCTTTTGTTGCAGCAAACATAAAATGTGTGAACGGGCGGTAGCGACCTCCTGCAACGTTGTTGGCAGCCTGTTCTCCGAAAAATCCGGTAAAGGCATCGGTGGTGAAAATATCATATGTTCCGGCCAGTCCCTGTTGTGTAAAAACGTTGCCTTTGATCATCAGCATATCGTCGAGGGCATAGTCAAAATTCCAGGTCGAAACGTACAGAATCAGTCCAAGCAGACCCAGAAACAGATACTGTAAACGCAGGGTGCGTTTGGCTGAACCTGGCGCTGAAAGCGATTTTGCTGCAACAGGTGCATTCTTGCTGACCGTTTTTACGGGTTGTTTTTTTGGTGTTGCCATTTACTCAAAGTCTTTGTACAACAGATATTTTTTTCGCAGTGTTTTGTATGTAATCAGCTCGGGCTGCCACGATGCGCGTATTTTTTCGACGGAGACGCCCTTCATAATTTGTTCGCGCAAAGTGCTGTTGCCGGCCAGGCGGTCGAATGTGGCTGCATTGAAAAAATACGGAACCGCAGGATTGGTATCCATTTCGCAATAAAGCTCACTCATCCAGTATAGAAAAACCTGCCCGTTGAAGCGCAGATAATCCGAAGCAAATGATTTGAAATTATAGCCGTAACATTTTTGTCCTTTCAGGGGCGGATTGTCCGACATGCCTTTGATGGGCTCAGGTGTAAACGAAAACGAAGTGTCTTTGATCTGCGGATGTCCGATCATTTCAAAGGGCGTTGTGGTGCCTCGTCCCACACTGATAACGGTTCCTTCGAACAATCCAAGCGACGGATATAAATACACCGACTCCATGGAAGTCAGATTGGGAGAGGGTTTCACAGGGAGCTGATACAGCATGCCATGATCCCAGTGCTGACATGGAATGATGGTCAGGTCGCAATGCAGGCTGTCTTTCAGCCATTTTTCGCCGTTGATCATCAGCGCCAGTTCTCCAATGGTAAGTCCGTGCACGATGGGAATCGGATGCATGCCTACAAAGCTGGGTTTAGCAGCATTCAGTACCGGGCCGTCGACATAGTGGCCGTTGGGATTGGGCCGGTCAAAAATCAGTAATGGAATATTGTTTTCGGCACAGGCTTCCATGATGTAATGCATGGTCGAAATGTAAGTGTAGAAGCGCACTCCGACATCCTGAATGTCGAAAATAACCACATCGCAGTTTTTTAAATCCTGACTCGTAGGTTTAAACGATTTGCCGAACAGCGAAATGACGTTGATTCCGGAGATACTGTCTTTGTAATCATGTACGTGGACACCATCGGCCAGATCGCCTCTGAAGCCATGTTCCGGTGCAAAAATGGTGGTAATATTTACACCGATCGATTGCAATGAATCCACCAGATGACGCTTCCCGATGATGGATGTTTGATTGACCACACATGCAACACGCTTATCGTGCAGCAACGGCAAATAGTCTGCAGTGCGCTCTGCGCCTGTGGTTACAGCGTAGTCATCCGTAACCGGAAGCGGTGTTTGCGCACACAGAGCCTGACTCAGCAGACACAAAACAAAAACAAATACAATCCGAATCATGTGGGAACGAAATTAAGAATTTTACTGAAACTGTTGATGAATAAATGCTGAAAAACAATTTTATTCAAATCGGATATTTTTTTACATTTGCTGCTGTGGAATGGGGAAATCAATTGAATTAACTTAAACAGTATGATTGTATGAAATCATTTAAAATTAAAATTGTAGAATCACTGACACGAATTGTGGAAATTGATGCTGAATCAACCGTTGACGCTATCCGGAAAGTGGATGAAATGTATCGCAATGCCGTCATTTCACTCGATGAGTCAGATTATTCCGAAGTGCATATTTCTGAACATAAGGAAGAATCGGCATTGGCCGACTTAAAAACAAACGACGACCTCTCCTCGCTGAATTAAAAATTCTTTGCCGTCACTCCATAAAACGGTAGTTAATCTATTTCGGAGTACATTTCAGAACAGCTTTCCGCAGTGCTGTGGACATACATGTACAGCTGAAATTGAATTATGTTTCACAGAGTATCACGGAGTACACACTGAGTTGCACAGAGTTTAAAACATGTTGCAAAAGCCAGTATCAATTGCAGCAAAATGAATTTGAAAGTGTGCTTTATCACGAGAATCATCATCCACCGTGTCATCCTGATGCAGATCAGGATCTGCGGTGGATGATGAGCCACGCCTGTCAGATCATGAAACCTTGCGATAGCTATCGCAAACAGGATGACATCAGGCGTGGGTGCTATTGTCAGACTGGTTTATATACATTATTAGTTCAACGAAGTTGAGTTCTGTAAATCCGGCTTTTGTTTTCATAAGTTTCTTTGTGGAACTCTGAGATCCCTTTGTGAAACGCTGTGTAACAAGTGATGAACTTTTTCGTTATGGCACAGCTGAATTACTCAGGCAGTAATCACGTCCGCAACTATTTTCTTACATTTGCAAAAAACTTGCAGTCTTGGGTTATTCGGGATTTATAGCGCGCAAATTATCACGTGGTCAGCACAAAGGTGTTACCGGCCCTGTGATTAGGGTGTCTGTATTCAGCATTGCACTCAGTATTGCTGTCATGCTGATTTCGTTTGCCATAGCCCGTGGCTTCAATCACGAAGTCCGTGAAAAAATTATCGGCTTTGGCGCGCATATTCAGGTGCGGCCTTTCGATACCAACGAATCGCTCGAACAGCCGCCGGTGGCCGGCAAACGCGAAGATATTGACATGATCGCTTCCATCGATGGCGTGAAATCAATATCGCCATTCATTGAAAAAGGTGGGCTCATCAAAACCGACAGCAATCTGCACGGCACCATTATGAAAGGCGTCGACCGGAGCTATGACTTTTCATTCATGCAGAGAAATCTGGTACAGGGCGCGCTGCCTGATTATTCCGATTCTATATCCGATAAAATTTTACTGTCGGAACGAGTAGGCAAAATGCTGCATCTGTCGGTTGGAAGCCATGTGCGCATTTATTTTATTGTTCCCGGCGAAGTCCAGCCGCGCGGTCGCAAATTTACAGTCTGCGGATTATTCAATACCGGCATGGCCGAATTCGATCAGGTATATGCCATCTGCGATATGCACCATCTGCAGAAACTTAACGGCTGGAAGGATTCTGTCAGCGGCTTCGAAATACTTGTTGACGATTTCGATCATCTCGATCGCATCATGAGCGACGTGAACAATACGTTGTACTACGATCTCGAAGCAACTGATATTATTTCGCGCAACGCGCAGTTCTTCGACTGGCTGCAGCTTACCGATAAAAATGTGCTGATCATTCTGGCGCTGATGACTATTGTTGCCATCATCAATATTATTTCAATTATTCTGATTCTGATTCTGGAGCGGATTCCGACCATAGGTCTGTTTAAGGCTCTGGGAGCCAGCAACCGCTTTGTGCGTTCGGTTTTTGTGCATGTGTCGGTGCCTTTACTGCTTCGTGGAATTGTTTTCGGAAACCTGTTCGGATTGGGGCTGATACTGCTTCAGTACTACACGCATATCTTCCCGCTGAATGCCGAAATTTATTATCTCGATCATATTCCGGTATTGCTCGAAGCCGATTATCTCATTATGGTAAACGTTGGCGTATTCGCTGTTTCGTTGCTGGCTGTGCTGATTCCGTCGCTGGTCATCCGTCGAATCAATCCTTCGGCTGCTTTACAGCACAAATAAAAAGTCTGTATGCATTTGTATGTCACCATTCCTGCCATCAACGAACTGGAATTTATTCCGGGCGTGCTCAACGATCTTGCAAAGCAGGAATTGCGCGATTTTACATTGCTGGTTTGTATCAATCAACCCGAGGATTGGTGGGACGATCCGATGAAACGTCCCGTGTGCGAAAACAATGTGGAGACGTTGAAATATGTTCAGTCGTTTTGCGAATTTCATCGGATACGTCTTATTCTGCAGGATAAATGTTCACCCGGAAATGGATGGAGTGCGCGTCAGGGTGGAGTAGGCTGGGCCCGGAAAACCTTGATGGATGCGGTTTCGGAGATGGCAACCGATGATGATATTATTGTTTCGCTCGACGCTGATACGCATGTTGAACCCAATTATCTGGCGGAAATTTTTGCGCAGTTTCAATATTTTCCAAAAGCTTCAGCGATGGCGCTGCCTTATTTTCACAGGCTTCAGGGCGACGATGATCATAAAAAATCGATGCTGCGCTACGAAATTTATTTACGAAGCTATGCGTTGAATTTACTGCGAATAAAGTTCCCCTTCGATTACACACCTATCGGAAGTGCCATGGCGGCGCGGGTTTCGGCATATCGCAAAATTCGCGGACTCACTGCAACATCTTCGGGCGAAGATTTTTATTTCATGATGAAGCTTCGTAAAACCGGCATCATCATTCCTTTTTGCAATACACGGGTGTATCCTTCTTCGCGGAAATCACACCGCGTTATTTTTGGCACAGGTCCTACAGTGGCTCTGGGAGCGCCCGGACAGGTGGAGCGTTATCCGATATATCATCCGTCTTTATTCAATCAGATCGAAGATGCATGCCGCGCATTCGGCGAAATCTTTATTACAGGAAATCAGACCGCCGTTGAACGTGCGCTGAAAGTATTTCCTGATCTGGAACACGATAAATTATTAAAAAATCATCCACAGCTGATTCGCTTTATTCATGCGTGTTTCATGAAGGCCGATGCTTTTGGGGTGTACAAGTTTGTGCGTGCACATCAGCCTGCTGGTGTGTGTGATGTGGAGAGTGTTTCGGAATTATTGAAAATTCTTGAACTTCATGCAGACTGTCTATCCTTCGACGGAGTTTCTGCCGCCATTTTACACTTCGACGGAGTTTATCCTGCGGAACGCAGGGCTCAGTGTGACAATGGCGGGGCTCAGGATAACAGTCTGAACGACGCAGCTCTAACGGAATTGCACGAACTGAGTGTTGATGAATTAAAATCGCTGCGCAGCACCTTGAAGGATGCAGAAGAAAAAATGCTGCAAAAAAAATATAATGATTACTTTGCGTTGAAAAACGACTTAAAACATCCGGTATGGAAATACATGAGCTGATGGTCATTCTGGGACCCACTGCAACGGGCAAAACAGCACTGGCTGTCGCTGCTGCAAGAATAATGAAGGCGGAAATTGTCAGCGCGGACAGCCGGCAGATTTATCGCGGACTTGACATTGGAACAGGAAAAGATTTATCGGAATACAGCGAAGGCGGAGAGCCGGTTCCGTATCATCTGATTGACTTTCTGAATCCGGGCGATTCATACAATACTTTTCAGTTTAAATCCGATGCTACTAAGGTTATACGCGACATTGAAGGCCGGGGCAGGTTGCCATTGGTTTGCGGTGGCACTGGTTTGTACATTGAATCATTGTTGCTCGATTATCATTTCAGCGCGGCTACACGTCAGGAAGATTTTCGTCGCGAAGCAGAACACATGGAGAACAGTGTGCTTGCCCGCCAGATTGAAGTATTGGGTGGAGAACTATCCAACGAAGACAAAGCAAACCGGCATCGGTTGATACGAAAGCTCGAAGTGATGCTGTTTTCGGAGGAGAAGAAAGAAATGCGCGAGTCGTTGAAAATCGAAAAACTACATGTATTTGGTATTGATTTACCGCGCGAAATTATCCGGAAACGAATATCAGACCGATTGATTTTCCGCCTTGAAAATGGTATGGTCGAAGAAGTTAAAGCGTTGATGGATGCGGGTGTGTCAGCAAAATGGCTCGATGCACTTGGGCTTGAATACCGCTTTGTGAGCCGTTATCTGAAAAAGCAAATGACCTATCAGGAAATGTTTACACAACTCGAAACAGCCATTCATCAGTTTGCAAAACGACAAAGCACCTGGTTTCGCCGCATGGAAAAACGCGGCATTAAAATCAACTGGATCGATGGACAGGCACCGGTTGATGAGAAAATGGAATTTATTCTCGAGACGGTGGATTTTAAATTGTAGTGTTTTATTTTAGTCAGCCATCAGCCATCAGCTTTCAGCCTATAACTCATCACTGACCACTGACCACTGACTACTGACCACTGACCACTGACCACCGACCACTGACCACTGACTACTGACCACTGACTACAGACCACTGACTACAGACCACCGACCACTGACTACTGAAAATACCCTTCCTGCCACAAAGCAGCCATATCCATGGTGATGGCAACGCTGTAATGCAGAAAAATTCCGAGGGCCACACTGCGGCTTTTCAGGCTCATCATGCCAAGTGCCAGTCCTGCAAAAATGGCTGCAAATGCTTCGCCCATAGGCTTCCCGAAATGAATCATACAATAGGGCACCGTCATGATGATGATGGAATACACGCCTACATATTTTTTTAATCCGTGTACAATAAAGCCGCGAAAAAAGAATTCCAACGCAAAGAACTGCATCAGATACGTCATTTGCCAGATCCAGAAATTCGGCCACAGCGATTCATGTTCGGCGGGTGAATAAAACGGATAGCGCAATTGAAAACTGTGTGTCGTGCTGGCAAAATACACCAGCGGAAACATGATACCCAGCATGACAAGATAAATCCAGGCGTCTTTGAAAAAGGTTCCCCACTGCAAGCCATAGTCGCTGAGTTTCTCGCGGAAACCGAAGAGAATTATCAGTGAAGGAATAATGAAATAGCATGAGAAAATGATTCCCGCCCAATAGATTAAACGATACAACTGATTGTTGGGCGAGTCGATCAGATATTTTTCAAGGAATGCATGTACTCCGTCGAGCCCGAGTTTGGTTGCACCTGTCAATAATAGTCTGTAACCCGGATCTATGGCTACATACTGAATGATCAGCAATGCACAGCAGGTGATAAATAAGATTACAAAAGGCCGGAGACTGGCTTTGCTGCCGCTTTCGCGCTCTACCTGCACTGTAGCGATGGTTGACTGAATCGTGCTGAAAAATTTTCTCACCTGTGAGTTTTTAAGAGGAGTGCAAAAATACAATTTCTGCAATAGCTTTTTGTTGAAATACACAACATGTAAATTCTCACGATAATTAACACGAAGCATTTGTAAACGATAGACAAATGAATTAAATTTATAGATTAATAAAGTATTCATTTTAAATTCAGGGGTTATGAAAGCAATGATATCTATTCTTGCCATTTTTGTTGTTTCCCTGGGTCATGCTCAAAATGACCTCGATAATTTTTTCAGGCGACACATGAAACACCGGTATCAGAACGAATTCAACCTGTCGGGATTTACAGGTGTATTTCTTGGTGGCCCGAAAAACAACATCGAAGCGACAATGCGGGAGTACGGATTAGGTGATACCTACCGTGACCCTGAGACTGATTTGTATTTTCCACATCCCAATCCAACCTATGGCCCTGTTTACGATGTTGAAGCATCGTACTATTTTTCGGGTTTCAGTGGCGTATCGGTGAATTACAGCCAGTTTGACAATGTAAAAGTGGAAGGCTACGATGATATCGGTAGCGGAAATTTTATTCCAATTATGAATAAACTGTATTCTTTTTCGCTGAGTTATGTTTTTCATACCAGCGACAATAAGAACAGCATTTTTGCTGGTCCGGCCTACATCATTCATGAAGCTTCATTTCTGCAATCCACTTCCAGAATCAGCAAAATGGGATTTTATGTCGGCTATACACAGCGGATTTTTGAATGGGATCATTGGTTTATTGCACTGAAACTGAATTACAGATGGTCGCCCAAAACTCTGATTGGACCTTATGTTGAATCGAACCACGGAATTGCCGGAATACCCGGTCCCGAAACCTATACGTCTGTATTCCCCGAAACAAAAGTGAATACAGGGTGCTTCAATCTGGGAATATCTGTCGGAATCAGAATTTACTGATTGGTTTCAAGGCTATATCTGAATGAAATTAATGCATTGCGCAGTAAAATGCCAAGAACAACGGTCATCAGTCCGCCCGGAATAGGCAAAAAGACGCCGGCAATATTTTTTACCGATTCAACATTAACGCCGCCGCGAATAACCGGCACAAGCTTGTTTGGATCGGACTTGCTTGGTACCTCTTTCACCAGATTCGAATAAATGTCGATGATGCACACGCCGGGTTTCAGCCATCCGGGTTGAATGTATTCGGGCGTTTTGGTTACTACCACCAGCACATCGGCCCGTTTGCAGAAATCGGTCATTTTTGAATAATTCCGGTTGATGATGGACAACGCACAATCGTGAGGCACTACCACCGATGCAGCTGTCCGGACGACCATATGCGTCAGGGTATTGGCAAAAAACTCATCATCGAGAATAAAAACCCATTCCTGATCGTGCGTAAATTCCACACCGGCATCGTTGAACATCTCAATTAATGCGGTAGGCAGACACATCGGATACAGATTGGTTTGAATATCCGGAACCAAAGTGCTGAGCATGTTTTGCGGATGAAATCCCTCTACTTCTTTTCTCCGGTCGATGTGATTCATGATCCGCACCGGATTTAAATGTGCAGGTAGTGGCTGCAGAAGCAGAATGGCGTGGATGTCGTTGTTGACATTCAAATCGTCAATGAGTTTAAAGAGCTCTTCTTCGGTGGCTGTGTCATCCCTGATTTCGGTTTTTACAAAAAAACCGGCGGCTTCGGCAGCCTGCACGTGCAGCGGAATAACATATTTCGACAACGGAACGCCTGAAAAACCAATGAAGGTAATACCCGGCGTTTTATTGTACTGACCCTGAAGCCGTGCAACTTCAGTAGCAACTTCCAGAAAGATTTTATCCTTCAGACTGTCGCCTTTAATGATTTTTGTTTCCATGATTTTTGTTTTGGAATTTGTTTGAAATGCTCATGTGTGGGAAAGCCAATGTCATATCGTAATTGTATATCTTGTTTGTGCTGTATAAATATCCATTTCAAAGAAATAAACATGCAATTAGACATACAAATATAAAAAGTACATCTCGCGATTCCAAGCAAACGCATTGGTTTAACTACAAAAAAACATACTTGGGCTAAAATGTATGTTTGTTCATTGTAAAAAACTATTAAGGTTGTTTTTTGTTTCTTCCTGTTTATTATATTTGTATAACTAATTAATCCGACAAAACATGAATGACGAAAAATGCAGAAAGTCACCGGCATCACCATCGGGTGCGGTGTATGGATTGGGAATCATTGGCGCAGCAGTATATTTTATTGCACAGGCTACCGGATTCTGGATGGGCGTGTTGGGCTTTCTGAAAGCACTGGTGTGGCCTGCTTTTCTGGTTTATGAGGCTTTCAAACATTTTGCCGGCTGATCATCACGCGACTACATGCTCGTTTTCAGAATCGGCAACGATTAATTCTGAATAAAAACTTCCAGAATTTCAGCATCGTTTTTTGTTGAGAGCAGCAAATCGTCGATGGATGCAGGAACCAGAATACACTCGCCTTTGTGCAGGGTTTCTTCTTTTCCGTCCCATTCATACAAGGCGTCGCCCTGCACGGTGAACAGGATTACGAAAGAGTCTAATGTCATGTATTCGCGCCGGATTTTCTGACCGGTTTTCAACGAAATCCGGTTGGTTACAAACTGCGGGCAATTCACCAGTGTGTCCATGGTTGGTCCTAAGCGGGTTGGTGCTGTTTTGCCTGTGGTTGTATCATCATAATTCAATGCATCAAGTCCGTTTTCGATGTGCAGTTCACGTGGTTTTCCATCGTCGCCTGTGCGGCCCCAGTCATACAATCTGTATGTAAAGTCGCTTGTCTGCTGAATTTCTGCCAGCGTAAGTCCGGGACCTACCGCATGAATTTTTCCGGCAGGCGTAAAGAACACGTCTCCTGCTGCGGGATTCAGCATATTTACTTTTTTCTGTAAAGTTCCGTTTTCAATGGCTTTCAGGAGCTGATTGCGGTCGTTCTTCGCCGTGAAACCATTCAGTAAACCCGCATCATCAGAAGCGTTCATGATGTACCACATTTCTGTTTTGCCGAATGGAACTCCATGTTTTTTCATGGCCAGTTCGTTGTCGGGATGGACCTGCACCGAGAGCCATTCGGTGGTGTCAAGCAGCTTGATCAGAATCGGGAAAATTTCGCCATATTCGTTGAAAACCTGCTCTCCGACAAGGTCTTCCATGTATACTTCCACAAGTTCGTTCAATTCATTTCCTTCGAGAAATCCGTTCGAAACGATGCTTTGATGTTCGTCGACACCCGACAGAAGCCAGACTTCGCCGCATTTTTCAGCGGGTGCGTCTTTCAGAAAAGGAATTTTGGACAAATTACTACCACCCCATGGTTTTGAAAAATACTGAGGTGTAAATTTAAGTGGATACAGGTCGTTCATACTTGAAAAATTTAAAAAAAGGGAAACCGGAAGCCGGATCCCTTTAAAAAATCGATTGTCCGGAAAATTAAAAAATATTGGGGAAAACGATTCCCAGCGAATTCAGTGTCTTTTCCAGAAAAGCTTTTGCATTGGCAGTGTCGCCTTCTTCGGGCGCCCACTCGGCGAATATCTTGTCGTCTTTCGGATCGTAGGGGCCGTCTTTAACTTCCAGTGCGACAGAACTCACTTTGAGGGCAATCACCGTGTGGTAAACTGCCGGATTGAATTCAACGGCAAAATTTCCGCTGCTGTGGCTCAGTACGAACGAATCGGTTACGTTGCCGGCATCGTCGAATTCAAGCATCAGAAACTCGCCGCGAACCACAGCAAAAAGCTCGCGTTTATGAGGCATTTCGTGTTTATGCGGGCGAATATAGGTGCCGGGTTCCATGGCATTCAGGAAACGTTGCATGACATCTTCCTCGGTCTTGTGAATATTCAGATTCATGCGTCTGCGCTCCGATGCTTTCGCTTTCTGCGACAGATTATTGATGATTGTGGTATCTACTTTATACATAATTCCCTTTTTGAACGGATAAAGGTACAAAAAAAATTGAAAATCCGTCAGGAACTTTTAAATTTGTGCATTGAGCCTTGTGCAGATGGACGAAATTGAATTTCAGTTGCTGAAAAGGATCGCAGGTGGCGAAAGCCAGGTGCTGGATTTTAAATTTGCGGTCAACGACAGTCGTAAGATTGCACGCAGTATGTCGGCGTTTGCCAATACCAACGGTGGCTCGTTGCTGATTGGTGTGAAAGACAATGGCAAGCTGGCAGGCATCCGCAGCGAGGAAGAGATTTATATGACCGAGGCTGCCGCAACCATGCACTGTGAGCCTGAAGTCAGTTTCAATAGTATTCTGTATAATATTCAGGGAAAGGAAATACTTGAAATCATTATTCTGCAAAATGCTGATGTGCTGACACTGGCTCCTGATGAGAAAGGGAATCCGGTTGCATTTCTTCGTTATAAAGACGCCAACCATGTGGCAGGCTCTATTTATGAGCGCGTATGGCATAAACGGCAGCAGAAAATCAACACACATCTGCGCATGGATGAATACCACAAAGCGGTGCTGGAGCTGATGGAGCGCAAAGGTAGTGTGTCGCTGGAGCAGGTAATGCGTGACCTGAGTCTGAAAAAAGGATTTGCTGCGTCTGCCATCGAACGCCTGATTCTGCTTGGTGCCGCCGATTTTCAACTCTCTGAAAATGGAATGTTCTATTGTCTGAAGGAAAACCCTTTGATTTAGTGGTCAGTTGTCAGTAGTCAGTTGTGAGTCCGTGGCGGCGGCGGATTCGTTTTTCCAAAGGTGCTTTGCGTGCTCTTTTCCCACAGCCCTTTCAGGGCATCACGTAAAACGTGAATTCTTCGGGCTATTATTATTGGACTACGCCTGTAGTCCCTGTCAAAGGAACCAACTATAGTCATTTTTGGGTAAACCCAGAAGAACAACGAACATAGAACATGGAAGTAATAATTATGAAGTGACGTTTTGAAGTAAAAACAAAACTAACCACTGAATAAAGCACCGTCGCCGCGGCGGGGACGCTTCGGTCGGCGCTTTCAGCTGGCTACTGACTACTGACCACTGACTACTGACTACTTACCACTGGCTACTTACCACTCGCTACTCAAAATCCTCCATTCACCGATTTTCGCCCGCATATTGCGCTGCAACAGGATTACAACTCATAGCAATTTTGTATCTTTGCTGCATGTTAACGACGATACTGATAGTCATTTGCAGTTTGTACCTTTTTTCGTACATCATGCGGCGATGGGTTGCTCCATGGTTACTGCGCCGCTTTATCCGCCGTATGCAGGATCGTATGAATCCCGGCGGACAACAGCAACATACCCGCAAGGAAGGCACCGACATTCACATTCCACGCAAGCAGAAATCGAAGGCAAACCGCACCTACAGCAATGCCGAGTATGTTGATTTCGAAGATGTGGACGACGGAAAATAACCATTACACTTTCATCACTAAATAGCTTGTATTATTAATACATAAAAGCGTGTATTTGCAATACATATAAATATGTATTAAAAATACATAAAAATGTGTATTGGAAAAACAAATTGTGTATCACACATTTTGCGTGACACATTTTGCGTCATGAAAAATATTTTACTGAAAAATTTTGGTACAATGGCTCTGAGTCAATGATTACGCCTGAATCAGACCCACAAACTTTTTATACACCAGTTGCTTCACTTGTTCCATATCCTGCGGCGTGCCGAGTTCTTTTTCCATCGAGGTGACATCTTTATCGGTGAAGCCGCATGGATTGATGTGTTTGAAATAGCTGAGATCGGTGTTGATGTTGAGGGCAAAGCCATGCATGGTAATAAAACGCGATACGCGCACGCCGATGGCGCAGATTTTACGAGCTTTTCCGGGCACGTGTGCATCAATCCACACGCCGGTAGCGCCTTCGAGGCGTTCTGTTTTGATGCCGTATTCAGCCATAGCCAGAATGATGGCTTCTTCCATTAAATAAATGTAACGGCGTACGGAAAGATTCAATTTGTCAAGATCGATGATCGGATAGCCCACCATTTGTCCGGGACCGTGATAGGTAATATCGCCGCCGCGGTTGGTGTGAATAAACTGTGCGTTTTTGGCCTGAAGCTGAATGTAATTGAGCAGAAGATTTTGTTCATCGCCGCTTTTTCCCAGCGTGTACACATGCGGATGCTCAACGGCCAGAAACCAGCCTGCAAAAGGGCTTGAAGAATAATCCGGATTTTTCCGCATCTCAATCAGCTCGTCCATGCGGGCTTGTTGAAAGTCCCATGCGGCCTGATATTCCATATGGCCGATATCGTTGTAATCGATTTGCATAAAACAAAAAAAGCTGCCTGTGCAACTTCGTTGAGCCACTAATGGGACTCGAACCCACGACCTGCTCATTACGAATGAGCTGCTCTACCAACTGAGCTAAAGTGGCGAGAAAAAAGTCGGGATGACTGGACTCGAACCAGCGGCCTCTTCGTCCCGAACGAAGCACGCTACCAACTGCGCTACATCCCGATTGGGGTGCAAAGGTACACTTTTTTTTGAATAATGAACAAGGAATCCGCCGCGGCGGATGAATTATAAAGTAAGAAGTTATGCGAAAGTTAGTTAGAGCCGTCAGTAATCAGCTATCAGCCGTCAAATGCTTAGTGGTGATCGGTGAGCAGTGATCAGATTTAAGCAATCAGCCGTCAGATTCTGTGTTAATGGCCAAATAATTTGGAAAAATTTAATTTTTCACTCAATCCTTTGACGGTGTTCATTTTGAGGGTTTTTCTTTATCTTTGTTTCATCAAAATCTTGAAGGCGGACTTGAT
>Ga0074193_1001353_pt1 | contig 30417 bp, 23 predicted proteins | sample EPASupsiteHSE605_FD_64523 | JGI IMG/M metagenome (GOLD analysis project Ga0074193, IMG submission 64523) | Bioremediated contaminated groundwater from EPA Superfund site, New Mexico - Sample HSE6-05 | ecosystem: Environmental > Aquatic > Deep subsurface > Groundwater > Contaminated ... | reverse complement strand
TGATCCTCGGCACGGCCGAGTCCGTCGGCGGTTTCACGGACCTCTTCACCCCGCTCGATGCCGCGCTCAGGCTGTTCCGCCGGATCGAGCCGGCGGTGCCCGCGGTGCCGATCGAGTTCCCCACGGCATTCTTCCCCCGCAGGGCCGACCAGGCAGGACCGGGGCCGGCACCGAAACCGGCGGTCAACCTGCAGCAGGTGGCCGACCAGGTGATCCTCCAACAGTATGCGCCCGCGGCCGTGCTGACCAACACTACCGGGGATATCCTCTACATCAACGGGCGGACGGGCCGGTTCCTCGAGCCCGCGGCCGGCAAGGCCAACTGGAACGTCTTCGCTATGGCTCGCGACGGGCTCCGCACCGAACTGGAGGGCGCGTTCCGGCTGTCACTCCGGCAGGAGGGGCCGGTCGCCCTCCACGGGGTCCGGATCGGGGTGAACGGCGGGACCGTATACGTCGACGTCACGGTCCGGCAGCTCGACGCCCCCGCCGCCGTGAAGGGACTCGTGCTGATCGTCTTCACCGACGTGCCGGCCCGCGCCCGCCGCAAGCGCCGGGAGGTCCGTGGGGGCCCGCCCGGGGACTGCCGGGAGCTGGAGCAGCGGCTCCGGCAGGCCGAGGACGACCTGCAGACCACCCGCGAGGAGATGCAGTCCTCTCACGAGGAGCTGAAATCGACCAACGAGGAGCTCCAGTCCGCGAACGAGGAGCTGCAGTCGACGAACGAGGAGCTGACCACATCGAAAGAGGAGATGCAGTCCCTCAACGAGGAGCTCCAGACCGTCAACACCGAGCTCGAGAGCCGGGTCGCCGACCTCTCGCATGTCAACAACGACATGAAGAACCTGCTCAACAGCACCAACGTCGCGACGGTCTTCCTCGACGACCGGCTCAACCTGCGGTGGTACACGGCCGCGATGACCCGGCTCGTCAACCTGCTCCCGGGGGATGTGGGCCGGCCCGTCACGGACATCGCCTCCAACCTGATCTATCCCGATCTGGCCGGGGACGTCCGGGAGGTGCTGCGGACGCTCGCCGTCTCGGAGAAGGAGGTGACAACCCGGGACGGTCTCCGGTACGAGGTCCGGGTCCTGCCCTACCGGACCCTGGACAACCGGATCGACGGCGTGGTGATCACCTTCCAGGACGTCACCGCCTCCCGCAACCTGGAACTAGCACTGAACGACGCCCGGCTCTATGCCGAGGGCATCATCGCGACCATCCGGGAACCCCTGCTCGTCCTCGACGGGACTATGCGTGTGGTCTCGGCGAACCGGTCGTTCTACGAGCTGTTCCGTGTCTCGAAGGACGTGGTCGAAGGCCAGGTGCTCTACACGCTCGGGAACGGGCAGTGGGACATTCCGGCGCTCAGAGACCTGCTGGAGTCGGTCCTGCCGGAGAGAACCGCCTTTGACGACTTCAGAGTCGAACATCTCTTTCCGACGATCGGCCGAAGGGTGCTGCTCCTCAACGCCCGCCGGCTCGTCGCCGAGAGCGCGAAGAGGGAACTCATCCTCCTGGCCTTCGAGGACGTGACCGACACCGCGAGGGCGGAGGGCGGATGATGCCTCAGGACCCCGCCGACCTCCGCCGCCGGGCCGAGGCGGCCCTGGCGGCACGTACGGCTGATCGGAGCGCCCCTCTCTCGCCCGACACCGCGCTCGCCCTGGTCCACGAACTGCAGGTGCACCAGATCGAACTGGAGCTGCAGAACGAGGAGCTGGTGCAGTCTCGGCACGAAGCCGAGGTGCTGCGGGACCAGTATATCGACCTCTACGACTTCGCCCCGGTCGGCTACTTCACCATCGACCGGCACGGGACGATCCTGGCCCTGAACCTGACGGGATCCGTGCTCCTGTCCGCGAGCCGGCAGGCGCTCATCGGTGCACGCATCCAGGTGTTCCTGCACCCCGATTTCATCGGCGCCTTCACCGCATTCTGCGACAGGGTGCTGCAGTCCGGCCTGACGGAGACCCTCGAGGCGGAGCTGCAGGGGTCGTCGGGAGACCCTCCGTGGTATGCCCTGCTCAAAGGGCGGGCCGATCCCACGTCTCCGACCGACCGCATCCGGCTGGTGCTCAGCGACATCACCGAGCGCCGCCGGGCGGAGGAGGCGCTGCGGGAGAGCACGGAGCGACTTCGGCTGGCACAGGCACGTGGCGATGTCGGAATGTGGGACTGGGATGTGGCGGCCGACCGGGTGACCGTTCCCCCCGATTTCCTCCGGCACCACGGGGTCGAGGGGGAGACGATCCGCACCTTCAGCGACTGGGAGCGAATGATCCACCCCGACGACCGCGAACGGGTCGCGGCCGAACGCCTTGCGACCCTCGCCGCCGGTGAGCCGTTCGACCTCGAGTTTCGGCTCGTCGTCCCCTCGGGCGAGGTCCGGTGGGTCCAGTTCAGAGGGGGCGGGCTCACGGACGCACGGGGCGGTCCCGTCCGGGTGCTCGGGGTGATCATCGACGTGACGGCCCGGAAGCAGGCCGAAGATGACCTGCGGAAGAGTGAGGAGCGGTATCGCTCCCTGGTCGAGAACAACATCGACGCGGTCCTCCTCACCTCGCTCGACGGCGCCATTCTCATGGCCAACCCCGAGGCCTGCCGGATCTTCGGCATGACCGAGGAAGAACTGATCCAGGGGGGCTGGGACACGATCGTCGACCGGTCCGATCCCCGGCTCGCGGCCGCCCAGGAGCAGCGGGACCGGACCGGCCGCTTCCAGGGCGAGCTCCGGCTCCGGCGGAAGGACGGGTCCGTCTTCCCGGGGGAGGTGACCACGGCCCTCTTCACCGATTCGAGAGGCACATGGGTGACGAGGATCATCCGGGATATCACGGATCGGAAGAAGGCCGAGGAGGCCCTGCAGGACTACGCCGAACGGTTGCGGGCGAGCAACGAGGAGTTGCAGCGGTTCGCCTATGTCGCGAGCCACGACCTCCAGGAGCCGCTCCGGTCGGTCGTCAGCTTCAGCCAGCTCCTGGCCCGTCGGTACAAAGACCGGCTCGATAAGGACGCGGACGAGTACATTTCGTTCATTGTTGAGGGCGGGAACCGGATGCAGGCCCTGATCCGCGACCTGCTCCAGGTCTCGCGGGTCGAGACGGGGGCGCAGCCTCTCGAGCCGACGGATGCGGCAGGAGTGGTCGCCGGAGCGCTCCGCCTCCTCGAGGCCCCGCTCCGGGAGGCCGGTGGCACGGTATCCGTCGGGCCGATGCCGCGCGTCCTCTCGGACGCCACCCAGCTCGAGCAGATCTTTACGAACCTGATCGGGAATGCGATCAAGTACCGCCGCCCGGAAGTACCGCCGGCGATCAGGCTCTCGGCCGAACGACGGGGCGAAATGTGGGAGTTCTCGGTCAGCGATAACGGGATCGGGATCGAGGCCGAGTACTTCGATCGGATCTTCGAGATGTTCCGCCGGCTCCACACCCAGGACGAGTACGAGGGCACGGGAATCGGGCTCGCGGTGGTCAAGCGGATCGTCGAGCGGCACGGCGGCGCGATCCGGGTCGAGTCGACGCCGGGCGAGGGCTCGACCTTCTTCTTCACCCTGCCGGCGGCGTGATCCGTTTTACTCTTACGGCGCAGACTTCGCGGAAAACCCTCACTCGCACTCCCCATCGAGGATCGTGACCACGGCGTCGAACGGCGCCGTGTGCTCGGAGAGCCCCTCGTCCTCGTCGAACGAGAAGACGGTGATGCTCCCGGCCTTCCGGTTGACGAGCATCCGGCTCGCGACGGTCCCGTCCGCATAGTCGACGACGTCCTTGAGGTCCAGGACCTTCCCCAGCAGGTCTGCCCGCTTCCGGTCCTGCTTTTCAGGGTTTTCCAGTTTGAATTCCACCATGATTGTACGCCACTGGGGTGCAGGTTGGATTTGAGCTGTGCGTACTCATCGCTGCGGGTCGTCTGCGCGCCGGCGACACTGCAGCGCCCTGTACCTTCGTGCCGCCGGGACCACTCGCAGAGGGGGCTTCGAAGGGGTGACAGGCGGAATGACGAGGGGCAGGTTACTGGGGGTGCCCACAATGTGCGTGATAACACCGAGCCCCAAGGAAAAATGAGCATTACAGGGACCGGAAATTGCCCTCGGGAACACGGATCTCGAATCGGACGCCTTTCCCCTGTTCACCGGTTTCGACAATCTCTGACCCCGTAAACGAAAGGATCTCGCGGGCAAGGAAGAGGCCGAAACCCGTGTTCTTGCCCACGCCCTGTTCGAAGATGCGATCTTTCTCCTCGATGGGGACCCCGATCCCATCGTCGGTGTAGACGATCAGCAGATCCCTGCCCGACAAGCTGGTCGAGAATCGGCACATTGTCACCTCCCCCCCATGCCGTCGAGTATTCTCAACGAAGGTGTAGAAGACTCGTTCGAGCATCGGGTCCGCGTATACCTCGACTGCGAGGACCTCGACGGTCAGGCCCGGGGGGTGGAGCGGTTCGACCGCGCGCAGGATGAGCTCCCGGAGGGGTTGCCAGACCGGGGCATGGACTCCGATATCCTGGTAATCTCGCGTAAAAGCGATCTGCCGGCGGATGACCCTGAGGGCTTCCTCCGCAGCATCCAGCCCCGAGTTCAGTGCGGGATCGGCGTTCAACTCCTGGGTCAGCGACAGGTGTCCCATCACGGAGGTGAGCTGATTCGAGATATCGTGCCGCGTCATCGTGTTCAGGATGTTCAGCTTCGCGTTCGCCCTTCTCAGCGCCTCCTCGTACCGCCTCCGCTCGGTCGTGTCCGCGACCATGCAGATAGTAAAGACCGGGTTGCCCTGAGGGTCGCGCGCCACGGAGACGGAGACCGATCCCCACATGTTGACCGCATCCCGCCGCCAGAACGCGAGCTCGCGGGGGAGGAGATGCTCTTTCGTCAGGATCGCCTCCTCGAGGAGCGCGATGCCCTCCTCACGTGAAGTCGTGTCCAGCATATCTACGAACTGCATCCCCACGAATCCGCCGCTATCATCGCCGAGCATTCTGCGAAAGGCGGGGTTCGTCTCTACGAGCCGGCCCTCGTTGTCGATGATCGTGATGCCGATCGCCCCGCCTTCGATGATCGCCTGCAGCCTGGCTGAGAACGCGCTGACTTCGGCCAGGTGTTCGCGCTGCTGGTCACGATACCGTTTGACCGCGAGCGAGGAGGTGAGCCGCGCCCGTAGCAGGACCGGGTCGACTGGCTTGGGGAGGAAATCGGTCGCCCCCTGTTCGATCGAACGAATGATGGCCTTCATCGAGTCCATGCCCGAGACGACGATCACCGGGACGTGTTCTATGCCCTGCATCTGCTTGATGCCCTCGAGGACCGCAAAGCCGTCGATCCCCGGCAGGATAAGGTCCAGCAGGACCACATCCACCATCGGGTCGGCCTTGAGCGATTCGAGCGCGCTCTCGCCATCCTCGGCGAAACGGACGCTGTGGCCGAGCCTTTCGACGATCGCTCCGAGAAGCCGGCGTTCGATCCGGTCGTCCTCGATGATCAGCACCCTGCCGATATCTGTCACGATGCCTTCCACTGGCCGAGGAGGGCGCTGAAGGCTGCGTACTCCTCGCGGGCGGATCTCATCAGGAATGGGATCTCCACAAGCCGACCCTCAACGGCCATGGCCTCGATCGTCCGCATCACAGACGAGAGGCGCATGCCTCCGAAGAGCGCTGCGGTCGACTTCAGGGTGTGGGCGACCCGTCGAACCGTCACCGCGTCACCATGCTCGAGTGCCTGCTCTAATGTCGTGAACTGGACGGGTACGTCGTCTCCGAGTTCGATGATCAGTTCGTCGATGAGAGACGGACCGGTTGCCCCGAGCGAATCCACGAGCCGGTCCAGAACGCCCCTGTCCAGAACTGGGCGAACGTCGGTATCCATCGAATCTTCCTGCATAATGTCGTACCCCCTGCGCCGTGAGGGCGATCGTGCCCGCCTCAAGACATTCGAGAGTTCCTAGATCCGTCGCGGTTTGGAGATATAAGTCTGAAGAACCTCTCGACCGCACACCACACGCCCCCGGCCCGATGGAGACTCTCTGGAGGCATTTCGTGATGCCGTTATCTCGATAGATACTCTTCGGGAGATCGTCCATGATACCTGCATGAGACTGCTCTCGACAACGTCCTCACCGAGCGTTCGAGAATTATGAACTGTAGAAAAACCAGGATTTTGGTGCCGGCCAATTTCCCTCGCCATCATGGTCACTGTCGCCCGTACCGGCGCCTGCTCGATCACGAGCCAGACCGTCTGATCAACCCGGCGCGACGCGTGTTCGAACGTGCGCTCGCCCTTCTCACTGCGATCGTCGCTGTTCGATGCACCGACTGACACCGGGCCACCTCTTTTCAGGATCATTTTCCCGCCGCACCGATCTCCATCTAAATGGCACCCTGATGCGGATCTGATCGGCCACCACCGGTTTGGCAGTGGCGGTGACTGTGTCGGTGTGATGTCGATGACCTTCGATGACGAGATCCCCTTGAATTCCTCCCGGTACCAGCGCGGTGGTCGGGCGGTATCCGGACCAGCAACCGGATGTCGGCGATGACCGCCGACCTCGGTCCTTTTCTCGTCTGCTGGCGGCGCTTTCGCCGGGCGCTCGTCGTCGACGACCGCGCGGCCCTGGACCGACCGATTGCGGTGCTGATCGAGCTCGTGCAGGAGGCGGAACGCCGTGCGGCTCGCGCTTGAGCCCGGGGCGACGCTCGAGCCCGGGCGGTACACGGCGCTCATCGCACCGCCGGGGTTCCTGCTCGACCTGCTCATGCAGCCGGAGGTCGGCCGGTTCACGGCACTCTACCTCTACGGCGTCAGCTCGCGGGTCCTCTTCCGGCTTCCCCGGCGGGGGCCGAACCTCCAGGTCCAGAGCTGCATGACCGTTCACCAGCTCCTCGCATCGCTCCAGGAGGCGTACCAGACGATCGTGATCGTGGAGTACGACGACGGGATCTTCTCGGCGCTCGAAGGCGACGATCGCGATGTGATCTTCGCGGTCGGCCGGCAGCTCCGGGAGATGGCTCGGTCGTCGACCGTGCTGCTCTACGCGCCGCGGGCCGAGCGGGGGCTCCGGGCGCTGTTGCTCTCCGCGGATCAGATTGTCTGGCGATACGACGAGCGGGCGCCGGTAGCGGCGGCCCGGCCGAGGAGCCGGCCGGTGCAGCGGACCCTCGCGGAGGCGGGATGGGGCGCGTCTTCCTGAGCCCTCGCATGGGCGTCCGGTTCACGGCCGAGCGGTGGCGCCGGCTCGGGCGGACGCTCCGCGATCGGGACCGGACCGCGCTCGAGCGGCTGGCCGGCATGGCGATGGCGCACGGGAGCGAGGGGTTCTATGCCTTCGACGACCCGCTCGAGGCTGCGGTGGTCGGGGCGCTGGTAGAACTGGCTCGGGAGGCGGATTGATGCGGCTCTGGTGCCGGCCGGGCGTGATCTTCGAGCTCGGGCAGCTGAAGGTGCTGGTCTCGCCGGCCAAGCGGATGGCGGCGCTCCTCGAGGTCCCGGAGATCGCGACGTTCCATGCGCTCTACCTCCATCACGGCCTCTCGGAGGTCCTGTTCCGGGTGCCGCCGATCCGGTTCGAGCACTTCGAGGCGGTGAACTGCGACGACCTCGACACGCTCCAGGCCGCGGTCCGGACGTCGTTTCACACGGTGCTGATGGTCGAGTGGTCGCCGGCGCTCGCGGCCGGGCTCGACGTCGAGGAGCGAGGGCGGCGGATGAGCCGGCTCGTCGCGGCACTCAAGCGGCGGGCGGAGACGGCGATCGTGATCGTGTACGTGCCGGCCCTGGACGATGCGCTGCGGGCGGTTTCACTCGCGGCCGATCAGACGGTCTGGCTCGTGCCCGTGCCGGCGCCGGCACGGGCGACGGTGGCCGTCGCGGCCAGGGCGAAGGCGCAGCGGACGCTGCGAGGAATTACGTAATCCGAAAGATCTGAACCGAAAATAGCACCATATCAGTGTCCTGAAGGATGAGCGAAAACCGGATCACACTGTCTTATAATGGGGAGGCAAGGGAGATGAATGCTGGACTTCTGACCTTCCGGGGCAATGTATTGTCACAGCCCGAACATGACTCAGCGGCGGTGTGGCTCCTCTGCCTGGCATCCATTTTCTAATTCTTCTCGCAGGTCCGGGCAAATATGCAGAATGGTTTTATCGGACAGAGTTCACAGATTGGCCTCTGAGGTCTGCAGATCAATGCAGCAAGATCGATCATTGCAAAAGATACATCGATCGCTTCGCTGCGCCCGATTAACTGCTGCATGATCTCCCGGAACTGTTTTTTTCGCCGGGCAGAATCGTTCAGGTGCAGCCCGAACACACGCCCTATCACACGAACCGTGTTAGTATCCATGATTGGTTCCGGGGATGTTCCACTGAAGGTCAGCAGGGCGGAGGCTATATAATCCCCAACGCCAGGGAGAGCCATTAGCGCCTGACGATTCAGGGGAATTGTGCCTCCATATCGGATATCAATCTCCTGAACCATTTTCGCAATCAGATCGGTACGCCATCGCAATCCCAGTGGACGAAGAAGCTCCTCAACAAGGACAGGATCAGCGTTAAGCAGAGATTGAAAATCCGGGTATTCTCTGAGAAATCGTCCGTAGATGGGCTTGACCTGTTCCGCACGGGTACGATGGAGAAGAATCTCAGCTATCAGAATGCAATAAGGATTCCGGGTATGTCTCCAGGGAAAATCTCTGTGGTGTTCTTTTCCCCACGTGAGAAGCGCCGCCCTGACATTTGAACTCTTTGCGATCAGTCCCGGATCTCCTGAATAAACCATACTCTTCAGATTTGTTTCAGCATTCCGTGGACCTTCTCTGCGATTCCCTTCGCCATTAACGGAGGAACAGCGTTCCCCACCTGCTTGAACTGTTCGCGCCGTGCCCCCTCAAACAGGTAGTTGTCCGGGAAAGACTGGATTCGAGCCACTTCCCGAACCGTGAGTGAACGAGCCTGATCAATATCCGGGTGGATGTAATAATGACCATCCTTTGAGATATGTGCGACTACACTGTGAGAGTGGGTATTCGGGTTTACAACCTTGAATCGATCCAGAAATGAGGTCACGTTCCTGTGTGTTCTGAGACCAGCAGGCAGCTGATCGTATCGGAGACGTTTGCCGGCATCGAGATCACGGATAGCCAACCGATAGATCTCGCGATCCCGGTCGTTGTGACCCCGCGCCCGGTGATTCCTCAGGATATCCTTCTCCGACCGCAGGCCAGAATCTCTCAGATATTCAGATGGGGAAGATCTGTATTCCTGAGGAAGATCGGTTCCCTCCCCGGGTTGCAAGGCAGGGAGATCGGACAGCAGATCGCGGATCGGTACTTCCTTTTTATTTTTTGTAAAAAGTGGGTACTGGAAACCGTGATCTTCTTTCCATCCCATGACGATCAGACGTTTCCGTTCCTGCAGCACACCAAAATCGGATGCGTTCAGAAGATTCTGGTCAACACTGTAGCCCAGCAGACCTATGCGCCTGATCAGATCCCGGAAAATATGCCCATTTTTTGCTGATCGGATCCCAGGAACATTTTCAAATACAAACAGCTCTGGCTGATAGCGCTCGAGGAACGCAACGTAATGGAGATACAGATCGTTCCGGGGATCGTTCACCATACTGTGCGGATCACGGGCTCGGCCGATGCAGGAGTAGGCCTGGCAGGGAGGACCGCCTATCACAACGTCAACTTTATCGATACCGATACGCATCTGTGTCCTGTCAATTTGGGAAAACAGGTCGCCGATACTCGCATCAGAGATCTGTGTGACGAAGAGATTGTCATCGAACAGATTCATGCCTCTGACAAGGGCGATATATTCCGCTCTGGAAATGTTGTTTCTCAGGTATCTGTCGTAGATCTCCTCAAAACGGGTGCCGCGCAGGAGATGGTAGCCCAGCCTGGTTTCCAGCGTTCGCGCCGCATTTGGATCCATCTCCACGTGAGCGAGAAACCGAAAGGTATCGATGGAAAATCCCTCGGTCAGACCGCCCGCCCCTGAAAAAAGGTCCAGGACAGTATACTTTTCGCTCACAGGCTCACTCTTTCCCCAGCAGTACTTTATCTTTATTCATGCGGTAAGAAATAACTCGTGTTCGGACCTCAGGCGATCTGAACAGGTCCCGTCACACTCTCTCTATGATCGAAAGGGGTCCCAATAAAAAATATTGCGATGATCATTTTATTGCTCAGATCCAGCTCGGAAAACAGAGAAAGAGATCAGGACAGCCCAGCATCCCTTTGCTGAGCAGCCTTATCCTGATGGGTATTCGCCAGAATCTGAAGAATCACGCTGACCTGTTCGATCTGTTCCCTCTTCGGCTTCATATTTCTGCCAGACATTTTCTGCATCCGCCTGAGCAGTGCAATCTGTTCTCCTGAAAAGGACTTCGTTGCGTCAGCATCCCGGATGATTGCGCTCCAATTCTGCGGTGTCATCTTCTTTATGGACCGCTCCCGTTCCGATGAGTCTTCAGAAGATTCCGGATCCTGAACCTGTCCGTAACCATCCTTGGAGTCGTCGATAGAAATCTGGTCATTCTCTTTTATCTGGCGAGCTCTGACATCACGCGCTTTCAGAATGGATTCGCTCACCAGCTCTCCCTTGAGGTCGTCTGGGGGGGTAATCTTCTCTTTAAGAAGTGATTTCCAGCACTCCTCTTTTTTACACCACTCTGTGATATTCCTCCCACCTGAAGAACTGGTGATGTGAGCATGAACAATCTGTGAGAGCTCAACAATGGTGTTTTCCAGCATAGATGACAGTCTCTGTTGCTTCCAGATCTTTTCAAGATTAATTCGCTGGTCGGTCAGTTTCGATAGCAGGGCCACGGTGTAGGCAACGATCTGGGCCTTATACGCTCCCCCAAATTGCTGTTTAACAATACTGTCTGTCTGTCTGAAGAGAATGGCTTTCGAGATCAGGAGAGAGAAAAATGCAGGATCCGGAATAAACTCCCCCAGTTGATGATACCGGAGAATAAATTCTCTGTAGTTTTTTTCCGCACCCAAGGTGACGATATGAGGAAGCTGATCCCAGGCATTCTCATACTTCGCCAGATCGGTCTTTGTAAATCGCTGTCCGGCGGGATTCTGGTCGCCGAAGACTCTCTGCTTTCTGGGAGAAATTTTCCGCCCTTTATCATCCTGATACTGTCCCCGCACCCGTTCATAGTACCAGTGAGTTTCAAGCTGGCTCCCTCCCTGAGCTGGGGCCCAGATCTTCCTGGATAACTTCTGGATAGTGGTATGGAAGGGATCGTTCGATGTGAAGTCAGCCGCGTTAATTTTGTTCTGACTGTTGGCATACTCAGAGATTTTCGGAACGATGGCGTCGACATCCTCGGAATTTTTCAGGACAGTCAGCTTGACCTGAACATAAACCTTTGATATGTCCTTTTTATCTCTGGTTCTGGTGTGATAGATCGATGCGGTGGTCTGTCCGCCATTGACAATCTGGAAGTCACGGATCCAGCGAATTGAGGTGCTACCATCCTCAGAATCCATCATTTCGATGCTCTCCGCAGTTGCAGAGATGCCGTTATTGTATGCCAGAAACATATGGGGTTGATTCACTATCGTATCCCGGATCCCCTTGTTTATCGATCCTCTCATCTGCAGAAAGGCACGGACATTCCTCTCAAGAAGACGGGGTCCGTACAATTCATAGAGATCCGCCAGAGTACCAGCCGGTATAATACAGAGATAGGTCGAGTAGACAGGGTTTTCCTCCGGCATCGGAAGACATGGAAGGGACTTTCCAACCGCTTCGATGAGATCGATCTCGATCGGCTCCGCATGAGCACCCGAGCTGACAAGCCGGAATAACCTCTGGATATCCCAGATGTGGTGAGAGATCCGGATCGAACCATGGGTGTCGTCATTGATAGTTTCAATACTGGTAAAACCGTCAGTCAGAACAAAAAGCCGGACAGTTGTCAGTGTAGCCCGGAGCTGCCAGATCCGATCAGCGAGATCAAACGCCGGTGACGATTCCTCCAGGCCTGCATAGTTCCGATCCACGGCTCTGTCAAAAAATGTCCGGAGTCGTTTAAGTTGAAGCTGGAGTTCCGATCTGGCAACACGGATTGGGGGGGACTCTCCCGTAAAATACGATACAAATAGATCGAGAGCCTGATTCTCATTGCTGAAGGCATATCCATTAACCTTCATACCCCGGGACCGATGGGAGCAGATTTCCCTATCATCGATCTCCCCCGCGTCCGCAAGATATTCCAGCATCAGCTCCGTAAACTGCTCTTCTGAAAACGCCTCCGTTTCTGTGTCACGGGAACGCGCGATGACATCCTGATTAAAATTCTCCGCAAATTGCTCGAATTCGGCATCACTCATATTATCATCCCTTAATGGCAGCCACTAATGTCTCATCACTGACACGAAATTGAGAACATGCAGCGAGTGTCACCGAATATCGGACATCCCCAACTCCGCTGATGAGGCTCCGTTCAGTTATCCGGGGAAATCCATCCCTGACGTGAAATATGCTCGCAGATCGATCAGCGTATCCCGTTTCGTATTTCTCTCTGTGTTCATCCAGGTACCCTGCCATAATCAGAAGTCCTTCGAATGCTGACGATACTCCCGCCTCGTCTCGTATAACATCCCGAACTGCGTCAACGATCTCGGGGAGTGTTCTGCCTCCATCACGCAGCTCGCGGAGAGAAAGATGCCACAGGTACAGCGCCTCCAGCCCGGTATCGTCAAGCTGCTGCTCTCCGGCGATATGCATAACCTGATGCTGCCCTGCGATGCTGGTCTTCACCTCAACGGCCATGCCGGCCAACTGGAAGTCCTGCGGTTTTCGCTGTGGTCCTGTCCATGCTGCCACCGCCAGGCCTGGTCCCAGGTGTGGAATGAGATAGTCATGGATAAATCGGATCTCTCCATACAGACCCCGCTGTTCGGCAGGATTCAGCCCATCTGGCCCGAACCTATCCATGAATTGATGCCACATTTCCAGACGGAGAAGAAGTGCTTTTATCATTGCCCTTTCCGACGTCTGGTTGGAGCAGTTCGACACAACATCCTCTGCCAGCCTGGAGAAGATTTCCTGGTAGCGCTCACCATTAGGGATAAGCAGAATGGTAACGGAGCGCTTCCCGTCCTCCGGAAGCACGGTCTGTCTGATCTCAAATCCCTTCGAATGCGGAAAAGAGGACTGATTCATGACATTCTCCCGACTGACCCGGATCAGCAATGTTCGGAGAGTCTGCGGGTGATGGACACCCAGATAAAAATCGAAAGCAGAGTCGGGGAGAACCCTCAGTGTGAGAATCCCCTCACCGCTGGTATCTCTGGCATGCATCTCGAGGTCCTGCCAGATCTGCTCGAAACACTCACTCACCATACTCCTGCTCCCAGTAGGTGTTATTGACTCTGTACTCCACCTTCACGTCCCCAGGACTCTCCGATATGCTGTATGCAAGTCCCATTATCGGTATGTTAACGTCCGCATCCTCGGTTTTACATGGATTGATGAGAGGATATATCAGGAGCAATCCTTCCTGCGGTGGTCTGGTACTACGGATATACGGGCCGCTTGGGAATTTTGAGTTTTTCCCTGATTTCGCATTCATCTCATTGAGAGCGGCAGCGATCTGTTCTGAGGTGAGGTCGATAAATTCGTGTTTTGGATCGATCAGGTGACCCTTTTTCAGCGCATATTTTGTTGGATTGTCGGGGGCAGCATCCGTCCTTCTGGTTAGCCCGATTTCAAGACCCCCAAGTGTGGTTCTAGGAGTCTCCTCCGTGCTGTTATTGATCAGACCAACGGTCCATTGTGTGAGCTCACCATGAACGATCCGTTTCTGAATATATTCTTTCAGTGGTCCTGGGATTGCCTTTCTGGAGTCCTTGTGCACGATATAGGAGTCCATCAGCTCGAAAATGGTGCTTGCTGGTACATTCTTCCACAGATAGCGATTGGTCTGTGAACTGGATGGTTGGCCAAGAGTCCTGACAGCCTGATCGATCGCGTTCTGGTTAATTCGGATTATGTCAGGGTCGGTGTGAAAGACAACTGTTTCGATAAGGGAGTTGCCATACGTTACCTCCATCACCGTTCCGCTACGCATTTTATTGACTGCTGTTATGAGCAATCCATCTGGATGCGTTCTGACCCGAAGGCCGTAATCAGCAGGTGTGGCATTGAGGACCGCCATATAGTCAAATTCTCTCCGCAGCTCCTCGGATGCCTGGGTGATATACTGATACCATTCAATAAGTTCAGGGGATGTGTAGAGCCGGCAGAGATCGATGTAACCGGGACGAAAACCAAACCATCTGCCCATTTGCATCAGCGTGTCGTACATCCGTGAAGCCCGGAGGTAATAACTGACAGTAAGCCCCTCGAGCGTCAGTCCCCGGGAGAGTTTATCCCCACCAATCGCAATGACACTCAGGCCATCTCGATTCTCATTATAATCAAGAATATCCCGCGCGGTACCGTTAATCAGTTTGACCTGGATTCCGGCTGCAGCTACATATAACAGGGGCTTCACCTCTTCCCAGGCTACCGCCGTAATAAGGGGATCGTTAATCTGTCGTTGAACATCAACTGTGGTTTGAACGAAGTCAGAATTCCAGATATCCTCCATCTGCTGGTAAATGCCGCCCGGGGAGGTACTCTCTGAATACTCCAGCCTTCGCCGAATCCGTGTCAGTTCATCACTGACCTTTTTTTCGATCTTACGCTGGACAGCAGTAAACCTGGTGACATGAACCAGCATTGAGGCATGTTTTTTCTGCTCCCCACGTGCCCTGCGGGCAGCACAGGAGAGAATAAAGGCCAGTATTGCTTGTTTCAGTGATTCCGGGAGCTCTCCTGGCTGATGATTCTTGTTATGATTGTTGGGAAGGAACTGATCGTGATCGGTGATGGTCCTGATCACAGGAAGACCTATCTGATCGTCAATCTCGGGGTCATTATCAGCGGAAAGCCCGAAGATCTGAGCTGCCCCAACATAGTTCGGCGGAGGTGGCAGGTTGACGATGAAATCCCGGGGGAAGAGATCGTCGCCGTGCGCTGTCGTCGCCCCCCGGGGGTAGATAAAAATATTGGCGAACGGGGTTGCAGTATAACCGATGTATGCACTCTCTTCGAAGTGCTCAAGAAGATCTCGGATTTGCCCGTTGATCGCACTGACGTCGAAGTCTTCGTCTGGAATGCCATTTTCATCCCGGGGAATGGGAATGGTGTTCACCGATGCGTTATCAGCCTCATCATCAATCACCAGCAGAGGGATACCGCGGACGATCTTCTTCCCTGTGTGAGGGTCTTCCTGTCCCCTGACACTGATAGCCCAGTTGATGAGGTTCCTGAGGACGGATTTGTTCTTCTTTACGACGAGCAGCACCGGATCATTCCCGCCGGGAAGCACTCCCACCTGGGAGGCGACTCGGCGGTTAAAGTCACCCGAATCGCTGCTGCTGGTGAGGGAGTGAACCGTAATGAATTCTTCAGCCGGCAGCTTTCCGACACCAATTCGGAGATTTTCCTGGTCAAAAGCGCGGTTGAGCTGCGTATCAAACCCGAGGAAGCCCTCGTCAAGGCGCACCTGTGTCTGACTTCGCAGGCTCTTATGCATTCCAGCCAGAACAATGATGAGCTTGTACCCTGCATCGGCAGCTTTGCAGATCAGACCAGTATAGTGCGAGGTTTTCCCCGACTGCACCTGACCGACGACCATCCCCCGGCGATCCCACGATCCTTCTCTCTGAGGATCCTCCAGTCGTTCAAGAACACTGTCGGTGAGATCATCCAGGGTCACAATGCTCTGCTCGAAAAAATGTTTCTCTTCCTCAAGATAACGCCTGTATCGTCTCCAGAACCGCCATGAGATCTGGCTTCGTTTATGGGGAAGCCAGGTCCTGTGATCACCCTTATTCTCCAGTACCCTCGCCGTTCCCTGCCACGTTTCACAGCGTGACTCGATCTCTCTGATGAGACGATCCCGATCCACTGGGTCGGCTTCTCGGTCATTTTTAAAAATTTCAAGTACGCGATCGACAGTTCTACGGATGAGGTCCCGATTCAGATCGGCTTCACTTCTTAGCATTACGAGCGTGATACAGAGTGCTTTTTCATATGTGTCCGTCATTTCTCTCCCTCCATCGATTCCATAAACACAGACACCTGTGCCGGATAATCGCTGAACGGCTCCATACCCATCAGGCGTTTACCTGCCTCGTCCGCGGACATCCCCGAATCTCTCAGGGAATTCCAGACCTCCCTCATCACCATTCGAATTCCATCTGAAGGTTGCTCCTCGAATGGCTGGTGAAGCCTGTCTGGATTACTCGCACTGTCAAGAATAATCGTTTGAATGGGGACTGTCTCCTCAATTAGTCGAAGCATTGCCTCGATTCTTCCTTTCTGACAGTCGGAGCTTTCGAGCACATTCGCAACCAGGGGGTGCTTTCGATTAATAGAATAACTGTAAATATTTCGATTGACATTTGTGTTCCAGGGGAAGACGAAATCCCCTGCTGTCTGTCGCTGAACTGTCCTCCCCCGATGTCGGTAGACTGCTGTGGCCCGCTCAATCGTCAAACGGGCAATGCGTTTAAAGTCCTCCCTCAGCGTAGCAGGTGGATGAGCAACGGACTTTCTTACATCGATCTTCCAGTCATCGTCCATCGAGTTTGGAATATCCACAAGGATCCGTGCAAGCTTGGTATGTGCTTCTTTTCTAAAACCGAGGCCAAGCCAGTCCCCAGCAACGATTAAACGACGATTGCGATATATGTAAAATCCCTGCCGAGCATTCCAGCCTCCGGGTCCGCCTGCCTGCTCATAAGAACGCTCATCCAATTTCGAGCGGTGGGGAAGGATAAAGGGACTGACAGTAATCCTCCGGTCTGAGATATGGAGAGGCTCGTCAGGAAGGTGTTGCGTTGCCGGATGACTTTTCAGAAAAGGATCCCAGGCATCAAGAAGCCGTCCATTGATGTAGATTTTCAGCGTTCCGCGGGCATCGAGAAATCGGTGAAACACCATGCCCAGGTGACGCTTAACATTATCGATATGCTCATAGAACAGGTTCTCCCTTCGAGCGTCATCTGGAGTTGCTCCCCTGACAATCCTGTCCATTTGTTCCCAGAGTACAATGGTCCCTGATTCCTGTTCTCCGAGCTGTGAGAATACTCCATCGGCGTAATCCGGATTTTTCTTCCTCAGACGCCATTCTCCTGAACGCTGTACATAATCCAGGTCCCAATTTCGCACACTCACGCCGTGACCTCGGGCTTTTGTTCCTACGGTCAATTTCCGGCATTGCGAAAACGAGGCTGTTTTCAGACCGAGCCCGAAGCGACCGAGATCTGCAGGCGTTCGATCATCCAGTGGGTTTCTGCTTCCTGGCCGCATCGCGTTGATAAGTTCTGGCTCAGTCATGCCACAGCCATCGTCCCTGATGACGACAGTCGACTGCTCCCCCCGCCAGGAAAAATGGATATGAATGTTACTGGCTCCCGCCACGATACTGTTATCGATAATATCAGCGATAGAAGCCTCGAGCGTGTAACCGAATGCCCTAAGCGATTCGATGAGTGCTCCTGGATCCGGGTTAACAATGTCAAATTCACAGGAGGGTTCGGAACTCATCGTCTGCCTTCCAGGCGAACCTGAATTTGAAACAGGCCGGTCATGTAAGGTGAATTATTGATTTATAAAAAGTAAAGGTTTTGATATTCATTTCGGGGACGTTTCTGCTCTCGGGGTTGATCGCCGCCTGAGAAGAATATAAAATACCCGGCCCGACCCATTCCTCTCTAACACTCTCCCTCCATCGTCTCTCTTCTCGAGGAGGGAATCAACCAGGAAGGGATCCATCGCCGTCGCCGGCGCCGCAGGTGGCGGCATCATCATCGCGCTCTGTCGAGCGAGACCAGCGATTTTTCGACGAGGCGAAAATCCTGAGCACTCTGCAGCGGCGGATATGTGGTGTCCCTCTTCGCTATTGAGCGTTTTATATCATCATACGGAGTATACTCCTCTGACACTCACCACCCCTCCCCTCAAATCCGCTCTCTTCTCGAGGAGGGAAACAACAATGAAAGAGTCAATCGCCGCCGGCATCATCGCCGGCGCAGTCGCCGTCACCGCAGGTGGCGGCGTCAGTATCGTTGCGGAGGGCTGGCCCGAGGCCGTGCTCGTCGCCCTGGCCGTGGCCAGTGCATTCCGGCTCGGGTCGTGGCTCGCGGACCGGAGGGTCGCGGCGCTCGTCGCGGTCGTGAAGTCGTTTTGCGAGGAGGCCGCGGTCTACTACCGGGCCCGTGAAAACGGGATGATCGACGAGGCGGAGGCGAAGGAGCTCGCCGGGGCCGTCGACCGGTTCTTCGTCGACCTCGAGGCGGCCGGCGCGGAACTGCTGAAGGAGGGACCATGCCGGACCTCGTGATTGCTGCCCGGGACGCGAGCCCGGGGGACAAGGCCGGCGCGGATATCGTCTGCGACGGCCGAACCGACGTGGCCGTGCTCGCCCGCGCCTTCGCCGTGCCGGACCGCGAGGTCGTATTGACGGCCGGCACCTTCGACGCGAACGCCGGGTTCACGGCGGCCGGCAACCGCTACCTCCGACCGGCCGAGGGCGTGACCGTCCGGGGCGCCGGCCCCGGCCTGACCCGGCTGGTGGCTGAGCGGGAATCGTGTCGGATCGCGGTCGACGCGCCGGGGGTGACGGTTGCGAACCTCGGCGGCTTCGGGTATGTCGGCATCCAGGACACGGCCGACCGGTTCTGCTGTGAGGACGTCTACCTGACGCACTCGCTCGACGGCCGAACCTACCTGCCGTTCGGACAGAAGGGTGGGTGCACGGCCGCGTTCATGGTCTGGGGCCGGCAGGGGAGGACCCTGCGGCACCTCATGTTTCGGCGCTGCTCCGTGGAGCGGAGCTACCATCATGGCTTCTCCCTGAACCTCGCCGGCGCGAGCGAGGGCGGGGGGTTCGCGCATGTGCTTTTCGACCAGTGCCACGCGATCGGCGCCGGCTCGGGCCTGGAGGGGAAGAACGGCGTACCTGGGGTCCGTGACTGGTCCTGCGGCTTCGACATTCCCGACGCGGGTGACGTTGAGCGCATGACCGTCCGGGACTGCTGGGCCGTCGACTGCTGGCAGGACGGCTTCCATCTCGACGGCAGCTGGAACGGTCACCGGCAGAGGGCTGTGGATGTGCTCTTCGAGCGGTGCCACGCTGTCCTCTGCGGACAGCGGTCCGGGACCGTGCCGGCCGAGCTCTACCAGTCAGGGTTCTACGTGCAGTCCGCCCGGCTGGTCGACTGTCACGCGGCCGACTGCCGGAAGGCCGGGTACCTCTGCAAGAACCAGGAGGCCGGCGGGCTTGTGCTCAAGAACTGTTCGGACACGGGTTCGGCCTACGGGCTCGTGATCGAGTACGGCGGTGAACAGGCGACGGTGAAGGGTTTCGTCTCGGACGGAGCCATGCGGCGGGCGCTCCAGATGGTCGGGAACCACGCGGAGGTCGAGGTCGAGGTACGCAACTTCGCCGGCAGCGGCCGGCCCGTGCTGCTCGGGGTCACGGAGCGGCTCGAGTACGTCGACGCGCCCGGGCATGCAGAGGACCTGAGGCGGTATCGGGCGCGAGGGTATGCGATGAAGGGCAACCGGATCGCGATCGTGACCGACTGCCCTGGGGACCAGGTCGAGGTACATCCGCCGTCACGGGGCTCGGTCGACCTGGCCGGCATCACGGTCGGCAGGTGCCCGCCGGCGCCGGCGATGAGGTATGAAGCCTGACGTCCAGGTCGATCCGTTCGACAACGTTGGTAACAAGCCCGGACCAGCCGATACAAAGAAGGGTGCATCTCAAGTCTTGTGAGACGTACCTCCATTCATTTTCTACAGAAATCTTGGAGAAATTCCCTCCGAATGAGGTTTGGTGTCGGATAGGAGTGACCGAGACGGGTCGATGTCCCATCGCGATGATCCCTTCATCAAGAAAGTACCAGGATCGCTTCTCGTCCGATTACGAATGATCCGTGCAGATATTTCGTTCTATTAATGTATTTTGAATTGAAACGCTGAGTCACAGTCTGGTGCCAATGTTCGATACCTTCCTCTCACCTCAGGGCATTGCTCTGATTACCTCCCTAGCAGCACCCGTTGGTGCATGGGTGATACAGTCATCCATGGTTCTCGCGGAATCCTTCGCGGAGTCTGAAACGAAGGACTTTATCAAACGATTTTTCCGTAAACGGGTTGCAGAGAAACACCTCAGCGATACATTCAAACAGGCCATCCAGGCAACACTGGACGACGGGTCGGTTGTGCTCGATCCCCAGATGCGCAAGGAGCTGAGCAAGACCCGGGAAACATTTAACAATTTTTCAAGATTCGTCGATACATACCATCAACTCAGCAACCTCCCTTTCACGGAACAGCGAGCGACTGCACGGGGGATCCTGCGAGAATACATCCAAAAACGTGCTCCATCCGTCACCAACGCTGTGCTGGATACAATCGAGATGCATTTCTCTGAGGGAGCCTTCACCATCATCGAAAACTCCATCAAGAAATCTCCCGAGGTGTTTTGTGAGCAGGCGCTCAAGTCATTGGATCGGATTGAAGAGGCATTGAGGGAGAGCGCCTCGGGTCAGGTTGATATCAAGAAGAATCTGGAGATTATACGGGCGTCAGCTGAGTATTACCAGAGGTTCGCACCAGACATCCCAGATTTTAAAAAACACCTTTCGGACATCGAGATCCAGCTGAACGAGGTCCAACAGGCCCTGAAAGAGCAAGGACCGGTTATTGAACGGATCGATCGAGAAGTTGAAGATATAAAAAATATCGTAAGGACTTCTCTTGGAAAATCTCTGGATCATGCCAGGTTGATAAACGAACTGGCCGATCTGGAAGAAGACCTCTCTGCCTTGCTAGAGAGTCAAACCAAATTACGACAGAAGTATAGTGAAAAAATTGAGGACAAGAAGAAGGAGATAGCGCTGTTCGAACAGGATGTCCTTCGGCTTGCCGAGTCAATTCGAGACCGTAAGATCGACGGCGAGCGTCTTCGACAGGTTCAGAAGGCCTTTGAGGACGGCGATTTCTCTCGAACGAGAGAACTGCTGAACGCCGATGATCTCAAAGCTGACCAGGATTACCTTCTCGCACAGAAGGAAGACAACTCTAGAAAACTCCTTGAAAACGCAACGGAATACCTCATCAAGGCTCAGGCAACCTTGTTGGACCTAGCCAGTCCGACCCGGTTTTCGGAAGCAGAAGAATACTACGTTGCGTCGATCCGAAGTTCTCTGTTTTTCGACAATCTCTTCCGCTATGGATATTTCCTTCAGAAACATCGCCGCTATACCGATGCGGAAGGGGTGTACTTCCGAATTCTGACCCAATTGAAAGAAGAAATACAATCGGATGAGGTTGCGTCGACCCTGAACGATCTGGCGATCTTGCATCAGATCACGAACAGGTATGAGGCTGCCGAGAAGGAGTACATCGAAGCCCTGCAGATCTACCGGGAACTCGCGTCGGCCAACCCAGTGGTCTACCGGCCGGGTGTAGCGCGGACCCTGAACAATCTGGCGGTCTTGCATAGGAACACGAACAAGTATGAGGCTGCCGAGAAGGAGAATATTGAAGCCCTTGCGATTTACCAGGAGCTCGAGTCGGCCAACCCAGTGGTCTACCGGCCGGATGTAGCGCGGACCCTGAACAATCTGGCGGTCTTGCATATAGAAACGAACGAGTATGAGGCTGCCGAGAAGGAGTATATTGAAGCCCTGCAGATCTACCGGGAACTCGCGTCGACCAACCCAGTGGTCTACCAAGAATATGTGGCGACGACCCTCCACAATCTGTCTGACTTGCATATGGATACGAACGATTACAAGGCCGCCGAAAAGGAGGCCACCGAAGCCCTGCTAATTCGTCGGGATCTCGCGTCGGTCAACCCGATGGTCCACCGGCCGGATGTAGCGAAGACCCTGAACAATCTGGTGGTCTTGCATACGGGCACAAAAGAGTACGAGACCGCCGAGAAGGATGCCACCGAAGCCCTTGGGATCTACCGGGAACTCGCGTCGGTCAACCCGATGGTCTACCGGCCGGATGTAGCGCGGACCCTGTACAATCTGGCGAACTTGCATATAGAAACGAACGAGTACGAGGCCGCTGAGAAGGAGTACACCGAAGCCCTGCAGATCTGCCGGGAATTCGCGTCGGTCAACCCGGCGGTCTACCTGCCATATGTGGCGACGACCCTGAACAATCTGGCATTCCTGTATACGGGCACAAAAGAGTACGAGGCCGCTGAGAAGAAGTCCACCGAAGCCCTTGCGATTTACCAGGAACTCGAGTCGGCCAACCCAGGGATCTACCAACGATACGTGGCGGAGACGCTGAACTATTTGGCCTGCCTGCATACGGGCACAAAAGAGTACGGGGCCGCCGAGATGGAGTACACCGAAGCCCTACAGATCTGCCGAGAACTCGCGTTGGTCATCCCGATGGTCCACCGGCCGGGTGTTGCGTGGACCCTACACGAGCTGGCGCTCCTGCATACGGGCACAAAAGAGTACGAGGCCGCCGAGAAGGAGTACGCCGAAGCCCTGCAAATCCGCCAGGAACTCGCGTCGGTCAACCCGATGGTCTACCGGCTGGATGTAGCACGGACCCTGACCGGTCTCGCGAACTTGCATATGGAAACGAACGAGTACGAAGCCGCTGAGAAGGAGTTCACCGAAGCCCTGCACATCTGCCGGGAATTCGCGTCGGTCAACCCGGCGGTCTACCGGTCATATGTGGCGATGACCCTGCACAATCTGGCACTCCTGCATACGGCTACAAAAGAGTACGGGGCCGCCGAGAAGGAATACACCGAAGCCCTCGCAATCCGTCGGGAGCTAGCATTGGTCAATCCAGCGATCTACCAACCAGATATGGCAAAGACTGAGAAAAACCTCACCTCCCTACGCGAGAAGATGATCGAGTGAGATAGATCGGAACGAAAGAGAATAAGTCCATTCGCTCCGACTGAACCACGCTTTACAATAGGTTCGGAGCCTTCTGAGCGAGTTCGATGCTCTTCCGGAAGACCTGCAACTACAATTGGTCTCAGCGATAGGATTGCACCGATCCATTCGAAGGAACGATGGCCAAATGAAAGCAAAATGACATTTCCAGATAGCATCGATTGAATCGAGGCTAAACTCCTAATCTTGCATCGTTCTTGTCTGGCTTTTACCGGTGAAGAGATTGGGTCGTGCCCCCATCTTTCTTCGACAATCTCGTGATAAACCTCGGTAGTCCCATTGGCGTCTCACGACAGTTGGCCAGCGAGTAGAGAAACCGCAGACCGGACCGAGAGTGTTCACGCGTCCTCCGCAAGAATGCCGGCTCTCTCCTGAAAATCTTTAACAACCTCGGCGGTATCATCTCCGGTCGCTGTTGCGGAGGGGTGACGCCGTTCGGCCCCCCCTCCGTCGCGCTGTGGCGCTCCCTCCCCCCGCGCCTCGCTTCTGCTCGGCGATGATGATGCACGGGATGTTGAGAGGCACTCCCGCAGGGCTCAGAGCGAGAACATCGGGCGTGGCGACCGTGCGGCTGCGACATTGAACAGGAAGAAACGATAACGGGGGGATGTACTGCGAGGCCAATCGTAGCGGCCCCCCCGGCCCTCATGAGGACGGGGTACACGTCAGCGTGCCCGTATGATAAGAACTCTGCTCGGTGCAGGGAGGTCTTGAGGCCCCGACCGTGTCTCGCGAAGGATCACTCGTCGCCGTCGATCGGATCCAATAGGATCGTCTTGACACGTTTGCCGAGCCAGGCCCGGGGCACGGTAACGTGAGCCGTATTCCCGACCGCCGTCACCGTCTTTTCAACCGCGGCGTATCCCGTGATCCTGATCTCCATCTCACGCATGGATTCTGGTTATCCTTTATACGCCTTAATCTTTTCATTGGTTAATCTATGGTTAACCAATGGATAACCATTATATCCTCAGAGCGCCTATACTGTAGTGTAGTGCGGAAGCACTGCGAGGCCAAGAAATGTCAGAAACCTACGAAGCCATCGGGATCGCCGTGCGGCAGCACGACGCAATCCGGCTGACCCTGATGAAGGGTGTTCAGGCGACGTTCTATATCGCCGCCGAGTCCATCCGCCTCCTCTTCGGCCGGCGGACCGTACCGCTCTACCGGCTGCACCTGGCCGGGGACTTCGTGATCCCCGAGCCGGCCGGCGAGGCGACCCTGAGCGCGACCGGAAAGACCGTGCTCCTGCGGATCAGGGGCGAGCGCGACACCGTGATGATCCCGACGCGCCCGCTCCAGGTCCACTACGACCGGGCGCTCGGCGAGACCACGAAGATCATCCGGCCGGTGGGAGCGCCGGCCCCCATCCCCACCCCTTTCGGCTCGATGTCGGCCGCTGCCGTGGCGGTGGTCTAGATGTCCTCGAGCGCTGCCGAGATCGCCGCGCTGGGGATCCGGGTCGAACCCATATACGCCACCGAGGAGGAGGCCGCCGCCGTCTGCATGGATCTCGACGCCCTGATCCGCGCCCTTCGGAACCGGGCCGACGAGCTCGAGCGCGTCCGGCTCGGCGTGCACCAGGCGGCCGAGACCGTGACCCGCGCGAGGGAGGCCCGCGCGCCGCTCGATGTCGTCCGGGCCGCGGTCACCTACGTCGACGCGGTGACTCGCGACGCCTACGAGCAGTACAACGACACCGAGCCCCGCGAGGCCTATGGGCCTGCGATGGATGTCGACCCGGCGCCGACGCTCGGCGAGGCTCAGGACCGCGCCCGGCTGACCCTCGGGCACATCGAGCGGGTGGCGAATGACCACAGCGAGACACCCGGCGCCGAGGCGCTGGTCTCGGCCCTCCGCCTGATCGCCGAGACCCTCGCGACCAGGATCGAGACCGACGGAACGCCCGAGGAGATCCAGCACTCGCAGGAACGCGCCTACGACGCAACGCTCTATCTTCTGGGCATGGGGGAACGGTGATGGCCGGCTCTCTTTTCGGCCCGGTCATCTACGCCTACACCCGGGCCGACGCGCTGCGGGACGGCGAGCTCGTCGACGTGTCGACGACGGCGGCCGAGATGGGCTACCGGGTCCCGGTCGCGGTGACGCGCGCCGTCTGGGTCGGCGTGGTCGAGCCCGACGAAACTCCGGGGCAGTCGGTCGACGGCCGGCTCTGGGACGTGCTCTGGATGCTCCACTACGCGATCAGGACCGGGCCGCAGTCCGCGTCCTGGGTCCGGTTCCAGCTCTACACCCTGCTCGGTGGGGTCTCGCGGCTGCTCACGCTCAAGGCCGGGATAGGTCCCGGCGACGAGGGCGAGCCCGTGATCACGATCATGTGGCCGGACGAGGACTGAGCCCCACCTCTCTTTTTCCCGCGCGGGCCGCCCGCCCGGGGATCCCGGCGAGCGTGGCGGGCGATCGCCGGCCCGCCGCTCTGCCTGAGACGGAAAAACCGCCGGCACCGTCCTATGAGTGGATCGGGCGCTCGCTGCACTGCGACGGACGCCCGCCACCCGCCCCCAACCCCGCGCGGCCGTGCCATGACGGCGTGCCTTCGCTCCTCGCGTCCGTCCGGGGACGCTCGAGCGCGAGCGCCCGCCTGTCTTTCGCCGTGGCTCGTCGGTCCCGGTTCTGCCCGTCGCGCCGTGCTGCCGCGCCGCGCTCGGGCGATTCCTCGACGCCGTCTCGCTCCGCTCGACCGCGCCGCCGGCCGACTTCGCTGGCCGGGGCCGGCCATCCCTTAGAGCCATCGCCCTCTCGGCGCAGGGGAGGGGAGCCACACGCTCGATGTGTGTGGCGGGAGGGGGCGGCGCGAGCCCCCTCCCCGTCGCCGGCGAGCAGCATAGCGGAAGCGAGCCGACGTTGGGAGAAGAGGGCATCTCGCGATCCGCAGGGTTTCCGCTTCGTCAGCAAGCGACCACGCAGCCATCAATTGAGCGCTATAAATATCTTAATGTATAATTATTACTCTGGTGCATAGCACCAGGAGGAAAAGAAGTGGGAGATTTTGTCCAGAAGACAGTGACGCGCAGCGCGGTCCGCGCTCTTGCGTCGCCGATCGAGAGCATCGCCGAGTTCCAGACGATCGTTGCCGGCGTGATCACGAACAACCCGTTCGGCTGCACGGCATACCAGGTCGGGACTGAGAACTACGATCCAGTCGAGAAGACCCGCGAGGCGTACACGGCACGGATCGTGTACCAGGACATGGAGGCGAAGACGGTCGGCACAGTCGCGGTCAGGTCCCCGACGGTCGCTGCGTACGGAACGAACATCACGACCGTGATGGGGAACGCGGCGCTCGCATCGGCAATGGGCGGGACGGCAGTTCATGCGCTCGAGGACGACTCGTTCACGGCGAGCCTGCGCTGTCACGACCCGAACGGCGAGGTCTATACCGTCGCGTTCACCCGGGACCGGGTGACGATCTCGTCGTACGAGGACGACGGGATCCGCGGCAAGGTCGAGACCTGGGCCGACACCGTGCCGGCGCTCGCGTAGGTGCGTATGGATCCCGTCGGGATCGGTATCGGTTCCGTTGTGGGGTTCCTGGTGGTATGGGTCCTGCGACGGCTGAGACTCGGGGCGGACTGGGGTTGGAGAGCGGTTCTGGTTCGGCTCGAGGCCATGATGAGGTGAACAACAGGGAGATCGGGAGATGAGGAGCTCAGGGGGCTCCTGAGAGCCCCTTTTTGATGAGAAGATTTCATGATACCGCAGGGGAAGGTGATTGCCCAGCCTTTGCTGAGAAAAATTGTGTCTGAAAACAGCGTGGAAAGAGCAATATTTTCGAGATTTGGTACGAAATACCTGCAATATAATTGAGATCAAATTTCCTATGACTGGTAGGGAAAGTCAGCCGAAGCGCGCGGTCTGTAATTATCAAAAAATTCGGCTTGAAAATTAAATTTAATGTTGGATAGGGTTGTTTCAAATAATATTTTACCAAATGGTGAAAATAAAAATCATATAGTTTAATTTTTATATAAATAATTAATAATTTGAGAGACAGAGCCGATAAGAAAATGAAGAAACGAGACTTGAATTTTAGATGATACGCCCCGACTGGGACTTGAACCCAGGTCAAAAGCTCCGGAGGCTTCTAGGATATCCACTACCCTATCGGGGCACCTAAATATATGCGCGCTAATCCTATAAATAAGGGGAAGGTCGCCTAGGGAGACGTCACCTGGTACTGATGCCAGATGCGGCATGCGCCCTCGTGGCTGACCATACAGGGACCGACGGGCGTCCGCGGCGTGCACGCACGGGAGAACAGGCGGCAGTCTGTCGGCTCGGCGACGCCCCGCAGGACGCGGTCGCAGATGCAGGCCGTCGTCTTCGGAGTCGGCGCGATCCGGATCCCGAACCGTTCCTGGGCGTCGTACTCGCGGTATGCGGGGCGAAGGCGGAGGCCGGAGGCGGGAATGACCGGGAAACCCCGCCACTCCACGTCCGCAGGCTCGAAGACCTCGTTCATCAGCGCCAGCGCCTTCGGGTTGCCGTCGCAGGAGACCGCGCGCGGATACGCGTTCTCCACCGCATGGCGCCCCTCGACGACCTGGCGCGTCAGCATCAGCAGCCCGAGCAGGATATCGTCGGCCTCGAACCCCGCGACCACCTGCGGCACGGGAAACTGCTCGTACTCGCGGTACCCTGTCACCACGCAGACGTGACCCGGAAGCAGGAAGCCGTCGAGGGCCGCCTCTCCCCGGTCCAGGAGCCACTGCATCGCGGGCGGCACGAGGCGATGGCAGGAGAGGACCGAGAAGTTCGCCGGCGGACGGGTCGAGAGGGCCGCCGCGACCGTGGGGGCCGTGGTCTCGAACCCGACCGAGATGAAGACGACCTCTCGATCGGTCTTCTCCGCGATCTCGACCGCCTTGTGGACCCCCTGGACCACCCGGACATCGCCCTCGCACGACTCCAGCGAGCCGTTCGTACCGGGAACCCGGAGCAGGTCGCCGTACGTGGCGACGATGCAGCCCCGTTCGGCGAGCGCGATGGCCGCGTCGATCTCTCCCTGCGGCGTGATGCAGACCGGGCACCCCGGCCCCATCACGATGCGGAGGCCCTTCGGGAGCACCGACCGGAGGCCGTGACGGGCGATCGCAGCTTCGTGGGTGCCGCAGATATGCATGAAATTCAGGTCCCGCCCTGCGGAGCGGACCGCCTCGTCGAGGGCCTGCGCCACCTCACTCACGACTGCCATATGCTTGTAGATTTTTACCCTGCTGGGCCATAAGGTGTGGTATTCCAATGCTCACGGATCTGGTACTGGCCACGGCTCTGGTGCTCGCCGGCGTCGCCCTTGCTGTGGCCGCCTACACCTACAGCGGGCGGCTCGAACGCAGGATCGAGGAGCGGCACGGGTCGACCCCGCGCCTGGTCTCCGTGGCGCTCGTCGCCCTGCGCCGGCCGCTCCTCGTCGGGATCGCGGCCGCCTCCGTCTATCTCGCCGTGCGTTTCGTGCTGGAACTCGACCGGGACTATCCGTGGCTCGGCGACCAGCGGTACCCCATCGCGGTAGCAATCCTTCTCGCCACGTGGGGCATCGCGAACCTGCTCTCACTCCTCACGGGCGCGTACGCCCGGCGGCTCATGCACGACGCGGAGGAGAGGTACGACCCCCGCCTGGTCGACCTCTTCGTAATCGGAATCCGCTACCTCGTCTGGTTCATCGCGGTCCTGTACCTCCTGAACTTCCTCGACATCTCGATCACGCCGATCATTGCCGGTGCCGGAATTGCCGGAATCGCGGTAGCGCTGGCCACGCAGGACGTCCTCTCGAACCTGCTCGGGGGCGCCATCATCCTGCTGGACAGGCCGCTCAGTGTCGGCGACAAGGTCAGGATCGACCCGTACACGGGGACCGTGATCGGTATCGGCCTCCGCTCGACCCGCCTCCGCACCCTCGACGGCCTGGTCGCGACCGTGCCGAACTCGCGGATCACCACGAATATCGTGGTCAACTACTCGACCGGGACTCCGCGGTCGTTCATCCCGGTCTCCGTGACCGTCGATTACGCGTCTCCCATAGAGGAGAGCAGGGCCTCGCTCGAGGAGATCGTCAGGTCGGTCGGGAGCCGGGCTCCCCGCCGGTGGGAGATGGGGGAGGCCTCGGTCCGGCTCGGCGAGCTGGGCCGGTTCGGCCCGGTCTTCGTGCTGACCGTCCCCGTCCGGGACGAGACGGACCCGGCTGAGGTCAGGGACCTGATCTACGGAGAGATCGCGCGCGCCGTGCGGGACGGACGGCTCTCGATCGCGATCGCTGCAGGGGCGCGAAGCGATAGGCCGGCCTAGAAGTTCATGCGGTGAGGGTCGGGCCGGGGGGTTTCGCCCCTGATATTGCCCGCGATCTCCTCGGCCGCATGAAACGCGGCTCGAAGTCCGTCGAGAAGGGCCTGCTGAAAGGCTGCGAGCGGGCCCTGCGGAGGGGCCGGAGAGACGGAGGCTGCGGCGGTCGGCGCCGGAGAGAGAGGGAGCGAGACGGGTGCCACCGGCGTCGGGGACCCGGACGGGACTGGTGCGGCCGTCGTCGTGACGCTTGCGGGCGGCTGGAAACCGATGCGGGGGTCGGTCGCCCCGGGGGTCCCGGTATAGACCCCGATAAAACCCGGCGTCGCGAACCAGCACCGATTGGCCTCGTCGACGAAGACCCATCGGACGTTCGAAGAGACGCCGAGGCCGTCTTTCCGTTCGAGCAGGGCCACGAGCTCGCCGTCGCGCCATCCGACGAGGCCGCCGTCGGTCGCGCACCAGAGGGTCCCGTCGGCCGCCACGGCACAGTCGTTGAACCGGCTGATGGTCGGACGGAGCCGGTTCGCGCGCAGCACCTCGACGAAGCCGTCCTCCGGGTCCTGGTGCACGATCAGGCTCTCGTTGAACGCGTAGCAGCCGCCGAGGGGGTCGATACGGACCTCGCGAAGGAGGCCGTATCTCGAGCCCGTCCGCTCCACGGGCGAGAAACGGATCGGGTCCACGTGGTCGCGGACCTCCCAGAGGCCGCCGGTCACGGACCCGACGACGAGCCGGTCGTTCGCCGGGTCGACCGCCATACTCGCGACAGAGTTGCAGTCCAGGCCGGACGTGTCAAAGGGACGGTACCAGGTCCAGGTCCCATTGCGGTAGCGATGAATTCCCGACGACCCCGTGGCCACGAAGAGATCGTCGCCCCAGCGCTGGAGGTCGCGGACGATCGGGTCCTTGAGGAGCGCCACGTCGGAAAAGGTCTGGAAGGTCCGGCCGTCGAACCGCTGGAGCCCGTTCCCGTACCCGATCCAGAAGGTGCCGTCGGCGTCGTACTCCATCGCGAGCACCGTATCGTCGAGGAGCCCCAGGCTGGCGTTGGACGGATGTGCGTGAAAACGTTGCCATCCGTCGTCGG
>Ga0074193_1001352_pt1 | contig 30442 bp, 21 predicted proteins | sample EPASupsiteHSE605_FD_64523 | JGI IMG/M metagenome (GOLD analysis project Ga0074193, IMG submission 64523) | Bioremediated contaminated groundwater from EPA Superfund site, New Mexico - Sample HSE6-05 | ecosystem: Environmental > Aquatic > Deep subsurface > Groundwater > Contaminated ... | reverse complement strand
TCTGAGTGTTTTTTCCGATAATGAAATTGATGATTTCTTCTCTCTCAACAATCACCAATTCAATGAATTAATAAAGAGATTTGAGCAAGGACAACAAAGTATATGTGAAATAAAGGTATTTGTGGATTGTTTGAAAAAAGAGAAAGAAGAAGACCAGAAGTTTCTCGAAAATTCAGATTACATAGAAATGCTTAAGAAAATGATTGAAGAACAAAGATCTCTAAAAGGACAAAGAATGAAAGTTAAACGAGAACAGGATAAAAGAATTGAAATATGGAAAACAGAACAACCATCAGATTTCGATAGTGACATAATCCGTGCTGCCCATAATGGTAAACTATCAAGTGTTGTGTTTTTATTAGCACATGGATCCAGTGTCAATTCAAAGGATTCATATAATGAGTTTTTATATTTGATATCACTCCTCTTCATTATGCTGCTTGAGATGGTCATCTTTGTGTTGTTGAATATCTAGTTAATCAAAAAGCTGATATTAATGAAAAAGGTGCAAATGTTGAGTTTTTATATATAATATCACTCCTCTTCATTATGCTGCTAATAATGGTCATCTTAGTGTTGTTGAATATCTAGTTGATCATAAAGCTGATATAAATGCTCAATCAAAAGGATTTCCATCTGGAGCTCCTCTTCATTATGCTATTCATGCAAAGTATTTTAGTATTGCTGAATTTTTGATTTGTAACAATGCTGATGTAAATTCAAAAGAGAATTGTTTTCTCATTCTTCATTTAATAAGACTCCTCTTCATTTAGCTGCTGAAAAAGGCTATCATAGTTTCGTTGAATATCTAGTGAAAAAAAATGCTGATATAAATTCAATAGATTATTGTAAATATACTCCTCTTCATTTAGCTGCAGGAAATGGTCATCTTAGCATAGTTAAATTTCTAGTAGATCAAAAAGCCGATATAAATCCCATTAACAGATGTGTTCAGAAAACATTCCTATTACTATTCCCCTGTATGAAGCTGCCCGTAATGGTCACCTTAATATTGTTGAGTATTTAGTTAATCAGATAGATGATATTATAACAAAAAAAAGCAATATTAAGGTCTTAAATGTATGGTCTCCATTCTATTTGAGGCAACAAGAAATGGTCATCTTAATATTGTTGAATATCTTGTTAATCAGAACACAAATATCAATGAAAAATCTGAAGATGTATAGTTTTTAGGTTTGATTCCACACTTCTTCATATAGCTGTTAAATATGGTAATGATAGGGTTGCCGAGTATCTAGTGAACCAAAACATAGATGTTAATGCAATTGATACAAATCTTGAAGTATTTAATTTTTTCAAACTCCTCTTCATTATGCTTCTAAGGAAGGATATTTTAGAATTGTTAAGTGCCTATGTAATCACAAAGCTCTTATCAATGTAAGCAGTAATAATTTTGAGGAATTTATATTGATAATACCCCTCTTCACTTTGCTGCTCAAGAAGGCCATCTTAGTGTTGTTAAGTATCTAATTGACCATGATGCATTTTTAGACCAAAGAAATAATGATGCTAAGTTTTTGGATTCTGTCTAACCCCTCTGGTTTTAGCAATTATAAATGGTCATCATGAGGTGGTTGATTGTCTAGTGAATCATAATGCAGATATAAATGCAACAACAATATATTATAAGACTCCTCTTCACTATGCTTCTTATATTGGTGATCTAAGGGTTATTGAATGTTTAGTTGATAACAATGCTGACATAAATGCAACTGATTACTCATTTGATACAATGGTTTTGATGAAACCCCTCTTCATTATGCAGCTGAAAAAGGAAATCCTAGTGTTGTAGAATATTTAGTTAATCATAATGCCTATATTGACAAAAGCAATAGAACAGTTGAATTATTGGATTTGGTGATACTCCTCTTCATAAAGCTGTATATCACGATCATTTTTGTGTTGCAGAACTTTTAGTCAAAAACAATGCCGATATTAATGCAAAAAATAATGATGCAAGGTTTTCTTATCCGATATGACTCCTCTTTGTATTGCAGAGAGATATGGCTCTAAATTAGTAGCAGAATATTTAACGCAAAATGGAGGAGAAAAATAATTCATTATCTAAACCACACATATTCAACATTTTCTACCAATTTTAAAAAAATTTTGGTTCCACCAGGAGTCGAACCTGGATTTCGGGATTCAGAGTCCCAAGTGATAACCGCTACACTATGGAACCACCATGAAAAGTATCCAAATCATGATTTACAATACTTTATTTCATATTATCCGGCTTGACGACCAGGAGGCCCAACATAATGATGTTAAGTGGCCGTCTTCAATGGTTTGTCTTCGGTGCTCTATAACATCAGACACAAGTTCAGAGGTGTCATTAGCTATACACTTGTAGAAGCTACAGCATTTCTGAAATATTTCTAGATTACTATTTTTTATTCATATCATTCACTTCTCTTGAAAGAGTAATGCACTCGAAGTTTTCATCACGCAATTGGATAAAGGGGATGATTTCGCTTATTGTTTCCCAATTATCGTCGAACCATTTAATAAGCACTCTATTATCTCTAATTGCATCTCTATCAAGTTTCAAATTTGTTTTCATACAAATTATTTGTGCAATGCTAGAAAGTTCATTATGTGTGACACCAGAACTAAATAACTGAACAATCATTCTCCAAGCTCTTGAATTCTCAACAATGAAGCCATTCAGCCTTTTAGCAACACGGAGGGCTTCAGGACCCATTTCCTTTTTAGACTTTTTATTTACAATTTTTTTTGTTTCACCCGAATCTATATAGCGTATATCCAGGTAAGACTCAAACATCTCATAATAATGATTTTGTTCAACCAAAATATTTGCAAAGAAAAATTGAAAGCAAGAAGCTCAATCATTGAGGCAAAATTTCTTTTTAATTATCACAATATTTGAGAAATGAAAAAATTGACAAATTTACATTATTGTTTATTTAATCGTATGTAAACATACCATCGTTAAATGATTAGAATCAAGCTTTTGGGGGATACAGGTTTGTTTCCCTTGGGTTTATTTGAAAAAGTTGGTGATACATATGAAAAGTATGTTGTTTGTGTAAGTGGACCAGTTATATATCATATAGTTAATGGTTTTGATATTCATTTTATTGTTGTTATTGTTTCTCAAAAATTTGACGCAATGAAAGCGATTTCTTCAATACCAAGGGGAATTAAGTATTGTTTTATAAGTTTTGATGGGAGCAATCTCCCTGATCATTCTTGTTTCAATATGTTGATGGATCAGAGTGAAGAAAAAATGGCTTCTCTTTTGCATAGAATTTATAAAGAGTTTCCGGTTTCATCGCATTTGGTATATGACAAAAGCCATATTATTAGCAAATTGAACAAATACTTAGAGTTGATTAATACCCGGCGAGTTATGAAGTTTTGTGCAGCAACAAATGGATATGTGTGTAAAAATGCATCAGGAGGGTTTACACAACCTTCAATTGATCCCAAATATCAATGGGAGCCATTTGATTCTTCAAAAGATTTTGATTTTGGGAAAACAAAGTATCAATGGTATGCATTTAAAGCTGATTTATCAATACCTCAGGGATTTAATCCCGAAAAAGAATTATCTCGAGTTGTTTTTCATGTCAATAGGAATTATCTTGATCGTCCTTGGGATGATGATACACCAGTGGGACCAGAAGGAAGATTTTGGATTAATGGGAAAGCTATAGCTGCAATTGATGAGTTTCATGATGGTGCATTTGTACAAGATGGTGGCTCTTTTGAACTCAGGCTTTTCACTGGTAGATGCAATTCGCAGCACACATTATCAAAGTTTGGAATTGAGATTATTCATAAAGATACCGAGAGTCTCTACCAAAGGCTAAGGTTTTATTTGTCCATTATTAAAGAAATGAAAGAGGAGAACCCTGATCGGAGCATCTTCATTAATATTCTAGATCAATCCCTCAGGTATCTTGATATCCGCGATCTCAATTACCCAATAAAGCTTGATCCCATCAGAGAACACGATCCAAGTGATATAGCCTTTTACAATTCTGTTTCCATTTCATTAAGAATGATCACGAAATCTTTGCGCTCAATGCCAAAGCATTCTGAAGAGGGCAATGATCCTTCAATATCGATCATAGGATACAGTCATTTGGATACATGTTGGCTATGGCCATTTAGCTTTAGCCACTATAAAAGTATTAATACAGCTACATCTATGCTTTATCTAATAGAAAACCCACCGCATGAATTTAATGATGATTCATGTGCAAAATGGCGTTTTCTTGCTACAGCAGCCCAACATTACAAATGGATGAAGGAAGATGACCCAGATATTTATCAAAGAGTAATTAATGCTGCTCATAAAGGAAGATGGGATGTTAATGGGGTTATGTGGTTGGAGCCTGATACTACGTTGCCATCAGGAGAGTCTCTTGTAAGACAAGTACTTTATGGAACACGTGCAATGGAACAGGAAATGGGCTTTAAACAGAGTGTTCTATTTCTTCCAGATTGCTTTGGGTTTACAGCTGCTCTGCCACAAATTATGAGAAAAGCAGGTATCGATGCATTTATAACTTCCAAAATATCATGGTGTGAATACACACATTTTCCTTATTCAACATTTAAATGGAGGGGAATAGATGGATCAAGCATTCTAACACATTTTATTTCAACACCTAGCCAATGGAGTTACCAGACTTCTACATACACTGGTGTCGCTACGGCACGTGAAATGATTGGGACTTATAATCAGTATAAACAAAGTGATATTATTCGGAATTCAGCTCTTCATACAGCTGGTAATGGGGATGGAGGAGGAGGAATTACAGATGAAATGGTATGGAATATGAATTTGATGAAAGAATTGCCAAAGCTTGAAGGTATTCCTAAAGTTGTTTTTCCATCATTAGATTCGATTTTTGATGAAATACGGAGAAACGAAAAGCTTCTTCCAATCTGGGATGATGAATTATATCTCGAGTATCATCGAGGAACTTTGACAACACAAGAAGAAGTTAAACGACAAAACAGACTACTTGAAGCGCATCTTCACAATAGTGAGTGGCTCCTTGTTCTGTGTTTTTCTTTATTAAATACCAATATCAATGAGTATCAAAAATCTATTAGATTGATTTGGGAAAACACTCTCTTGTTCCAGTTCCATGATTCATTGCCTGGAACATCTGTAAACGAGGCAAATCAAGACATTATTCAGAAGGGTAGAGAGTCTTTGAATTCATTAGCCAAAATTGAAAAAGAACTTTTAGGACTCCTTTCAAAAGCTATACAATCAACAGTCGATGGATTCGTATTATTCAATGGTCTTTCTTTTGATAGATACCAAGATGGAAACTTAATTCCAAGTTATGGATGGTCATCATCTCCTCAAATCCCCAGTTTGGAAAGGATCGAGACGACTACATACCAAAGAACTCAAGATGATTCATATTGTATTAAGGAATTAACAATTGAGAGGGTTAATACCCTTTCCCCAATTCGATCAAAAGTTAGTTTTGATCCTGATAGTTTCATTGTGACAACACCCTATCTCAAAGTATCTTTCTCATCCAATGGAATTATTAAGTCTATAAAGGATATTTTATCTGATAGAGAATTCTTGAGTGGTCCATCAAATGTATTTGAGCTTTATGAAGATCGGCCTATTAATTGGCCAGCATGGGATATCCAGTTGTACCACAAAGAAATGGAGATTGAAGGACCAACATTTATTTCAATGGAATGGAAAGAAGGTTTTATTGAAACAAGGTGGGCTGTTCCAACAATTGGGGAAGGGAAAACAGAGAAAACCGAAATTCATCAAGTAATTACCTTCTCTGATAAGTATCCTGTGATCGATTTTCAGACAAAGGTTAATTGGACTCAACATGATAAGCTTCTTAAAGTCAGGTTCCCTACTACAATTAGAGCAAGAACTGCCAAATATGGTATTCAATTTGGATATATTCAAAGGCCTACTCACTTAAATACCAAAAGGGATATGGCAAAATTCGAAGTATCCGGAAGATGGGGAGATCTCAGTGATATTAATGGTGGAATCGCTTTGTGCAGTTCTGTTAAATCCGGATTTGATATCCATGATGATACAATTCGAATGTCTCTTCTAAAATCTCCAATGCAAACAGATAAATGGGCAGATTTTGGCAAAAGGATGTTTTCATACAGAATTGTAGCTCACTCTACTCCTTTCGAAAAGAGTTCAATTCAACAAAGAAGTGATGAACTTATTGTTCCACCAGTTTTTACCCAATCATCCCCAACATCAAATTGTATTATTCCATCAACAGCATCATTCGTTTCATCGTCTAACCCATGCATTATAATCGACACAGTTAAACCTTGCGAGGATGATAATGGCTTTATTGTTAGGCTTTACGAATCATCTGGTGGATGGGGAACATCAATCATTGTATTTAGTCTATTGCAGTCATCAAACTGGACTATCTCTCATGTTGATTTACGAGAACGTCCAATCGAATGCCCATCAACTTGCATTCAAGCAAATAATTTAGCAATTAAGGTAGAAGCTAATCCTTTCGAGATAATATCTTTGATGCTCAAGAAAAAGTAGTTAAAAATAAAAACTTTATCAAATATAACATGTTGATGCAAGTGTCTTGATTCTTCCAAAGTTAGTCTTTGTGTCTGCTGGCGGGAAAAACCTTTTTCCATTATGCAAAATAACTTCGCCTCTCTTAACACAATCAAAACAAGGATGCAAAGTGCACTCATAAGCTGTCATCCTTTTTAAAGGTGAGTAAACAAAAAGGCGAGATAACAAATCAACCATCTGATCATCATTGTAGTTATCAAGAACAACAGACAACTTGACTGGGGGAATATATGGCCCAGTATATGGTTTGTTGCCCTTCATTGCTTTGATATCCTCTGGTTTAGGACTTCCAATTATTTGTGCAACAGATTGGATCATTCCATCATTATTTTCTCCCAGAAACAAAGCCCTTTTCCCAATTATCAACTCTGCAATAATACACGCAGCAGCCCAAACATCAATAGATGTGCCATACGACGTTGAGCCATATAATAGTTCTGGCGCACGATAATTGCGGGTCGCAATGTAAGAAACAGATGGTTCATTAGGTACCAAAGATTTCGCTGACCCAAAATCGCAAACTTGAAGAAGTCCACTGCCAGGATCGACCAAAACGTTCTTAGGTTTAAGATCTCTGTGGCAAACATTGATAGAGTGCACATATGAAACAGCGCAAAAAAGCTGAAAAGCGAACGCTTTCAGAATATAATTTGACGGGGGTCCGATCAATTTCAAATACATTGATAGATCCATCGGAAAAAGGGGTGTCACAAGGTGCAAGTATATTTCAGGCCTGATCCCCTCTTTTGTAAAGAAATAATGCAACAATGGAAGAATATTAGGATGATCCAATTTTTGGCATATCTCCAACTCCCTATTCTTAAAGCGAGGATCTTGTAACACTTTTTTAATCGATAGATGATGCCCAGTCGAATCTTGAACCTCAAACACCGCTCCAAAGGTTCCCCGACCAATATGACGAACAAGACTAAACCCACATGCTTTATCGAGCAAAAGAAGACCATCCGTCTGCTTCAAATAATTATAATCGTTTTTTTCGCGGTTTTTGCTAGTTTTGGGTTTCATCCATTATGCCGATTTTTTCTTTCAAATCTATCAGGATTTTAATAGCAAAAAGATCGGTCATTTGAATTGGCCGGAAATATCTATCGGTGGTCGATACGTTGTAGATAAGAGACAGTTATGTAAGCTATAGTAAGAAATCGGCGGGGTAGGGTGGGATGGGCATATTTATTTTGGAGAGTCTTGACTTGAATGTTTGATACAGGTCGTTTAGGTTATTTGATCGGATTGTGAACTGTTTTGACTCTATTGTTGATTCTGGGTGAGATATTGTTATGTTGAATACTATTGTCTGGTGGTTTCCGCAGACAGCGAGTGTAGATTTGACTGCATTTGGCAGTGCTTTCTTTGAGATGAATTTAAATCCAGATGAGATGTCAATGGTGTTTGCATAAATTGTATTGATAATGTTGATGAGGTGTTTTTTGACTAACTTGGTTTTGGCTAAAAACTCCAATAAAGATAGCTGAGGGTCAATGTATGGTGAGAGGGATATCATTTCAATATTTAGGGAATCATCAATGATTTTCTGAGAAATTTCGGATTTCAGCGTTTTGAATGAAGGCTCGAGCAAAACGCGTGAAGATGAAATCATTCCGTATTTTATAACAACTGAAATGAGCCCAAGATCATAATTAAGAGTCCATTCTGTGGTGCCTTCGGGGCTAGGGCATCCAAATAGTAATTTTGCTGACAAATTATGTTGTTTTGAAAGCATTCTAATGGTACCGAGAATCTCATTATGTTCACATATTGAATTAAGAATGTTCGATGGGATCCAATTAAGATTCGGTACCATTCCTGATGGATGGTAATGGACTTTGTCACCCATTCCCATCTTAAGAAGGATAATATACACATGATTAGTGAATGCTTTCAGATTTATAGACTTCATTGAAAACAAACTACGACAATGCTCAGCAAACTTTTCGAAAGACTCAAACTGGTCAATTGGGATTCCATATAGGTAAAAACCTTTGAGCATCCTCTTTATGAAATTTACGGGTATGGTATATGATTGGTCAATATATATCCGTCCAAATTCATTCGGTGAGAGTGGTTTTATTACGGAGAATTCTTTCTCCTTGATAATGCTCATTAATTCATATTGGAGAATTCTGGCTCGTTTTTTACACCAGTCAACATTAAGGTCACCTATTTTTGGCAAATGGACAGAATAATCAACATTGGGAGAATCGATAAAAACAAGAATATAGTCATAAATAGTGCTCCATAATAATGGTATTGTCATTGATTTCCCATAGGATAAACCAGATTTAATTAACTCAGATGAGTAGTATGAGCAAATTAAGATTTGAGAATCAATCTGATAAATTGTTGACAAAAATATGCCAAGATTTCCATTGAAAGCTTGTTCCATAAAAATGCTATCATCAAAGGGCATCATTTCAAACGTATTATTATCAATCGTTGCATCTTTGACAAATTGCAAAACATATTTTCGGTAAAACGAGTAATAGCTTCTAAATCCAATTAAACTATTAACAGCATATAAAACAATACATCCCATTAAATGAATAGTTTTGGCTTCAATCTTACTATTATACAAAACAATTCGAAAAAAACCATTAGATAATAACAAAGCAATAAGTTCCTTGCATTCACTTTTTTTCATTAACTTTCCTTGATGTGATGTTAATGACAGATTCTTTTTTTGCCTATATCTAACATTTTGTGATTTCTCATCTTTCGGGAAGAATTTAACCCAGAATGATTGACTTTCAATTTCTTCATCTTCTGGTAGTGATGAAAAAGATACTTTGGAGAACAAAGAATTACTACCATAGACCACATCAGGTTTAAGGCAATGTGTCCTATTCTCCAAGATTTGCTCAATGTCTTCCTGACAAAACTGTTCAATCTGATTATTATCGGTATTTGTCAATATTGCATATGCACCTTTTCTAATTAATAGTTCTAAATCTTTACCATTTGGAGTATTATCATTATTTGTTTGTCCCGAGTCCAAAAGAGCATAGTCTAAACCAAGCTTTTTTGAGGCTCTTTCAAACATTTCTGATTCGTAGGTTGCTCGTGATATCAACCTGTAAACTTTTACTTCTTGAGTTTGGCCGATTCTATGACATCTTGACATTGCTTGAATATCATTCTGAGGATTCCAATCACTGTCATATATTATAACAGTATCTGCAACAGTAAGATTAATACCCAATCCTCCAGCTTTGGTACTTAATAAAAATACAAATAGGTTTTCGTCAGAACAAAAACGATCTATTGAAGACGACCTTTGCTGAATATTATTTGTTCCATCTAATCTTTCATATGTGAAATTTTTATAGTCCAAATAATCTGCAATAATATCTAGTACTGAAGTCATTTGAGAAAAAATGAGTACTTTATGTCCATTTTCTTTCAATTTTGGTAGAAGCTTATTAATAAGAATTAGTTTCCCAGATGAATCAATCATACATTGGCACTCTTGTTCATAACTTAAACTATCATTATCAGCTACTTTGTTTGTGGCCTTAGCTTGCTCTTTTGCCAAAATTTCAAAATGATTGATCAAAAATGGATGATTACATATCTTTCTGAGATCCATTGATAAATTATTAAGATTAATAGGATTCTTAGAAATTGAAGACATCAATTCTTCTCTATGATCATCAAGCGTCATTCTATATGCCATTCTTTGAAATTGGCTGAGTTCTACTTCAATGATAGTTTCTTCTTTAGGCTTCAAAGATATCTCAACATCGGATTTCTTCCTTCTTAATATATAAGGTTCAATTAAAACTTGAAGTTCCCGAATATTCTCTGAAGACATATCAGAATATGATCTCAAAAACCCATCAATGCTTGGGAAACAATTTGTGTCTATGAAGTGTAATAGCGACCATATTTCTTCAATGGAATTCTGAATGGGAGTACCAGTAAGTAATATTGTATGATCAGATTTAATAGAAAAGCAACTTTCATATATTTTTGATTTATGATTCTTTAACTTATGAGCTTCATCATAAATAGCCACAATCCATTTAATCGACCTTAAAAATAGAAGATCTTTTGAAAGTATATCATATGATGTTAAAAGAAGGTCAAACTTAATGTGATTCTCTTTTGATCCAGAAAAGAAGAGGTATTTCTGCATAATAAGACGGTCTTTACCATTCCCAATATATGTAAGTATATTGAGTGTTGTCCATTTTTTGATTTCATCCTCCCAATTTCTGATTGTAGATAATGGTACAACAACAATAAATGGTCCAGAAACTTGGAATGAATGTTTTAGATATTGAAGAAATGCCAAAGATTGAATAGTTTTTCCTAATCCCATTTCATCTGCCAAGATAACACTTTGTGATTGATGCCATTTATAACAAAGCCAGTTAAGGCCACTTACTTGATAGTCATTTAGCTTCAATGAATCTTTAAAGCAAACATTGCCATCAAATTGAACACATTTACGTTCTTTATACTTTTTCATATTTAAGCCGCTGATAGGATTCGATATGCCACAAGAATTTTGAAATTTCTCAATTAGTTCAGGACTTGCATCAAATTCCCATGTTGATTGGTGAATTGGCAAACCCTCCCATTCCAACAAATACTCTGGTCCATCTCTGGTTGCCAAAATCCTAGCAGGCGTAATAAATTTCTCGTTAAAAGTCGAATTTTTTGGAATATAAAGCCCTGAAACGTAATGAACAGGAATAAACACAGATTCTCTATTTTTTGACTTAAAAAACGCCAAAACTGCACGATTTTCGAAAAAAATATCTTCTTCGGTTTTCCATTGGCACCTCAAATACGAAAAACCAGAATACTTGACATAATACAGCAAAACCCCATTCCCAGTAGCAAAACTAGGCTGATTAATCCCAACAATAACTGAAATCTTGTTTTCATCCATTTCATTTTCACCACAACTACTTTCATCAGAAGACTCCCCGGAAATCATCGGAGCCCAGGTTCCCCAATTTTTTTCCCTAATAAACCTTACGATACCAAGAATTTACCCTTTTACAATATTTTATTCAATTATTACCGTCATATTTAATTTTCTGATCTGGAAACGCCCATCACATAAAAAGTTAACACTTCCTCTGAAAATTGTGGTCATAATTGATACATTATGTTTTTCAGATTTTGTAATTGAAACCGACAACGTCCTGTCACCTTTTAATGCTATTGGGTATGATGAGAGGAGATAGCGGAGAGATTAGCCACTCTTTCCCCAAACATTGGACAAATGTAGTGATTCCATTCGAGAATGGGTTTGTATCTGGGGATCCGGATGCATACTTAGAATTGGTACTTAATCCCACATCCTACACTTTACGTTCCTTTGCCTTTGGAGGGCTCCCTTACTACGAGAAATCTGGGCTTTACGATCAAGATTATAATCAGATTGTACATGACATCAAGGCCAACGTATTAACTCCCCTAATTTTAGGTTTTTTTGACGGTGTCGACCCAGAGCAAATTGGGGACAAATTAATTTGCTACATTGTTGATTCTAGGGGGCATTTGGAGTTGAAATCATCGTGCGTTTTAAGGTGAATACCCGTTTTCATTGTTCATGTAAAATTATTTAGTGTTAATTCCTTTTTGGAATTTGTTAGAGATTTCTTGCTTCATATCAAGGATCTCTGGTTGAAATATCTCAATGAATTCGTGGTATCTTTGTTTTCCAGTGAGTGTTAAGAACCCAGTTTGGGTTGAAAACTCAGTTTTTGTGATTCTTATTGATTCTAAATAGGATCCATCTCTGAGATTCTGTTTCCTTCCATGATCATTTAATGAATTAAGTACTTCCCATCTAAAATTCGGGTTTCTAATTAATTCGTCGTATTCTGAAGCACTTAGTTCCTTCTTTACGATTTTTTTTGCTGTTTCAATTGTCATAGATACGATCCCAATAAGAATATTATACTCTTCTAAAGGTGTTATAAAAATATCATCTATCATTCCACATTTTTTGTATGTGAATCTTAAGAACGGAATAGCTAGTTCAACTCCTGGTAGATATCTAAATGTATCGAATGCCCTTCCTGTTACAACTAAAAACCCTGAAGAATGAATGTATCCTTTGTCTCCAGTTCTGAACCATCCATTACAGAATGAAGACATTTTAATTTCATCTCTTTTCCAATATGTTGTGAATGATCCTGGTGATTTTACCAATACTTCATTCTCGGTCGATAGTTTTACTTCAACTCCTGGCACGGGAACACCAACAGTCCCAGGAATGATATTTTGCTTAGGAACTACTGTGATAGGTCCTGAGAATTCACTCATACCATATACAGTGATTATCTCGATATTAAGTATTTGCATGAGTCGGAAATGAATTTCTGGGTCAAATACATCACCTGCACAACCAAACCATCTCAGTTCGCCGCCAAAAGCTTGCCTAAATGGACAAAATACCACTCCAGCTAATCTGCTACAAAAACCAAAATACCTGCATACAGAATCAAGCATGAGTGCACTTCTCAGTAAGAATTTCTTAATTGGAGTTTGACATTTACCAATTATTACGTCATGAATATTGTTTAAAACATATGGAATTGAAGCACCACCAGTAACCTTAGCTTGTTTCATATCTTCAATTAGGCTTTGAACTCCATTACGACTGAATACCACTCTTGCTCCTCGAAATTGATATACGCATAATGTAATTCTTTCTAGAATATGCGCAATTGGGAGGTATGAGATTTGAATATCTCTTGAAACAACTTCAACTGTAGCCAAAGTGAGCTTCACTCCATATAGAATAGCTTTATGAGAAAGGACAACCCCCTTTGGGGCTCCAACAGTACCGGAAGAGTAACATATTGTGCAAATTGTCTCGGGATCGATCTGTGGTAATTCGATTATAGGACAGATTGTCAATTCTGAGAATAAATAATATTTCATTTTGCAAAACCTGGATTCTTGATTTAGAATCAAAAAATCAAGCCCAGAAATCGGAGAATCAAAAATTTTGTTGTAGTTGCCCATTTTGTTGGAGGATATATACAAACATTTAACCCCTGCATCATTAAGAGTATATTTAGGATAAGTAGAAATTGATGCATCAAATGTTAAAACGGATATGAACCCAAATAAATTGCATGCCTCCAATAATACAACAACCTCAATCCTATTCTCGGAATAAACACCTACTCTATCTCCAAAACAAATCCCTAAACCCGATAAAGCGCTTCCAACACGCAGAGCCATTGTATGTATGTCATTCTGTTTCAACCATTTAATTTCATTATCATTGAACCAACCAAAAGTTATTCTTGCTTTATTTCTTTCATAAACGTACAAAGAAAAATCATGCATTGTCTTAATACTACATGGGAATGTTTTCATGTTGTCTTCCCAGCCATGAGGCGACAATAACATTTGTGTAATATTTCTAATCGTATGAACTTTACTATAACAAAATTGAAGAACTTACAAATTTTGAAAACAACAAATCAAATTTGAGATAAAACAATAGGTTTTTTTAGTCTAAGAGTGCTTGAAGAATCTTTTTAAGAAGAATACCAATTGCTTATGTATGATTATATCACCTCTTTAAGATGAAAAACCAGAAAGCAACAAAAAAAGGCTCTTTTTGTCTTAAGGAAGGGAGAATATTGAATTTATGGAAATCGAACAAATTTGGATGAACATAATGGCTCTATTGATAAGTTATTGTTTTCCGAAAGAGATCGATAACTTCGGGAATTTTATCCGATGTAAGGAAAACTAAAAGTTGTGGAAGAGTAGTTTTTCTAGAATGAAAAGCAATTGATCAGCAGATGGATTGTAGTAATCTACAAACAAGTTTGATATGATTGATGATTTAGTTGTTTTTTATAATATTAATCAAGAAGTCGGATGAAGTTTGTTTGAGTGGAGTTATAAGCCAGAGTATCTTGATTTGTTATCCTTTGCTGGATTTTTTGGCCCAGTCAAGTACTTTAATCATCTGTTAGTGAAAGGTTTCGATATTAATGTGAATTTGTTATAAATGGTTGTCTGAGGTGATAATTCGAATTCTTCCATTAATGCTTCAGAATCACAAAAGCAACTCGATTTTTCTACCTACCTTTTTAAGTTTTCATGATAGGAAAGGAGTGAATACTAAAGCAAAAGATTAATATTATTGGCTTCCTCTTAATTTAATTGCTAGAGAAAGTCATATATGTATTTTTGAATATGTGGTTAAACAAAAACTGATTGAAAAAAAAAGTAATAGGGTTTAAAAACTGAAGAATACGTGATAGAGAAAAACAATTTTCTTTTTATGAAAATGTCATTTTAAAGCAATTGACTAACATAAGAATGTTAACTCATTTACTACGTATCTCATGACTTATATTGTTTCCAATATATACATTTCAGATTCCATTATTTGGAGTAATTAATTTACTATTGTTCAAATTGCTAACATTTCTGGTTTATATGAATATATGTCATGAGTTTATCAAACAGAATTGAAAGAAAGATTCATTTGTGAAGTAATTGATAAATTGGACATTACCTTAAAAAGAACACAAATGATAGATTTTTGTGATGAATAATTTAATATATATATATGAAAATTATGGAATAACAAATTGCCCAATAATATGTGAAAAATTGATTCAACAGTCATCCAAAGAATGTAGGGATAGATGGTTATATCATTATTATCCAAGACAAAAAGATCTTGAACAAGAGAAGAAGATCCAGTGATCTCCGAATGTATTCGGATTTATGAATCCAAAAGGGCTCTTTTTGCTCAATATATATTGAACAAAGAAGGAATTCATCAATACTTAAAAGAATGCAAATAGATCAAAGTGATTATACAAATAATCTTTCATGTTTATAAATATGCAGGTATATTTAACACAAAAATTCTCAACATATCAGCCTTGAACTTATGAAACCATTTCTTGGGCGATCCTCTATGTTTCTTCTCTGAGTCATTTTAGTTGAATGACTCTCATACTTGGAGCTAAACTTTTTGATAATATTGTCAATAAATGCCCAGTTTCCGATTGAAAATGTGAGTTTACTATTGAAAGAGATTGTTATGCCTACGTAGTAAAACTTTAAACCATTTGTTTCTCCCTATCTTTGTCATTTCAAGTATTCTTGGAAGTGGTAACTGTGTTTCTTGAGAAAGAGATACAGCCATAGATTTTTGATTTACAACTGTTGGCTCTACACCTTTCATTGTTAAATAGTTAGTAACCATAATGTCAACATTTTCATCAGTTTTGGTTCCATTATTACCCATTAGTGCATGAATAGCCATAGTCAATATCTCAATCTCGTCAGGATCCTTGATTTCTCTCGCAATTTCATACAGAAGATTAATCGCGGTCGATTTTTCTTCAAGGTTCATAAAGAAATGAAATGAAGATATTTTCAATGGGGATAAAAATTTTGTTTGAAATGAATCATTGAATTTTTTTTTGAACATATCTAGTGTTGTACTTTGAATATGATCTATAAATAAAACACTTTGGAGAAGGGCTCTTTTACATGAAAAGTTGTCGAAAAAACTGTCCAAATCGGTATGTTTTCGAATTAAATTAAATCCAAATGAACTATCTATCACAATCATAATAGCTACCATAGAGTTTTTCATATGATTCCGCCCAAAATGCAAGACAAATGTTGAATTTTTTCCCCATGCGTGGTCTTTTTTCAAAAAGAAAAGTGTCTTTCTCGATCATGAGATTGTCTGATTCCAAAGATAATCCGGAATATTAAGAAGATTGTTTCATAATAATTAATAGCTATGGATGTAAATTGGGGAATAAAAAATCAATTTGGGGACATTTTTTAAAAAATAAGGGTCATGTTTCTGACATAATATATATTATTTTTAGAAGATTTGTTTGAAATGCTCTCCCCACTCACCATAAAAATAAAACAATTTTTTGTTATATATTTTATTTCTGGAATCCAATAATCAGGTAGAAATACTTTCATTTTGGATCTTTCATATATTTGGACATTATCGTATTCTTCAGAATTATTGTCAATGACGATTACATATCTGGATCTTTAACTCTATTGAAATTGAACGTTAATTGTTTTGAAATATTCAAAAACACATAAATAACTGGTACTCTTTAACCTTATGGGATTTTTTCTGAAGGTTTATCAAAAATTGAATGAAGAAAAAAAATGCAATTCCTTGTCACAAATCAGAAGCTTATTCTTGAAGTAAGATAATCAAATAAAAAATTTTTGCTTATTATTAAATTCTTCTCTTGCTTCAATAATGTTTGATGCGTTTACCCTAAAATACCGCTTACAATAAAACCATTTCTTCAAGCATTTCTTTCAATTTTGAGAATGATTTTTGACTTTTTGATAAACCCTCAGAAAAAATCCCATAAGGTTCAAGAGTACCAATTTACCATATTGAGCTTCATAATGCAAAGTTGTGCGATTTTGATTATGCCAGTCACTATTCAAAGGATCCATAGAACTCACATTTGCTCAAAAAAATCTATTTTTAAAATTCTCCTTCTTTCACTCATCCAAAATATCACAAGATAATTCTAGGGATTTGATTTGCCAGAAGAGAACAATGGCAAAATCTAATGTCATAAAGATTTTTTTGATCCTTCCTTATCCAGATTATCTGAATCAGATCATTATAGTTATTTTTTGACTCTTTGTCCATTTTGTGATTTCAAAAATGCTGTAATCGCTTGGGAAAAAATTTCTTCCCTTTATTAACTATACATATTTTTATGTTTATCGAAAATAATCTAGATTAAGTAGGAGGCAATTTGGTTTTGATAGATACTCCACTTGATTCGCCTGAGAAATAGCAAGATATACTAAATGGTACCAAGAATCAGAGCATCTAATAGTATATATCATTTGTATAGTTGTTTACTCAAGATATCGCCAAAATAATTATTGGATTTAAGAATGGGAAAAATTGAAAATGTGTTTGATCAATCGTTCTCTCATATGTCTTTTTCAGTGTCTCTTGATTTGTTTTACTGATTGTTTTTTCCAATGATCTTAAAGAAAGATGGATATCAGCATTACAATGATGAGAATTGAAGAATGGTATTTGATAAGTCATTCTATTTGTAAAAGAATTATTTGTTCCTGTCGATACTGCTACTGATATTGAGAAAGATGATTCTGAATGATATATGAAAGAATGAGATACTTGGAGAGAACCTTTTCTAAGGCAGAATAAATAGTTAGAATTGTTTTTGAAGATGCAAAATATCATATTTCTTGAAATATCTCCAACGAAATATACAACTCCATATCCTAATGGACTGTTATTATGAACAATGTTAGCATATGACATTGATACTGTTCCTGTGGTAGATGTTGTAGAATAGATTTGTATGCAAAAATATTTAGACACCTTGTTATTTGAGAATGTACAGAATGAGCTGCTGAATGAGGTTGGAACATAAATAAGAACACCAGAACAAGTTTCAGCATTGTTCATCGAACTGTTTGTGTTGTCAAATCTCTGATCACCAAAGCCGAAGCGAATAGAATTATCTCCAGATGTAGTATGAGAGCAATTTGACACTGATAGATACTCCGCATAATTCGTTTGAGAAACACCAACATAAGCAAAATGACCAGAATTAGCAGAGCATCTATTAGCACATATCATTCTGAGAGATGAATTAGTAGAAGAGAAGTATATTGCACCTCCATAATTCGAACAAGAACAGTTATAGAACATCGAGTAATTGGCATTCATTGAGTAAGTACCACCGTTAACATATATGATTCCACCATATCCAGTGAACACCATTGATCTTGAGAAGAAACAGTGAGAAATATTGATATTATCATTCAGATAAGACCTTCCTTGATCTATACTTTCACTCACACAACCCAACGAAGCACCCCAAATAATAGCATCGTTGAACAATGTAGGGAACAATTGGGAACCCTTGGTTATTTGTTCTATTACAGAATTATGTTGCTTAGATTCATGTAATTTATCAATATTACTCAGAATCATAATTATGATTAATGAGAACAGAATCTCTGAAATCGTAGATACTTTGAAATCAGATCTCATTTTATTGGTTTTTAAGTTGAGTTTTCCTTTCTTTGTAATTGAAGTTTGAGAGAATAATCGAAAACAAGATTCGAATAAAAAGGGTTGTTTTATTCGAATATTAGACAATATAAAAAGTGTTGAGATAATCAGTAAAAGTTCATCAGTCGTTACATTTCTTTGAATATAAAATAGAGAGGATTTTTGATAAACAAAGATCAAATAAACCGCATTTCTAAAGAAATCACTCCACTTATTAATGACACCAATGGAATTCATGGAAAATAAGACAACAAAAAACAATGAACGTAAAAAACAATTCCTCATAATTGACTTTTCATATAGAATGCCAAGTAGAGAAAAGAATAACGTAATAAGCCAAATATTTGTATCAATACTACTGGTCCATAATGGGATGAAAGAGCCTTTAGAAATCATTCAAAAAAATTGGTAATCGTTACTCTCAAAAAGTGGAATAGGTCAATCATTGTTCAGTCAAAAAACTCACAGTCATTTAAGGTCACAAAAATCCGATTATTTTGTTCTGAAAAACAAATGTTATTCTATCAAAAAAAAGGGTGTTAATTATTCTGAGAAAAGGATATTAATTGAAGTAATCAGTATCCACAACTGATAGAGGTTAATTTATCTATTTTATTCAAATTTTGTATTCATCAAAGTATTGATAAAGAGTGGGATTGTCATGATCTTGTTTTTGATTCGTATCGGTTTCGAATCCAATCAGGAACAAATATTTATTATATTTCACACCAAAATGTTTTGTATCATGTTAATATTGTGTGTTTTTTCTTCCACAGTTCAGCATTTCAAGATTTCTTTCATAGTAATCCACATGAGATATTCAATATTGAGCCAATGTGTTTGGGGAAAACAATTGAAGTTTTCCCCGATCTTCTTCATTGTCGAATTCTCCAACCAGAATTAGGAGATGTGGATGAAATTCTTGAGTTTTGTCATTTTCTTGGTTGTTCATCACTATGTACATTGATTAATAAGAGATCAGCCGAATCGATTCTATCACTTATTCTCCGCAAGCAAGAAGAAGAATCATTTGATTTTTCATTTTTTGAACATGTTATTATTGAAAATATTGAGTCTTACTTATTGTTATCTGATTATGGCTAGGTTTGTCTTACCTTTATAAGTCGAATTTTCCAGAAAACCGAAACCATTTTTCCTATTTCTCTTCTCCAGCCATTTTTCGAGTCTTGTGTAGCATTTCATGGTTCTAATGCTTCAGTTTTTTTTATCTGAAATCAAATTCCAACCAGCAAGGAGCATCGAAGGACTTAACCAATTCCTCAGTGTTTTCTCTGAAAATCGAAAAGATGATTTCTTCTCTCTCAACAGCAATCATCTAAAAGAACTCCAAGCAATTTGAGCAAGCACAACAAAGTATTTCGGAATTGAAAGCATTTATTAATGATATGAAGCGAAAAGAATCAGAATATCAACAGAGAATCGAATATCTCATGAAAAGATTAACTGAAATAGAGAAATATCCGCAAGAATTGGACCGGAGAAAGAATGAGGAGGAGGAAAAGCGACTTAGAGAAGAGCAAGAAAGGAAGAAGAAGGAAGAGGAAGAGAGGAAACAAAAAGAAGAATTGAAAAGAATTGGAAAATGGAAATTGACAAAAGCACCATATTTTAACAATAACATAATAAATGCTGCCAAAAATTGTGAACTATCAAGTGTTGTGTATTTGTTAGCACACGGAACAAGTGTCAATTCAAAGGATTCATATAATGAGTTTTTATATTTGATATCACTCCTCTTCATTCGGCTGCTAAAGATGGTCATCTTAGTGTTGTTGAATATCTAGTTAATCAACAAGCTGATATAAATGCACATGATAATAATGTTGATTTTTTTTATTTGATTGGACTCCTCTTTCGTTAGCGAGGGGAAAAGTAACAGAATTCCTCATGAAAAACGGTGCAGTTTAAAAATGGAGCGTTAGGGAGGCACACTGTGTTTTCGGCTCTTCCTGAGAAGTCCATCATAGGCAGCTACCTTGGACAGAGGCCTCATTGAGATTGCTTGTCCAATGGCTGGTCATCTAGTCTGAGTTGAAGGAACACACTCAGACCCTCACCCATAAACCAGATTTTTACTCACAATAATTTTTTTTGGTTTTCGGAACTGGATTAAGGAGTAAGGAGCAGGGATTGGTGGCTGATAGTCTTGGTAGGGGGATCTCTTTATTAAGAGGATCATTACTGATCATAGCGTGGTGCTCCCTGAGAAAATTTGACCCTTAAAATTGGTATCAATTTCTCTTTGAAAACTCATTGAATATATAAAACACCGAAAAATGGTTTACTATAACTAATTTTGTATTTAAAAGACCAAAATGTGTAGTGGGCATATATATCGCACATACATTTTATCATTATATATATATGGATGTTAAGCCAAATCAAACATGTACAGCGGCTATTACATGGTTTTGATATATCAAATCAATCGAATTAAACCACCTTCCTCCACAGAAGCCCACTCATAGACTACTATAGATACATATTTAATTGATTACCACTGAGAGAATGCACAAAATGGAGATTGGTTTTAGTCTATGTTGAGGATTACTATACTGAGTATCTTTATATACAATAATGACAATTCCTGATCCCCCATTTCCACCTTTTCCTTGTCCAAATACATTAATATTCTCATTTTGAGAGGAAGAACCACCTCCACCTCCAGTATTTGTGGCCCCATTTCCGGCTGTAAAGGTTGCTCCTTTGCTTTCTATTCTTCCATTTCCACCGCCATTGTTCCCATAACCATATGATCCGCCAGTTGAACATTGTTCACCACCAGTATATGCATTTCCTCCACCACCTCCGCCAATTCCTCCATCACCTGCTTTTCCAACTTGATATGTAGCACTGCCGCCACCGCCGCCGTAATAGTTACCATCTATCCATTTGATACCAGGTCCTCCATCTCCTCCTTTGAGATATGCTCCATCAACTCCTCTTCCGCCTGCGCCACCTCCTCCGCCTGCAAAAAAACCACTGCATCCACTACCACCATAATCATTTCCACCTGCATTTCCATATGAAACACCATTGGTAATTGTTTTCACACTTGCTCCTCCGGTTCCCAAAGAAAACCCACCACCACCGCCAGACCCTCCAGGATTACCAGTATTAACGGAATATGAGCCTCCACCACCACCGCCTAAAGCTATATCATTTAAAAAAGAAGAGTTTTGTCCATCGCTTCCTCTCCCACTAAATGATCCAAATCCACCTTCTCCTCCTTGGCCAACAACAACAGAATAGACGCCTGAAGGAAGTTTGGTGGGTTGTCCAAAAACAACCCCACCCCCTCCTCCTCCTCCGCCATGTCTCGAACCTCCCCCACCCCCGCCACCAACAATCAGATATTTTACTTCAACATTGTTGTAAGGTGTCACAAAGTTTGAAAAGCCAACTGTGGTATATCGATGCTGCATATAAGTTTCTCCATTAATACTAATCAAATTGGTAACATCTCCCTGTTCGGGAAAAGGTAGACATAAGGATAACTGTAGTAGTGATCCCAACATTAGAAAAGTAAATTGAAAGAAATATCGAAAAATTCTTTAGTCTGTTTTTAAGTTTTTGTAAACTTTTCTAACAAAAATTGCGGAGGCAACAAATCCAACAAATCCACATATTATTCCGATTATGCAACTTAAGATTGTTGTATATATAAAATAGTACAAAGCTTGAATTAACCCAGACATTCTAGTTTTTGTTACAAAGTAATAAACACAATATAAAACGCAATATCCAGAGACGCAAAATGGGGCGATAAATGATGTCCATTGCCATTGATAATTTTCCGCTACTAATCTCAGGTATGTGGTGACTATAGAAATGCATGAAATCACAATGAATAAGAGCATGCATACAATAAATAAAAAGCCCCATACATATGTGAAACGGTATTGCAATAAAGCGGATAATATGTAATACAATTCCATGAAGATAGACATTGACCCGATGAAACCCACAATGATACACAAAGAGGGAATTCTCAAAAACAATGGGGTCTCAGGTATCCTTCTGCATATTACTCCTACTTGAGTAGGAGGTGGTCCAACAATAAACCAGTTTCGGCCAACAATCCCTCCAGCAGCAGTCAAAGGAAATACAAATAGAGCTAAAACAATTACTATTACAATTATTGATGAAACTCGTAAAACTTGAGTGGACTTGTAGATCAGAGCTACTGTATTCAAAATAACTTCTGCGACTGCGAAAGCAAAGGGAATTGAGAATGTTTGAATGAGAACTTGATACACCCATCTGGTTCCTCCCCATCGTTTAAACAGCCCACCACCTACATACCCTCCCATAAAACCAGCAATTGCATAAGAGGAAAATGCAAGAGTCAATTTTGCAGATTTTCCTAATCTATTGCCAAATACAAAATTGCCAATAATAAAGAGAAGAAATGCAAAAAAAGCTTGAGCCCCAAAGCCAATCAATGTTGACAGATATATAGGACGATTCGGACACCTAAAAACATCAGCATGCAGCATTTTCCAGCCTCTTTCGGCTCTGAAATCCAATTCGAAGCCATTTGTGTTCAAATCCTTCTCTATATTCATGAAATCGTTGCCAAGGGATTTCATAATAATAAATATTGTCAATAATACAATTAAGAGAACAGCTATTAGAACATTTACCAAAGAAATGTACCTAACAGAAAAACCTGTTGATTTAGCGTTGTTATACTTATCATATCTTTGTTTTTTCACAAGTTCAGTCTGTCTCCATTCAACAGTATAGGTAAACGAAATACTCTTATCTCTATCCAGTGATGCTGGCATTTCCGGAGATAAATCAATGGATATAATGCGATTCTCATTATAATGAACAATGAAGTGTTGTTTGGTAAATATAAAAGTCTGATTATCTCTCGATAATGTTCCGATAAAAGACCAAATTGGGAGTTTATCGATATAAAGCTCATATATATAATCTTTTTTGATTGCATTCTTTAATTGGTTCATAATTGGTTCATCTAACTCAATTTTGCAAACTTTGTTATTAACAACCGGTTTGAGAAACTGAAACGAGATGGCCGTCCTAGTGTATCGGTTTCCGAGAAAAGCATCAGCCAAAGTTTGAGGAGATGACTTATCTGTGCCATTATACCGGCAAAAGGGCAAGGAATAATAATCATATGATTCAAATGGGTTCTGATGAGGCGATATCTTATTCCCGTATACCGGGATTTCTTGATCCTGCTTATATCGTTTTAGAACCAGTAATAATAACAACATATCTAATGGCAACCGTTTGAGCCAAAAATGAGCTTAATCAATATTTACTCATACGTATGCGGAAAATTGGCTTGCAGATGCATCTGTAGGGTTAGCAGTCTTCTTTTGCTCAAGAGCAATTCCAACTTTGAGTGATTTGAATGTGAAGCACCCAACCATTAAACCAAGTAAATAGCCAGCAACTACATCATCTATGTGGTGAGCATGATCCCATATGCGAGAAATACCAACAAATATTGACCAAATTACAGGAATCATTTTCATCATTGCGGAAAACATTGAACCAGAGCTCCAAATCTCGGACAATAAGAGAGTGATGAATACAGATGAAGCCATTGATTCTGCAGCATGACCAGATGGGAAAGATCTGAATTGATTCATCAAAGTTTCTGCGCTGAGAACAGTCGAACATTGCTTGTATGATCCATCTCCGCCACAGAGTGTAAGAGTGTCGGGCCTTGGCCTACCAACAATCCTCTTAAAAACTGAGCACAAAAGGATGGTAAAATTGATAGCAAATATATAAGAAGCCAAAACCTTTAAAACGGACACATCTCGGCGGTAAACAAGCCATATTGCCAATACAATACATGTCCCAACACCATACATAAAAATGCACAATAATGAATATGGTATAGTAGAAGTCTTTATCGGGTTGGATATATCACTATTTATATAGGGAACAAAATTATCGGGAAAGCTCGAGTATTCAATCGAAATACCAACAATCCAAACACAAAGAGCAAGAATCCAATCAATAATCGCATATTTACGGAGTATCGGTATTAGCTCCATTGAAGTCTATGATAAATTGAATTCGATTGAAAAATTGAGACAGGCGGCTAGAACCGATAAGTTTTTTGAAAAGATTACAAAATTTACAAACATTTACTTGAACTGGGTCAGACATATGAGGATGGATTGGAGAGGGGTGAGTGGGTTCATGGCTTCTCCGATGAACTGAGTTGGTGATGCTTTCCCAAAAACCAGTGTGTTAGTTTCTGGTGTGTTTATATTGATTAGAATGAAATTTTTAACTGATTCCATTTTCACTCTTCCACCAAATCTTAGCACAGGGATTCCTCCTTTGATTTTTGGAGGCTTTGGGATATACCTCTGAGGCTGGGATCCGTTTTGGGCCAGATCAACTGTGAATTGCCGGTTTGGCGATGATCCTGCGAGCATTGATTTATACTCTACCTTCAAACTCTCTGATTCGCCTCTGTATTCGTATGACAATCTTGTGAAATTGGACTCGATTTGAGCGATTATAATGGATGGATTTCCTATATCAACCAACTGGAATTGTGTTGATCCGAATTTGGAGAATTTCCGGACTTCAAGGATGATTTCAGATGTTATGAAATCAACGACTTGGATTTTATCCGATGAATCCACCCCATTATCTGGTATACTGAAACCAAATAAGACCGAATCTCCAGGAGAAACTGTATTTCTTAAAGATTCCATTGTTAGACCAATTACAGTGGGTTCATTTTTTCTTTCCGGTTCAGGCTTTATTTCTGATATAACTGCCTCTAGCGCTTTATGTGGTTTCATTTCTGGAGCAGGAATGATTGATTTGCGAATTGGTGAGTGAATCACCTTTTTTGGAGGAATAATTATCTCGGGTTCCTCAATATTCTCTTGATTTGTCTCATTTTGCTTTGAAAAATTCTCTGTTTTTTTAGAAAAACTCCTCCTAGCCTCACTTTGAAGAAAAGGCTGACTGGGAGGAGATATATCAATTTTTTTCTCCTCTAATTCCTCAGGTTTCCATGATACTGCACCAAAAGACTCTGACCTGAACATTTGGTCAAAAAAAAGCACCTCTGTCTTAAAACAAATTCGATAATTCTCCATATATAAGTCTAATATTTATTCAGGTAATGAAGCCTGTATTGCCATCTTTTGTTGTGGTGTTAGTCTGGATGGGAAAGCGATCTTAAACCGGAAGATCACATCTCCTCTGCTGCCATATTTGTTGGGCATACCTGCTCCGTTCACACGGCGATCTTGATTAGGTGCAATCACATCATTAACATCGAGAACAACGGGGTTTCCATCTAATCCAGGGCGAGAGATCTTAAAACCACAAAGAGACTGCTTGAGGGAAATGATTTCTTCAACAATTAGGTTATCTCCATCTCTGGTGAAAACATCGTGTGGTTTCTCTTGAATAGTGAAAACAATATCTTGAGGAACCATTCCTGGTCTTTGATCACCCTCGCCTTCGTAAGTGAGTTTTGTTCCAGCCTTCCATCCAGGTTTAACCGCAATATCAAATTGTTTGGCATCATCTTTTCCATTGATATTCCTTGTTATCTTAAGCTTTTTAGTACAACCAGTAAATAGCTGTTCTAATGTGCAAGATACTGGCACATCAAGAGGCTGCATTGCAGTTTGGCGAGGTCTCCTGGATCCTCCTCCAAAACCGCCCATACCACCGAATCCCATATCTTCAAAGCCGCCGCCGAATCCTCCGAAACCGCCACCTCCGAAGCCCATTCCACCAAATATTTGTGAAAAGATATCCTGTGCAGATCCGAAGTTGAAATTGTAACCACCACCATTCTTTAACCCTTCTTCACCAAATTGATCATAAGTAGCTCTTTTATTCGGATCGCTAAGAACGTCATAAGCTTCAGAAATTTCTTGGAACTTTTTTTGAGCAACTTCTTGGTTATCAATGTTTTTATCAGGGTGCCACTTCATGGCAAGCTTTCTATATGCTTTTTTGAGCGTCTGCTCATCTGCATCCTTAGAGACTCCGAGAATCTCGTAATAATTTCTACCCATGTTTTAAATGGTCAAAGAAACCGTTTTGATACTTGGGATATAGCATATATGATAAAAACACAATATCACTTTAATAATTAATATTCGTGTCACATATTAGGGTGAAAAGCATAATTGGGAGAAGGGAAGAAGAGATTTTGCGAGATTTTTCGATGGTTCTTTCATTAATGTTTTTGTTGCTTTTTACCCATAAAAACACCTCGGTGGCACGAATATCATCAGTTAATGAATACCCAGGTCCTGGGAATTTTGGAACATAGGAATTTCCATAATAGGCACCTATTGAGTACCACCAATTTCCAGTTGCTATTGATCCATCAATACAACAATAGGTAGAAGTTGATACAGCTAAACCACCCCAATACCACCCACTCCAATCAATGTGAATTCCTTGATAACCTGTCACTTGAGTCTTGCCAGATTTCGACTCCAAAATTGGATTATTAAGTTGCTTCCATCTATTATATCCTGAAATCTCAGGATACTGTAATAGAAACTCATAACATCCATCAACTTTGAAACTATCATCAAGCGTTTGGAAAATAGAATACTTTTCGAAATCTAGTGATTGTTTACACTCATTAAGATTGGAAAAATACACATTCCCTGTTGAATTATGATGAAAAATCAGTATCCAGTTACTCCCAAACTCTTTTTTCGTGATATATTGGAGGAAAAGAGATCCAAAAACATAAATGAATAACATGTTTATGAAAATAATGTTGACAGTTTTCGGCATCTTTAATTGTTATTGAAATGATATATAGTGGAGTTCTTGAATCCTAAAATGGTTAATATTGTGTTCCTTTCTACAGTTTTAGGAAAGGAATAACAAATTATTGGAGAATATATGAGTTCAATATGACTTATTTCAAAAAATATCAAAGAAAAGGATTATATTACCAAGTTTTCAAGATTAACCACTCTTCTTTAGGGAATTCCATTACTTTAATGGCCATTGGAATAATCATCCAGAGAAAATTCTGGAATTGGGTTTGCTGTAATTATGTTCTAGTTTTGTTTATTTGAAATATTGTAAACAAATAGATTGTTACACTGTTCTCAATATAACAACATTTCTCTCTTTGATTTTGTTATTTATGGTTATTTTAAATGAAGGATTTCCTTCATTTAAACAGAAAAACATGTTTCCTTTAATGTATAGCTAAGATTTTTGTGGCCTCATACACTGGTGAAAATTGCACCCCCAATGCATTATAAGCATTTTTGAAAACAAAGACAGTTTGTATTGCCTAGGATCAAATATCATATAAACTGGTGGAAAGTTTCCCAAAGTCTGTCTGATTCTTTGAGATGATATTAATGATCGTTCAAGAGTGATCACCACGAAAAAAAACTTATTCATAAGAATATTTCTCAGATTTCGGCAATTTTGAGATAATGAGAAGGCATTAGGTATCCAAATCTGATTATAGTTTTTGAAAAATGTGATGGTCCATATATTTTTTTGATCTTTATAGTCAAGTCGTATCTGAGTTTGATCATACCATTATGTACAATGGAATAAAATCACTTCTTCAAGAAAGAAAACAATTGAGGAATTTCTCTTTGGAGAGGGGAATGAAATTGTTATTGATGATATTGAGTTTTTTTGTCGATCGAATTGTTATGTTACCAAAGATTCGGCCTCATCAACATGAAAAAGCAGTGAAATTATCAATTGAGTATTTCAAATTAGCTGATTTCCGTCAAAAGCTTCTAAATAGATCTAACCAGTGCCCTGTTTTGATATATCAATTGCACAAGAGGGGTTTCTTTGTTTTTGAAGAAATCGAACCTTTTTTGAGAAATAGAAACACTCTCATGTTGTGTTTTTTTTTTCGGAAAGAGATACATGATTTTGAGAATTTTGTTAGAATTAAGGACGTCCCCAACGATTTTGATAAATCATTCTTGGAGAATGAAAATGATATTGATCAACTTATCGAATATAGTTATCTGAAAACAAGTATTGAATATTGTCTCAAGTATGATGTGATTGATGATTTATGAGTTTTTGATAATCTAAATCAAGAAGCTAGATGGAGTCATTTTGAGTGGAGTAATAAGCCAGAGTATCTTGATTTGTTATCCTTTGATGGATTTTTTGGATCAATCAAGTGTTTTAAGCATTTGTTAATGAAAGGATTGGAGATCAATGAGAATGTGTTATCTATGGTTGTATGTGGTGGTTGTTTTGATCTCTTCCATATATGTCAAGGCCAACAATCAGTAACACCAAATTTTGTTTGTAAATCATCTCAGTTTTCCCACCTACCTTTGTTAGTTTTCTTTTCAGATAATGGAGCTGATTTTAATGCAAAAACTAAATTTGTTGAGTTATTATATTTAATCAGATTCCTCTTCATTTTGCTGCTCAGAATGGTCATCTTAGTGTTGTTGAATATCTAGGTTAATCAAAAAGCAGACATAGAAGCAAAAAACACGGATGGGAAAACTCCATTGGGAGGCGCGAATCGGAAAGTTGAGGAATTCCTCAAAAGTAAAGGAGGACAATAAGTCATATGATAAATAAAAAGCAGAAAATAACTAGATATTCAACAACATTAAGATATAGTAGATGAATAACTCAGGAATATAAATGTTGTTTTCGTCATTATTGGCGATAGAATGATAATCTCCAGTATAAACCACCCCAGTACCACACACTCCAATCAATGTGAATTTCTTGATAACCTGCCACTTTAGTTTTGCCAGATTTCGATTCGAAAATTGGATTATTAAGTTGTTTCCATCTATTATGGCCTGAAACCAAGATATTGCAATGGAAAATAGAATGCTTTTCAAAATCTAGTGATTGTTTATCCTCACACACTCTGTTGAATTATGATAACAAACCAGTATCTAGTTACTCCCAAACTCTTTTTTCGTGATATATTGGAGGAAAAGAGATACAAAAACATAAATGAATAACATTTATCATTATAAATCTTAATAACATCCTGTATTTGATATTTTACCCATTATGAAACAAAAATATTTGCAAGATAAAGCAAACAATTGCTCACAATTTATTTGGTGTTGATACTTCCCCGATGAACAGAAGGATTTTCGAATAACAAAATTCTAGCCAAGGCATCTTCATATTTAAAAAAATTTAAAATCCTTCTTTGGAAAGAGAACTCCAAATAGATTCAATTTTGTTTCGTTTAGGTGTTTTTAAAAGGGCTTTGACGTTATTAAATAACGGAATTCTCTTCTTTGTTATTCTCATTGGAGTAAGAATCACCTGAAAATCTTGAAGAACCAAATTTGTAGAAACTGAACAGGAAGACAATACCAAAAAGAACACCAATAATGGCCATTGATCCAATAATCACCATTAGTGCATTGTTTTGATTTAGGGATTCGTCTGGTGTTTGATCTGGGGATTTACTGATAGTAGGATTCAATGTGAGAGAAGATTGTGGTGTCTCAACAGGACTGACATCTGGTGTATAAATGGGTGTCTCAATGACCGTTTCAATGGGACTGAAAGCAGGTGTATCAAATGGGGTTTCTTTAACTGTTTCAATAAGAGTCATCATTGGTGTCTCAACAGGACTGACATCTGGTGTATAAATGGGTGTCTCAATGACCGTTTCAATGGGACTGAAAGCAGGTGTATCAAATGGGGTTTCTTTAACTGTTTCAATAAGAGTCATCATTGGTGTC
>Ga0074193_1001351_pt1 | contig 30463 bp, 37 predicted proteins | sample EPASupsiteHSE605_FD_64523 | JGI IMG/M metagenome (GOLD analysis project Ga0074193, IMG submission 64523) | Bioremediated contaminated groundwater from EPA Superfund site, New Mexico - Sample HSE6-05 | ecosystem: Environmental > Aquatic > Deep subsurface > Groundwater > Contaminated ... | reverse complement strand
CGAGACATTTGCGCGATTCGTTCATCACTTTACTCTGTAGCTCTTGCTTTACGTTGATTCGCAAGAATCGTGACAATAGGGTTTATAAGGTTGAAGCAGGTGTTAGAATTGCCCATGAATGATACTTCTGCATGCCATATAACATCTGCTCACTAACAACAAAGCATGGCTTCATCACTAATTGAAACTTTTGCAGCATAAAGAGGAAGCTCTTTTGCTGCTTTTTATTAGCGCGCTTAATCTCGTTGCCTATAGCGGCGCTCTTCGCAAACCTTTTCGCAGCTCTTCTAAGTAGCTTTCTTAAGCCACTACGATACTATTTGACAACCGATTCTTTGAATCATTCAGTCTACTTCGTCAATTGCTGCGAAAAGGTGCAGCTCTTAAGCCGCCTTAACGCATAGACACACACGCGCTTCCTAGAGCAGCTTCTTGCTTCCTCTTTTTCGTTCGGCGATTGTTCTTAGCTATATATTTTCTTAATGTATTGGCTTTTTCATTCTTGAATTATTTGGTCATTCTAACATTGGCTTGACCCTTAACGCCCGCGCCTGAGCGAAGCGAAGGATTGGCGTGGTTTGTGCATTGTTATTCTGCACAAACCATGACAAAGGGCGTTATAGGGTCGAAGCATTTGTTAGAATTGCCATTCCATACACTTCTGCAAGCCTCATCGCTATTGATTACTCTTAATAATGTATTGGATCTTCTAATGATTCTTTGCCTTGAAAGAAAGTCGCTCTTTTGCCGCTCTTCTTTGCGCGCCTTTCTCGAATTGCCTATTGCGGCTTCTTCGCGAGCTTTTTGCAGCTCTTTGCATACATCTTTATTTTGGTAGTATGCTGAAACTTCTGCGATGGTTTTATAAATGCTGCAAAAAGTGAAGCTCTTCAGCCGCCACTTTTAAAATTGCCCAATCGCGCTCTTGAGAGCAGCTTCTTAAGACTTTCTTTCCATTCATAGAAGTAATATTCATACAATTTTTGTTTCTTCTATATTTTTTCTTATTTGCAGGGACTGTTATAAATCTGGTCATTCTAACATTGGCTTAACCCTTAACGCCTGCTCCTGAGCGTAGCGAAGGATTGGCGTGGTTTTTGCGTGATCTTCTCGCAAAAACCATGACAAAAGGCGTTATAGGGTTGAAGCAGTTGTTAGGTTTGCTTTTTTTGTTTTTTAATATCTACTCCTTTTAACCCAAGCCATTCTTTTTTATCGCTTCCTAATTGTATCCCCCATTTCATTTCTAAAAATTCTAGAAGCTTAACTCCTCTTTCTAAAATATTATACGCGTTCCAACTATCATAATTAGATACTTCGATTTCTGAATACGATCCATATTTAAACCCAACAATACTTCCTTCAGTTTCTTTTTTCATTTTAAATGATTTATTATTAAATGATGAATTTTTGGCTTGAGATAAAGGTAAAAGATTCCCAATTGAATGCCTTAGTATTGTTTTTTCACTTGGAGAATAGCTTTTGAAATTTTCTACCCATTCATCACTTCTAGGCCGCTGTGGGTATATATGTTCTATAGTATAATAATCCTCTTTTTGCTCTGTAAATTCTGGCCAAAATAGTTTTTGCCTTTTCGTTTTAGATTTATTCTGCAATTCCATCTCATATTCAAATAAGAAATATCTAATTCCTGCCCATTGATAGTATCCATTCTTTTGATAATACCTCTTTGCTTGAGGAAACCATGTTTTTACAAACTCTTCATTTAATATATTGTGAGATAAAACTTTTGTAATTTCTAGAGATGTAATCTTTTTTTGGAATAAATCTTTTGCTATTTTAAGAAAATTGAAGTTTTCTTCATCTTTCTTGCTTAAGCTATAAATTCTAATATTAAGAAATACTGCAATGAATAATCGCTTTTCTAGATATATAAGGAATTGAAGTATAATATCTTTATCAGTGTTTGTAAGAAAAAATGCTAAAATAAGCGACTGAACACCTGGGCTGTAATCTAATCTATTAATTTTATCAAGATATATAATCACATCATTGTCAAATTTACTATCTTTTGGATTATTAATAGCATACCATATTTCAACGGCTCTTTTTAAGCTATTTACATATTCATGGATTTCAATTTTCGAAGGACCGTCATTGTTTTTGCTATTTAATGATTTTAATGAGAATATTTTTTCAAGTAATACATACCCGGCATAATAATTTCGCTTATAAAACAAATAAGGCTCTTCTAAATAACTATTTTTTTCTAATCTCTCTTTATCAAAATATATAGAGTAATGAATAGATAAAAAGTAATCATCTTCTAGAGGATTATCTTTATTCTTTCCTAAATAGTGATATATTGACTTCCATCCTTCGTTAATTTCTGATCTTAACTTGCTTTTTTCACATTCTTCTTCTTTAAGTTTTGTGCTAATATATATCAATCTATTCTTTAGTAATTCTAAATTAGAAAGTCTCTTCCCTCTATTATTCATTGTCTCAAAAGCAATAAATACATCAATATCTTTTGTAATTGTATAAATAGTAATAAGCAAGTTTTGTGTAATTACTTTATATAATTTTTCCAACTCACTTTTACTTTTAGAATCCAATTTCTTTAAAAAATATTGCTTAGCATCTATTAAATTTTTAGTATATATGGTGTCTTCAGGCAATGCATGTTCTGTAATTACCTCATTGAATATTATTTTCTTTAAATAATTATAGCTAGGATTATCTTCTTCATATCCAAATAAATAAGATCGACTAATATCGCTTGTACTCTTTTGCTCATATATAAATTTCTTTCTAATATCATTTTTTGCAGTATAGTTTAGTTGACCTTCTTCTTCTGTCTTTTCTAAAATTACTTGAATTAATATTATTGTTGTAGTAATTCTTTGTTGACCATCAACTATATAATAAGGTTGATAACTTCTAGACTCTATTATCCATAAATCATCATTCCAATTATTATAAATGCTCTTAGGAACCTCTTCAACTGTGACTACTCCAAAATAATGATTTTGATTTTCTGATAAATTGCTAATATCGTTCCAAAATTCTTCTAGCTGTTTTTCTGTCCAAGCATAGCCACGTTGATAATCTGGAATTCTAAAAAGTTTCTCAGTAAATACTTTTGATAATGATAATAATTGTCCTTCCATGATTTTTACTCCTATTGATTATGCTCTTGCTAAACCTAACATTTCGCTTAACCTTTAAACCCGGCCGAGCGCAGCGAGGCATTGGCGCGATTCTTGCACCACTTTACGCTGTAGCTCCTACTTTACGTTGATTCGCAAGAATCGTGACAATAGGGTTTATAAGGTTGAAGCAGGTGTTAGAATTGCCCATGAATGATACTTCTGCATGCCATATAACATCTGCTCACGAACAACAAAGCATGGCTTCATCACTAATTGAAACCTTTGCAGCATAAAGAGGAAGCTCTTTTGCTGCTTTTTATTAGCGCGCTTAATCTCATTGCCTATAGCGGCGCTCTTCGCAAACCTTTTCGCAGCTCTTCTGGGATTACTTTCTCAAGCCTCTTCTATTCTACTATGTTAACGATTCTTTGAATCGTTCAGCCTACTTCGCCAATTGCTGCGAAAAGGTGCAGCTCTTAAGCCGCCTTAACGCATAAACATACACGCGCTTCTTAGAGCAGCTTCTTGCTTCCTCTTTTTCGCTCGGCGATTGTTCTTAGCTATATATTTTCTTAATTGTATTGGCTTTTTCATTCTTGAATTATTTGGTCATTCTAACATTGGCTTAACCCTTAACGCCTGTTCCTGAGCGAAGCGAAGGATTGGCGTGTTTTTTGCGTGATCTTCTCGCAAAAACCATGACAAAAGGCGTTATAGGGTTGAAGCAGTTGTTAGGTTTCTTTATTTTCTATTAATAAATCCTTTTTCTGGTGCCCATTCAGTATAACCATAGCCAATTATATGACTATCACAATAGCTATCTCCATCTGCAATTACTTTATCTCTTTTGAATTTTATTCCACCTAAATTTGCTATTAAGTAATCAACTCTACATGCACAAGGGAATACATATCCATATCCTTTACTTTTTAATATTTTATATGCTCCACATTCATGGTAAATACGATGATATGATCCATCAGCTTCTTCATGCACTTTTAGTCTCCAGTCATAATCTTTAAGTAATCCATTCTCTCCCATTTTTTGGTATTTAATAAGCTTTTTTATATTTTTCTTTTTATCATATAATCCTGAAATAATTTTCTTAGGTAGTTTTTCTAGCCCTAACTCATTCATGATCCAAATTGCATTTTCTATTTCAGCTTTTTCAATACTAAACTGCTCTAGAGAATAATAAATAGCAACATATACCACAATGAACTTATAAAAAAAGTCGAATTCTTTTGCTACATCATCAGGCAATTCATTTTCAAGTGCACAAATCTTCATTTTTGCGATTTTATAATACCTAGAGTAGAATTCTCTTCCCCAAGTATCAATAATGTACTTTTTCCCAAATACATGAAATGCAGCAAAAGCTAGTTTAAATGTCATCTACTCACCTTCCCACTTTTTGTATATCAGATTTATATAATATTCTGCCCGTAGGGTCAACCTAACATTGGCAATTAATAGTTTAGCATGTATCTTTTTGCGCCGAAGGCGTCAACCTAACATTGGCTTAACCTTTAAATCCGCGCCTGAGCTATTGCGAAGGCTTGGCGTGGTTCTTGCGCAATCTTCTCGCAAGAACCATGACAAAGGATTTATAAGGTTGAAGTAGGTGTTAGAGCTTTTCTTTATATAGATTTAAGAATTCTATAGGTGAATATACTTTTATCGATGAATTCTTATAATCACTTAAATTTCTTGTAACTATACAATCACATTGGTTTCTGCTTGCAGAATATTGCTGAAGAGCGTCTTCAAAATCAGGAATTTTTGATTTTAATCCATTTACTATATCAGAATGATCTATCGATATTATTGTTATGTATTGAATTAGTTTTGTTATAAATAGACGAGCGTTTTCGTCCCCTCCTGATTTTCTTAAAATGTAATATAGATTAGCTACACCATTAGACGACATATACCCTAGCGCAATGTTATTCTCAAGCAGCGCTAATACAATTCTACTCGCTTCAAGAAAAGGTTCTCTAGCTAATGCGATATCTAAGATTACATCTGTATCTATAAAAACACGCTTAATCATAAATATCGCTCCGTTCTAGTTTCGTTGAGCATATCTTTATAGTCTCTTCCTGTGTCTTTAAACATTCCAATAAGACTGTCGGTTATTGGAGCAAAAAGAGTGTTTGAATATTCTTTAGGAGTATTACTAGACGATATATTATTTAAATACTCTTCAACTATTCGAGAAACACTTTTGTTTTTCTCTTGAGCAAAGTTCTTTGCCTTTTTTATAATCGCCTTGTCAATCGTTAGAGTCAGTTTTGTCGTCATATGTCACCTCACACGTATATAATAGATATTATATACGTATTTGTCAATAGCAAATTTGAATCAAATATATTTCGCTTACTTGTAATGATTTATTCCATTTTTAAATAGCTCTAACATTTTCGCTTAACCGGCAAGCCTGTCCCGCGAAGCGGGTTGGCGCGGTTTGTGCATGAACGAGCGTAGCGAGATGCACAAACCGTGACAAAAGGCGCTGTCCGGTTGAAGCAGTTGTTAGCCGATTTTTCTTTTTATCTTTAATCCTAAGTATTTTTCCATTGGATCGAAATCTCTATCGTTATGTAATAACTCAAATCCTTTCTCTATACAAAAGGAAGCTATAATTACATCTATTGTCTTTCTTACCGTAACTCCATTTTTTCTCAATTTTCTATAGTTTTCTGCTGTAATTATTGCCATTTCCTTTCCAAGAAAGTCATAATACTCAAGCCTATCCATTATCTTTTTTGCAATCTTTAAATCTTTTTCTTCTCTAAACCCCTGTAAAAATTCTACAATTATTATATCGCCAGTAGCTACTCTGTCATGAAGCAGTTCATAATCGAGTAAGTCAGTTTGAACTGATTCTACTCCTCGTACATAATCTATCCAAACAGAAGTATCTGCTATTATCATTGATCTAATCTCATTTCTTCGAGATTACCTTCCCAATTAAGCTTTCCACGTACTTTTCTTATCTCCGATTGTTCTCTTTGGGCAACTAAGAGCCTTAAAGCTTCTTCTATTGTTTCCTTTTTGGTTTTGTATCCAGAGACTTTCTTTGCCTTATTCATTAAACTATCATCAATTACTATATTTGTACGCATTCCAATGCCTCCAATATGTGTATTATACATTAATAGTATACACATATCGCAACTCGCAGTAAAGATCCTGTTTTTATTTATTTTGCGCGCGCGTAAGCGCGTCCGGCTAACATTTCGCTTAACCTTTAAATCCGTGCCCGAAGGGCTTGGCGTGGTTCTTGCGCAATCTTCTCGCAAGAACCATGCCAAAGGATTTATAAGGTTGAAGCAGGTGTTAGGCTATTTTTTGTTACTTAAAACAATCCTTTAATACGAACAGATCTAAATTCTCTTAAAAGTTTTGAATATGATAGCTGAATATAATTATCATCAAATTCAATATACTCATAGTCTTTGCCTAATATTGTTGTATTCATTATTGCACTTTTTTCCTTTAAAATAATTATATGCTTTTGCTTTCCAATAGCATATCCAATTTCAGATATAAGCCAATCGTGATTACGATTTCCTGATACAATTACTATGATTATATCTTGCTGATCCATTCTATGCTTAACTTTTTCGGGTATTAAGCTTGCTGTATATTCTTCACCTTGGTTTACCGAAAAGCCTAATAAACTTAAGAATGAAGAAATTTCACTATAATATTTATCTGCTAGAGCATCAAAATGTCTTGATATAAATATTGTAGGATCTAAATACTTCCAACGATATTCGTCCGAATCATATCTAGCTACTATACTTAGCTTTAAAATTCCTTGGACAATTTCTATAGCTCTTTCAACAAAATAGGTATCTCCAGCATGACATGTAACTTCAATATTACTTTTACTATATTCAATCCAAATACCTTCTACAACCAATCCAAAGCTTATTAGCTTAGTAAAAGCTATATTGCATGAAAATGATTCAAATTCGCGTAAAGTCTTAAAATAGCGCAAAAATTTCTTAAGACTTTCAAATCGTACACTTTGATTATTATCTATATATATATTAAAGGTAGAATCAGCATTTCGAAAGCCAAATCTAGTTGGAATTATATTGAATTCCGTTTTAATAGTTTTCACAACTTCTTCAATACCTAAGGCAAAATTAAAATCTTTTGGCCAAAGATCATACTTGATTCGCTTAAGCATTTTCTATCCTTTTTATTAGAATAAAGATAAAATTCACTTAATATATTTTTATTTTGGCGCGAAGCGTCAGCCTAACATTGGCTTAACCCTTAACGCCTGCTCCTGAGCGTAGCGAAGGATTGGCGTGGTTTTTGCGTCATCTTCTCGCAAAAACCATGACAAAAGGCGTTATAGGGTTGAAGCATTTGTTAGGCAATTTCGCTTTTACTTATATGCATCTTTACGATTTTCTATATCAATGATGAATATTATTACTGTCTCTTCCGATACTTTATAAAATAATCGGTAATCTCCTATACGATATCTATATACTTCTTTGTATTCGCCTTTTAGCTTTTTAATATTCGGTCCAAAATACGGATTCTCTCGTAATATCGGATATATGTATTCTTTGATCTTTTTATATAAGAATTTATACTTCGGAGTACTGATCTTCTTTTCAAAGGTTTCAGTCTCTGCAATTTTATAGTTAAGCAATTACTTTATACCTTCCCGATGAAATATCCTTAAGCCCTTTCTTAAGATCCTTTTCAAAGGTAAGTATTTCGTTCATTTCTTCATCATCAACAATCGATTCGTTGACAGTAAAGTTTAGCGCAGCGTACTCAAGATAGTTAGATATAGTTCTCTTTTGTCCTTCTGCTGCCTTTTTGAATATATCATAGCTTGTTTCATCAAGCCGTACAGTAATAGTTTTTGCCATATAAATACCTCTTGCTTCAATAGTATTCATACTGCATCTATTTGTCAAGAGCATAAATTTATCAATACTTGCAGCCTAATTACTGTAATTATATTGTTTTATCTTGCGCGCGCGTAAGCGCGTCTGCCTAACATTGGCTTAACCTTTAAATCCGCGCCCGAAGGGCTTGGCGTGGTTTGTGCATTGTTGTTCTGCACAAACCATGACAAAGGATTTATAAGGTTGAAGCATTTGTTAGAAATCTTTTTTTATTATGCTTTAACTAAATGCATGTATCTTATCGAGTTCTGTACCCATTTTTTTCTTAGCTTCTCGTATCTCCAGCTCATTCTGAAGATTTAGCCAAAACTTATATGAGTTTCCAAAAAACTTCGAAAGTCGCAATGCCATCTCAACAGTAATTTTTCTCTTATTATGAAGTAGGTCGAGTATTGTACTTGTTGAAACTTTGAGTTCTTTCGATAACCTATAAGGAGTTATTTCAAGAGGCTCAAGAAATTCCTCTCGTATGATTTCTCCTATTGTAGGTGTTTCTATATATTCCTTATTCATATTCTTCATCTCCTTAATGATAATCTACAATAGAAACCTCAAATGCCTCTCCACCTTTGAATTTGAACTGAATCCTCCATTGATCATTGATCCTAATTGAACAATATCCCTTTTTTAAACCTTGCAAATGTTCAAACCTATTTGAAGGGGGAACTCTAAAATCGTCTTCTGTTGTCGATGCATCAATAAAAAGTAGCTTTACTAAAGCTCGCTTTTGTATCTCTGGCGGCAGCTTCTTTGATCTTTCCTGGTGGAAGATCTTTTCTGTCTCAGCATCCCCAAAAGACTGAATCATGATATATAATATACGTCATGAAGATATATCTGTCAAGAAGATATAATAAATACTCTTGCTTAAGTAGAAAACTGTAGTTTATTACATATTACAATTAGACTTAGCAAATTGTATATCTTTTATTCTTCCTGCGCGGGAGCGTCTTTCTAACATTGGCTTAACCTTTAAATCCGCGCCTGAGCGGCGTTGCGTAGCAACGATGCGAAGGCTTGGCATGGTTCTTGCGTGATCTTATCGCAAGAACCATGCCAAAGGATTTATAAGGTTGAAGCAGTTGTTAGGCGAAAATTATTGATTTTGTACATTCAATCATTGCTTCTTCGTTATAATTATTCTCTATATGGCGAATTAAGGTACTTTTTAGCAGTATCTGACGATCCTGCATAATCAATTCCTGAATTAGCTGCATTTTTATAATATTCTTCGGCCTTAACACGTTCGTTTCGAATATCGTGAATTTGTCCTAATTGAATATTCGCCCACGTATCATTTATTGGTTTTGAGCCTCCTCCATGATACGAAAGAGATTCTTTTAAGTATCCTTCTGCCTCTTTATACTGTTTCATCTCAAAAAAAATTGATCCAAGATAAAACAAGGCTTCAGCATCATGCTCATTTACTATCAATCTTGCCTTTAATCCTTCAATACCCTCTTCAACCAATCCATTCTGAAGATATCTATCCGCATGCTCTTTTCTAAATCTTTTAAGTATCCCCTCTAAAGATTCACAAGAAAAATCAATAATACCACCATGAACTATATTTTCATTAAGATTCTTGAACTTGTATCCATTGGGAAACGAGCTCATCCCTCCAGGCTGCATGTATACAAAGGCTTTATTTAGATCATCTTTTCCAAAATCATACACATTATTATTGCCAAGAAATACAACTATAGTGTTATTATATGAATTCCCAAATAGATAAGAATATTTCTTACCATTCAATCCTAATTCTTCTATAAATGTATCTCTTCTATTTTTATCTGTTATAAGGCTATAAGGGTACTTAAGCTCTTTGGCCAAAGAAGTATCTACAGGTATCCAACCTTCTTCATCTATATATATTTCTGACCATTGATGCCCGCTTGAATCATACCAAAGACAAGTCACAGTCCTTGCAGGTATTCCAATAGCTCTGCATAATGCACAGTATATTACACTAAATTCCCCACAATCTCCTTTCCTTGCTTTGAATGAATACATTGTACCTCTATGGTTCATATCAGGATATTCATACCTAATATTTTCAACTACCCATTCAAACAACGCAAAAGCTTTCCCCTTATTGCTGTATACATGCTTTGTTATTTCTTTAGCCATGCTCTCTATATCAGAAGTAATTTCTATCCATTGTTCTGATACTAGGAATCTTTCACGTTCAATTTTAGTAATACTTTTCTTTATTTCTTTATCAGATTCCATAATATCAAATTCTAAATGAATAGCGATCGTTCTATCACTTATGTCATTAATTCGCCACAAAGCTACCTTATTCAAGCCATAATCATCTGAGACAATTTTAAATGGTTTTGAAGAGAAATTAAAATTTAATACTAATTTATCCCTATAGCATTGAGGCAGTGAAATCCATAAAAGTATTTCTGATTCGTTTGAATCAGCTTTAATGTTATCAAATATGTACCAATATTTCCCTTTCATTGATTTTGCCTTTTATTTGTTACTACTCATTTATCAGCAATATCTCTTCTCTTGCGCCGAAGGCGTCCGCCTAACATTGGCTTAACCTTTAAATCCGTGCCCGAAGGGCTTGGCGCGTTTTGTGCATGAGAATTCTGCACAAAACGTGCCAAAGGATTTATAAGGTTGAAGCGTTTGTTCGATGCTTCTTATCTTATTATTACTTCTATTTTCTCTATCACTTCTTCCATCTTTTTATCTCCAATTTTTTCAATAAATTCAATATTCCTTTCTCTCCAATCTAAACTCTTTATTTGATCACTTAATACAGAGCCTTTTATCTTTTTTAGCTCAAGCGCAACTTCAAATGGATATCCCTTTACCTTGCTTGTAATTGGACAAAATAATGCTAATCCAATTTTCTCATTATATGCTCTAAATGATAGTGTTAATGCTGGCCTTCGTCCCCTTTGCTCATGGCCCAATTGAGGGTTAAAGTCCAGCCAAACAATATCTCCTCTCTCTGGTATATAGCTCTTACTTACCATTCTTCTTTTCCTACTGAAGATCCAGTATCTACATAGGCATGCATATTTTCTTCCTTTACTTGAGAAAGAAGTGATTCAAGAGTCGTTTTCTTTGGAAGAATAACAAGTTTTCCATCATCTTCCATTATTTCTACTGAACTTCCGCCTTTAAGATCAAATTCCTTCACATACAGCGAAGGAATACGTATACCGAGGCTATTACCCCATTTTTGAACAACAGTTTTCATAAGAACCTCCACAACAATAGTATACACATTGTATATCTATCTGTCAAGTATACATTGTATATACTATTTGGGCGCCGGAGGCGTCCATCGAACATTGGCTTAACCCTTAACGCCTGTTCCTGAGCGAAGCGAAGGATTGGCGTGGTTTTTGCATTGTTGTTCTGCAAAAACCATGACAAAAGGCGTTATAGGGTTGAAGCATTTGTTAGATGTCTTCTTTTATTACCATGAATTAAAATGAATGTGATCTGCAATATTCATATTTACTTGCTTAAATACCTGTTCATCTTCTTCCGGATACCCTAAAGCTAAATAGCAGGGCAATTCATACTCTGATGGAATATTTAGTTCTTTCTTTATATGAATTCTTTCTGCTTCAGAAGGTATTCTCGTTACCCCTTGAATGTTATAACTAGCGGCTGCGATTAAGATATTCTCAATACTGCACCAAATTGATGCAAAGTAATTAAGATCAGATAAACTTTTAGGCTTTAAGAGCTCTTTCCCTTGAAAGAAAAATGGCAATACTAATGCACTTGCCGTTAACAACATCTTCCTCTGTAGTGGTATCGCATCAATATACATTTTCCTTTGCTCTTCATTTTTATATCCAACTTTTTCAACAATCTTCGCCGCCTCATTCGTAGTTCTCTCTTTAGCTATCTTTTCTATAAGTAGCATTCTTTTATCAAGATCATCAATAATGACATATTCCCATTTCCTCATATGATCATTTGACGGTGCATGCAATCCTGCATCTAGAATTGAAGTAAGCATATCAGACGGGATTTTTTTTGAAGAAAAGCGTCGAGAAGTCTTTCTATTCGCAATTGCATCTAATGCTTCCATAAGCACTCCATATATTTAATTATCTATCTATCATTTCAGTGATAACAATTTAATATTTTTTAAATATGCTGATTCTATTTATGATGAAAAGTCTTATTGCAATCAGGTTAACATTACTGATACAAGATTCAACATGTATACTTTTGCGCCGAAGGCGTCCATCTAACATTGGCTTAACCCTTAACGCCTGCTCCTGAGCGTAGCGAAGGATTGGCGTGGTTTTTGCGTCATCTTCTCGCAAAAACCATGACAAAGGGCGTTATAGGGTTGAAGCAGGTGTTAGGTCTCTCTTTATTACTTGACGTCTTTATATACTAATCATTAATAAAACTTAAAAAAGAAATACCAAAATCTGATATTTTTATTACATTATATTGTTCTGAAAATATGTATACACTACTAGATATATCTAAAAGTAGTCCTTTAGATATTAAGTGTTGTAAAAAATATCTGCTTTCAGATTCAGATATTCTCATCTTTTGTGATACCTCAATATAATGCTTCTTTATAGGTTCTTCTATATCTTCTGTCGAACCTCCATCAAGTTCGTTCTCTTTTTGAATATTTTTTGGTACTACATAGTAATTACTATTGAAATCATTAAGAATTAAGAGCTCTATAGAATTTATTTCATCAAGTATATCTATAAATATTTGATTTTCATCATACTCAATTTTATTAAATATATTTTTTTGAATAATATTCTTATAATAGTTATACTTTTCTTTCTGATTTTTTGATATTATCTTTTTAACAATTCGCTCTAATATATCCGACAATATCTCTTGCTGTTGAATATCTCTTATACTCGGATTAGGCTTAGTAATCAATTCAAATTTGGTCATAAGAAACTTAGTAAACTCATTTAATCTATCTTGCTTTAACTTGCTTCTAAAATCAAATAATGAGTATGATAATATTTTTCCATAACTGCTTCCATTAAGCAATTGTTTTGTAATAAACTCAGCAATTTCCATTTTTGCATTCATTATTACTCCAGATAACAAAATAGGTGTATACTATTTTTGCCCGAAGGGTCGACCTAACATTTTCGCTTAACCTTTAAATCCGTCCTGAGCGATAGCTCAGGATTGGCGCGCATTTTGCATTGTTGTTCCTGCAAAATGCGTGACAACAGGATTTATAAGGTTGAAGCGGGTGTTAGCTATCTTTTCTCTTTCTCTTTTGATATACGTTTATTACTATAATCGTCAAGATTATAGTTTTATCGTTTGGCTTTATTATAAGCCATAAATAATAAAGGACTGTCCGGCAGCCGAAACATGCTCGGCCAATCAAAACTCGGCTATTATGTTATATTGATATAACTTAGAAAGCAAGAAAATTGTTTTATTCTCCATGACAGTAACAATTTATAAATAGCTTATTCTACTTTTATATCTATTTGTACTATATGATGTTATCATTCTTTCCTAAAGACATTTTTCTATCTTAAAACTCTTCATTATTGATGATATGAATCTACTATTTCCAAGATAGGAAGCCCCACTTGAATCGGCGATCAAAGAACTCTTCAAATATTCTAGATTTTATATATTCGTAGCACAAATAAAAAAGCCTGCGAATTCCATATGGATTACACAGGCCTACTAATGATTTGAACAATGACAAAATATTTTAAGATATGTAACGCTTTTGATTCATACTATTATGAAGAACCATTGCCGTATAACTTTTTACTCGTAATCAAATATTCTTCCTGCGCGGGAGCGTCTAGCTAACATTGGCTTAACCTTTAAATCCGCGCCTGAGCGAAGCGAAGGATTGGCGTGGTTTGTGCATGGAAGTTCTGCACAAACCATGACAAAGGATTTATAAGGTTGAAGCAGTTGTTAGGTGTCACATATTTTTAGATTTTACTTAATTCTTCATGTAGCTTTACCATTGCGTAGGTATCTCTCTCGCAATAGTTTAGCAACGCTTGCCTAATTTCTTTTTCCTTTCTTTCTTCAATCATACCTTTAATCATTAGGGCGAATACTGACATTGCCATCCCACCATTATTAATATCTAGATCATCATAATTTAATGAAGGTACAAGCGCAGGAAGAGTCTTTTTAATTGAGTAACTTCCAAAATAATTAGGATGATAAGTGCATTTTACAATATTTTCTAGGTCAAATATTCGATCGATAATGCTATTTAGCTTAATTTCTTTTGCTGGAAATAGTTCAATTAGTCCTTTTATTATAGTCTTTTCAAAACTTGAATATGAAAAAACTGTTCCACTCTCCCCTAAATATGATATAAGCGCATCTGCTAGTTTTTCTCTACAATCACCATTTTTATCAGCTATATATTCATAGTGAGCAACAGGAGTACCTAATATTTCACATAGGTGTATAGAAAATTGTGTAGGTATTTGGGTATATGGAGCTGTCCTTTCAAATAAAGGAATTGCAGTCATCATTGATTCAAAATCAAGATAGTAGATAGGCCATTTTATAAGCTTTAGCATACTGCTTAGCTTATCCATCTTTATAAGCTTATCGGCCCTTATACTATCCCTAGCAAATGATTGGGTATCACTTAATCGATATATATCAGGAATATTTTTTATTGATATAATTCCAACTTTTGTTAATTCAATAAATTGTTTTTCTGAAAGTCTTGGCAAATTAAATATACTATCAACAGTTGCATATTTAGGAAAACATTCCTCCAAATAATCACAATTTCTGCAAGTTATTGTTAAAGTGCTTTCTGGTTGTATATCTGATACAAGCGCTGCTTTTATTGTGCTCTTTAATTCTACCATTTCAATGATTTTGTTTTTTACTTCTTCAGTATGATCAATCTTCTTAAACATTTGCTCATCATTCATTCCAAGGCGATAATCTTTAGAAATCAACATTAATGAATACTTATTAACATTTAAACCCCCTAGTTTCAAAACCATTCCAGTATACGCCATATCATCAATCAATTCTGGTTTATCGTTAATGCTTGATTTTACTTCAATCATTTCAAAGGAGTAGTCATCTTGCCGAACTAATATATCTGGTCGAGTAATTAAACCATCCACAAAAAAAGCGGCTTCAAATAATACTTTTATTGAATTTTTAGTAATAGCTTGCTTAGTCTGATAAACAGCTATGTCAATGTTCTTCTCCTCTATCAGAACACCATTAGGGAATATTTTTCTTGCTCTTTCACCAATCTCATTGCCTTCTACAATTTTTAATTCTTTTTCATAATCAAAAGGTTCACTATCATTATTAGTACATTTGGCATTTTTCCAACTAAAAGTTGTACAACTGACTGCATCAAGAAACATTTTTTTATTTATAACCATAATTACCTCCAAAATATAAGAAACTAAATTTATAACTTATTCTACTATATTATTTTATTGCGCCGAAGGCGTCCACCTAACATTTCGCTTAACCTTTAAATCCGCGCCTGAGCGAAGCGAAGGCTTGGCGTGGTTCTTGCGCGATCTTCTCGCAAGAACCATGACAAAGGATTTATAAGGTTGAAGCGTTTGTTAGAAATCTTCTTTTATAAATGGATTGAGTAATTTAATTCCTCTATAGTTTTGTCCAGAATTTAAGTCTTCTGATAGAACATATTCACAATTTGCTTTCTCAGCTGCAGCAATTATTAACGAATCCCAAAATGATAATTGTGATAAAATACTAATATCAATAGCTTGTTCTATCAAATCTAAATCATTATTTACTATTTCCATGTTATGAAAATTATGAATAATATTTTTCACAACTATCGGATCAGCTTTTAATTTATTTGATGCCACAACATAAAATTCTTTTATCACTTGTGTAGAAATAACAGGCTGATGAGATTCTACTACTTTCTTAACTATCTTTCGTGCCGTATCTCGTTTTTCAATATTCTTTTGATCCAATGTGTATACTAAGATATTTGTATCTATGAATATTTTAGACACGATAAAGTTCCTCTCTTGTCCAAGTCACATTCTCTGAAGATACTTTAAGCTTATCCATCAAAGAAAAGGTATCATCAAGCCATTGATCTTTTGTAGAGAGAACAGTCTGTTCTACCAATCTTCTTACAAGAACATTGAAAGAGACATTATGCTTACGAGCATAATCCCTTCCTGCCTTGAGTACTTTTTCATCCATTGAAAGAGTAATATTCTTCATAACTTACCTCAAACACAGTATATGTGCACACTATGTAATTGTCAAGTCTTTAACATATTGTATTTGATGTTGAACTATTTCTATATACCATTGAATATTATTTTCTTCCTGCGCGGGAGCGCCTTTCTAACATTGGCTTAACCTTTAAATCCGTGCCCGCAGGGCTTGGCGTGGTTCTTGCGTAATCTTCTCGCAAGAACCATGACAAAGGATTTATAAGGTTGAAGCGGTTGTTAGGCTTGACTTTTGTGATATATACGCATATACTATACATATATTGAATGATCTATGTATTATTTCTTTATATTATGGAGGTTTATATGCTTATTCTTTATAACCTTAATGCACCTAAAAAGCCCACAAACCTTACTATAAATAGTGATTTACTTACAAAAGCCAAAGAACTCAAAATCAATATCTCTTCTGTTCTGGAAAATGCTTTAGCAGAAAAAGTAAAGCAGACTAAACGAGATGCATGGCTTCTAGAAAACTCAGAATCTATAGTTGCTTATAATAATCATATTAGTGATTTTGGTGTATTCGGCGATGATGTAAGGACTTTTTAATGGCCCAATACTCAATCTATACAAATACTAATCCAATAACAAAAGTAGTATATCCTTATATTATTGATGTTCAGTCGCCTCTATTAGATTCTCTTGAAACTCGTTTAGTAATTCCACTTTCGCTAAAATCTAGATTCAATGAAAAAGCTATTAAAAACCTTACGCCAGTAATACTAATAAAAGGGATAGAATATTTAGTATTGACGCCACAAATGGCTGCAATTCAAAAGAAGAATATTGGATCATATGTTGATGACTGTATACAACATAGGAACGATATTATCTCTTCGATTGATTTTCTTATAACTGGTTTTTAATTTTCTAAGCCTAACATTGGCTTAACCTTTAAAGCCTGTTCCTGAGCGAAGCGAAGGATTGGCGTGGTTTTTGCGTGATATTCTCGCAAAAACCATGACAAAAGGCTTTATAAGGTTGAAGCAGTTGTTAGGTAGTTTTATTTATTAATCTTTAAATTGCTAAATATACTATCAAATATTTCAGAATTTATAAATCTAGTAAATATTCTATATTCTTTATCATATTCTTTTTCTGTTGCAATATAGTCTCCAATAATCTTTTCTCTTAAATCTGGGCTAATATCTGGTTTCTTTTTTAAATATCGCATCAAATATTCATTAATTTTTTCTAGCCTATCTTTGTTTTCATAGTAATCTTTACTATAATCATCAGGTAATATAAATCGAAGTTCTCTATAACATTTTTCTGAAGCAATTATACTATCTTCGATTTTTGCATATTCCTTATTTGCGACTTTAAAATAAGTACTTTTCATTATGCCATACAACTCAAGATAACTTGATCTTGAGACATTAATTATACTATCTCGTCGATATTTTTCTTGTTCAATTTTCATCGAAGTTACATTTACTATTAAGGAAGATACTAAAGACAATGCTGCGATTGACAATGAAAGCAAACTTACAATAATATTTATATTTTTATTATTCATATTTTTTGAATCTTTATCTTGATTCATAATTCCTCCATTACAAATTACTATTAAGTATTTATTACTCTTATACATCTGAATATAATTCTCTGCTATTTGGTACTATTCTTATAAAGAAAATAATACCAAATAGCATTTTCAAGCATACTAATTCAATTTTTACATACTATTTTAGCATATTCCCTTTAATCATAGCAGTAAATAATATATCTATAACTGTTTCAATTATTAACCTTTCAATATCTTCAGAAAGAAATGGAATATCAATTCTATCGTTAATAAGTTTCACTATTCTTACCTTTATTTCTTTTGCTTCCTCAGGAGAAAATCCTACTTTTGTACTATTTATGAAGTCATATATCTCATTAGGGAGCAATTGATAAAGCAAACTATCAATTCGTTTAATAACTTTTATAAGAATTATTTTAATAATGCTTTCTAAATACTCAGGTAATTTAATCACCTTTAGCAAAATATCAACGATAATTTCAATTTGTCCATCGGTTAAGAAATACTTCCCTTCTGCATCCTTTTCTACCTTAACCATAACTTTCGGATCCATGTTGATCCTCCTATAAAAAGATTAATCCTCATACGAGGATATATTCCCTTTAAGAGCACAACAAAGATGTGTAGTACTTTACCTTATATGTAAAAATGTATTTCATAAATCTACCTAACATTGGCTTAACCTTTAAATCCGTGCCCGAAGGGCTTGGCGCGTTTTGTGCATTGTTGTTCTGCACAAAACGTGCCAAAGGATTTATAAGGTTGAAGCAGTTGTTAGGTGCTTCCGATTTACAGTAATATTTCTTAGATCGTTTATAAACCAAATTGCAGTTTTTACATTTACAATTTTCGAAGATCCATAGATACGGTGGTTGTTATGTATATAGAATTGAGCCATTTTACTATTATTATTACGAAGTTGCCAATATATTTCAACATTAATAAGTGAACCATTGCAAGATAGTCGTGCTGGATTAATTAAGTCCCTTTTGAAAAGCTTAAATCCACAAAATATGTCCCTAATTTCAATTTTCCATATGACTCTAGCCAAGAAATTTAGTAAATAGCTAATTATAAGTCTAGTAATACTATAATATCTATGATCTCGGATTGGAAAAAAAGAATCAGCTTGATTTATTTTATCTAATATTTTTCCAATCTCATCAACAGAATACTGTCCATCTGCGTCTAGGATTAGTGCGTAATCTTTCTCTGCTATTGAAAGACCATTTCTAATTGCCGCTCCAACTCCTTTATTTTTAGCGTTATTAATATATTTAATATTGAGATAATTTCGTTGTAACTTATTTACTAGATACTTTGTATCATCAACACTTCCATCATCAGATATAATTAATTCTACATCATTACAATATCTTTCGGCGGAATTTATGAACTCTGGAACAAAGTGAGCTAATGATTTTGATTCATTATATGAAGGAATAATAATGCTCATGCTTTTTATAATCTTTTTATTAATAGTGGCATTGCATGAGTCTACTTTGCCAAATCTTTTATTGGTGAGTAGCAACATTACTAAGTACATTACGCCAACTAATAAAAAAACTATAATAAGTAGTAACTCAATAGCTTTACCTTTATCTATTATATAACATCCATAATATGTTGAACCTACCGCGATCAAATACAAGCCAAAAACCACAAGAATATCAATATATGAAGCAGCTTTGTTTTGTCTTTTTCGAATAAATTTTTCCCAACCTAAAACATCACTGCCAAATAGTGCATTAATTTTGTTTTCTTGTTGCATGAGATAATTGCCAACTCGAGCCATTTTAATATGTTCTCCAAGCCACGCAAATATTGTTATGAATACAATAATTGGAATTAATCCGCAAAAAATAAAGAATGTTGTTTTCTTGTTTGATGCGGAAAAAGCAACTTGAGAAAAAGCTCCTATCATTGCTGTTGTGATTCCCAATCCCACTGTTAGTGTAATTTTTTTTAGATTTGATGATGTTGTAGTTGAATATTTATGCAATCTCTCGTATTCATTTATGAGCATTTCAAGTTTTTGTTTACTTGGTCGATTCATTTAGTTTCCTGCTTACTGAATACACCTAACATTGGCTTAACCTTTAAATCCGTGCCCGAAGGGCTTGGCGTGGTTTTTGCGTAATCTTTTAGCAAAAACCATGACAAAGGATTTATAAGGTTGAAGCATGTGTTAGGATCGCCCTTTTTTATCATCCTCTTTTAATAATCCAGTCTTAATATATTTCTTCATCAATTCATAAATGTCTTTTTTATCACCGTCTTTTCTTATTCCAACAGCAATTATGATTACTATTATTTCTTTCTCAAGAACCTTATAAATGATTCTATATCGTTGTCCTGCAGCTCGAACTGAACGAAATTCCTTCAATGGCCCTTTTAAGGGTTTTCCTAATAATAATGGCTCTTCTTTTAAAGATTCTATCTTATTGATTATTTGATTTTGTGTCCTACTATCCAGCTTCTTGATATTGTCAGCTGCAATAATAGTAAGCTTTATCTTATACATTTAAGCTCTTCTTAAAATCTTCAAAATCGATAAGGCTATTATTTTCAAACTGCTTTATTCCAATCTTAAGCTCATCATATAAAACTTCATCAGAAATGATATCTAAAGTCTCAGCAATACTTTCATATGTATCCCAACGAAGTAATGCAAAAACTTCTTTACCATGATTGGTAACAGATATTGTATCATTGAAAGAAAGATCATCCTCGAGAGAAGTGATCCTCTTCCTTGTTTCGGAGATTGATAACTGCTTAACCATAATTGCCTCCGATCCAAAGATACATTATATTGTACAATATGTCAATACTATTTGTACATGTTGTTAAGTACTGTTAATGTAATATGTTATATTGTTTCAACAAAGCTGGTCGTCCTAACATTGGCTTAACCCTTAACGCGTTAAATTGGCGCGATTCTTGCACCACTTTACGTTGTAGCTCCTACTTTGCATCGATTCGCAAGAATCGTGACAATAGCGTTATAGGGTTGAAGCAGGTGTTAGCAGAATCCTCTCTTATGATGATTTTATATTTTTAGCCTTCTGATCTTTTTTAAATTCATATATTACAATCAATATTGCAGCAAATGTTATTGATAGGTCTGCAATGTTTAATATGCCTGTTCTTATTGATCCAATTCCAAAATTAAGAAAATCTACTACTCTAAAATGGTTAAGTAGTCGATCAAATAAGTTGCCCAAGCCACCTGCAGCAAATGTAGTTATTAATATAATCCTAACTTTATCTTTTTCTTCAAATAAGCAATAGAGAAGCAGTAATATACATACAAGTATTGGTATTATTATAAATACTATATATTTAATAAACTCAGGCCATGTTTTACCAAATCCTAAAAAAGCTCCAGAATTTATAGTAAAACCAACGATAACAAAATTGTTTAATATTGATATGTTCTTATGCCCATTGAGGTACTTGATAGCCAGTAGCTTTGTTATTCTATCTAAAGCAAAATTAGCAAATAAAGTAACGGAAACAATATATAAAATATGCTTTTTCACAAAAGCTCCAATTTTACGTGTTTAGCGCAATTAAAGTATTATTTTGAAAATTGCTTTTTATTATTTGTGCGCGCGCAGCGTCCTGCTAACATTGGCTTAACCTTTAAATCCGTGCCCGAAGGGCTTGGCGTGGTTTTTGCGTAATCTTTTAGCAAAAACCATGACAAAGGATTTATAAGGTTGAAGCATGTGTTAGGTTATTTTTTCCTTACTTTCTCATATCTAGATATTGCTTGGAGCAATCTCTTTTTAAGAGCTTCATCTTTTGTAGTCTTAGCAATTTTTAATACCTGCGATAAAATGTCAGTAGCAAGCGAGAGCCTATCATTAATTAGATTTCTAGTATTTGCTGATTTTGCAAGTTCTAAAAGCAATAAGAAATCATCCTTAGAATTTGCAATTGAAAGTATTTCTGGAATCATTATCCTAACATGTCCAGGTAAGCTGGGGAAATCAGCTTCTAGCTTTTTACCTTCAACGGTCTCCCAATATTCTCTCCTGTAAATTTTTTCTAATCTTTTCTGTGCAATTTTGCTCGAAAGCTTTATTTCTTCTTTTCTATATTTAAGGAATATCTGTTTTCTAATAATTCTTAATGATAAAGGTAAATTCATATTATCAATTATTGGATCGCCATAAATCGGCAAATCTTCAACTGGCAACCCTAATGATTCACAGAAATCAAGTAGTTTCATATGTCCTTTTCTATTATTACATTCCGTACATGCTGTTACATAATTTGTTATTTCATCATATCCACCTAATGCTAATGGAACTAAGTGATCTATTGTTAATTCATTAGCCATGAATCTTCTTTTACAATAGACACAGGTATAATTATCACGCGTAAATATTTCTTTTCTTGTGGATTTTGATATGCTTCCTCGTCCATATTTAGTTTCATGAGTAAATCTATCATCCATAATTATAACCTATTTGACAGGCATTACGATTCTCATTCTTACTAATCTTGCGCCGAAGGCGTCAACCTAACATTTTCGCTTAACCTTTAAGCCCGACCTGAGCGATAGCTCAGGTTTGGCGCGATTCTTGCACCACTTTACGTTGCCGCTCCTGCTTTACGGATTCTCGCAAGAATCGTGACAACAGGGCTTATAAGGTTGAAGCGAGTGTTAGCCATCTTCTCTTAATTATTTTATACGATTTGTAGCTATTATTACTTCTTGATATCGCTCGTTAATTTGGTCTATCATTAAAATAGTTGCCCTCTCTTTTGATATCAGTAAATCTTGCCTCGTCTCTCTATTATATACTTTCTCATTCTTTTCTTCATAGTTTCTAAATGTTCTTCTCTCTTCTTTAGTTAACGGTTGTTGCCCGATTGCTTCTATATTCTTTAGTACTGATTTTTCTATCATTACTTCAAACAAGAAACCATCTAATTCTTGTTTATTATTATCATAGTTTAAATAAAATTGAGCCATTGGATACTTAAGACACTTAATAAACAGTGAATCTACATCAGAAAGTTTTAGTTTTCCAATTCTACCTTGTTTCCAAGTTCTCATTGCCGTTTCCTTTACCGGTATTAACTATTTCTTCAATACAGATAATAAATGTAATTTTTTTTAGACTGTTGTACATTTTATCTATTTTTATTTGCCGAAAAATCTCATTCATAGTATTCCGCCCGAAGGGTCTGGCTAACATTCGCTTAACCTTAAAATCCGCGCCCGGAGGGCTTGGCGTGGTTCTTGCGTAATCTTCTCGCAAGAACCATGACAAAGGATTTATAAGGTTGAAGCGGTTGTTCGATGTCTTCTTTTAATGAGTCTTAAATGTATTCCACTTACTTTTTAATACACATGCAACATAAATTTCTATAAATGAAAGTTCATATCCATTTTCTATCGCACAATACTTCATACTCCAATTCTCTTTCATGTCATTTTGTATTTCATCCTTATAATCATTGAATGGAAAATCTTTTCTTTTTCCATTATGTATTTGTCCAGTATCATTTTCATATTTTGCTTTGGCTAATATATAAACAAAGCTTGATTCATTATCCTTTTTACCAAATAAATGGTATTTCAATCTTCTTATCATTGTTTTAGATATTCCTACATATACTGGTTTATTTTTATTATAAAAAACATACAATCCAGAAAAATCGTTTGGTTTCTTCGATTTATATGAAAATGAATTTTTTTGTTCGTGCTCAAAGTATTTACGTGCCTTATATTTTTTATTTGAATCAATTAAGTTTCCATTAATTGCAATTTTTTTTGATTCACAAAGTTTACGTAATACTTGCTCAGCTTTCTTTATCAATTCTTTTGGATCTGGTATATTTTCATTTACATAATTTTTCATTTCTATTTAATCTCCTCTGCGCGAAGCGTCCATCGAACATTGGCTTGACCCTTAACGCGTCAATTGGCACGTCTTTTTGCTTTGTTGTTCAGCAAAAAGCGTGACAATAGCGTTATAGGGTCGAAGCGGTTGTTAGGTATTTTTTCTCAACTCTTCTCGTTTTTACTATCAAGATTTGATTCTATTAGTTTATCGTACTTTTTATTTTCTTCAATGATCATTTCGAGATGTACCGTTTCCTTTCTTATCTCTAATTCCAATATCTCTTTTTGGTATTTAATTTTTTCAACATCGGCTTTAATTTTTTTTGTAATTATTATAAATCCAAACGTTAGCCCTGGAAGAACCAATAAACTCATGATCATTCCAAAATACGGAATAGGTATAAATTCCATTTTTAATCCTTATTTTGTCAGAATATAGCAGGTTGTTTTATATATCATTGATTTTTAAAGTTGCCTTTTTACTTTCTGTATTGTGTTCAATTTTTCCTAATCTATTACATCTCAATTCTTTCAATTTTCTTGGGCGCCGAAGGCGTCTACCTAACATTGGCTTAACCCTTAACGCCTGTTCCTGAGCGAAGCGAAGGATTGGCGTGGTTTTTGCATTGTTGTTCTGCAAAAACCATGACAAAAGGCGTTATAGGGTTGAAGCAGGTGTTAGATGATTTTTATATTACCTTATAGTATAAGAAAATTGCTCCAGATTTTAGAGCTATCGTTTTAAGTAATTTTAAATCAACTTTATTTTCAATATTTTTGAACAATTTCAGCCCACTTCCCATTATCATTGGATGAATACATAATTGATATTCATCAATAAGAGCCAAATTTGTTGCAGCTACAATAAGACTTGGACTTCCAATCAAAATGTTTCTTCCATCTTTTTCTTTCAATTCTAATATTTCTTCTTTAAGATTGTGTCTTGCCAATTTTGCTGTATCCCAATTTAAATTCGTCAAAGTATTTGAAAATACAATTTTTTGTATTTTATCAATTATTAATGCAAAATCCAGTTCATACTTTTTAGATGAAGGATCTTTTATAACACTCCTCCAATATTCCATTAATTGATAGGTCTTTCTTCCATATAGAATTGTATCCGACTCACTTAACAATTTGCCATAATGGTTATGCAACTCTTCATCAGCAATACCCGCCGTATGATCACAAATACCATCAACTGTCATGTTAATAGCTGCTATTACTTTTCTCTTACTATTTTGATTGTATTGCATACTTCCTCCAATTTTCAGCCAATTTGCTACAATCAAACAAATCAATTTTTTTCTAATGAATCTCGAAGGGTCCATCTAACATAATTGAAAACTGCTTCAATATGTCTACTTTTGCGCCGAAGGCGTCCATCTAACATTGGCTTAACCTTTAAATCCGCGCCTGAGCGTAGCGAAGGCTTGGCATGGTTTGTGCATTGTTGTTCTGCACAAACCATGCCAAAGGATTTATAAGGTTGAAGCAGTTGTTAGATTTTTATTTTATATGTCTTTCTTTGATATATAATTGTTTTAATTCTTCTCTTCCAATTTCTCCAATATCAAATTTTTGTAAAATACTATAATCCATTAGTTCTTTGCTAAATAGCAACTGATTATCAAGTTCATAAAACATACCTAATATTAAATAATTTAAAAATTCTTGTTCAATTTTTTTGCTTCTTTGTTTTTTAAAACTTTCTACTACTTTTATCTCTCCGTTCTCATCAATTTGACAAATCTCCATTCCGGAAATGTTAACTTGGTACATGCCTTTTTCTAAATTAAAATATACTGGACAATGAATATTGTTATCTATTTCTCTATATATTTCTATATATTCGTTCTTTGCAAGATATATATTAGGATCAATAAAGTAGTCATGGAATTTGGTTTTTAATATTGTAACTTTGTAATACATATATATATAATATTCAATGTCGTATACTCTTCCTGTGATATATTCAACGCCATTATTTTCAAGGCTGTTAACATGCCTATAAGCTTCTTCGTAATATGTACGAAGATCTTCTTCGTGTGCATCTTCAGATGCCCATTTATTTTCTTGACATATTTCTTTATACAAATTCTTATTTTCCATTGCGCTATCAATATTATTATATTTATTTTTTATATACTTAAGAATTTTTACAAATCGCATTCCGGGATGAATATTTGTTATATCATTACTAGTAGAGAAAGTGCTTCTATAAAATGGTACAACTGATGGATTTGTAGAAATATAGATTGCTATTAATAAAAAGTTTTGAAGAGTATCTGTTAACTCTACTTTTCCAAAATATAACTGTATATAATCCATTGGCTTAAAGTAATTTTTATTATAAAAATATGATGTATCTATACTTTTGTTAAGTCTAGCTATTTTATATATTTCGCATTGTCCATAGTAATATTTCATCTCTACAATTCTTGCTGCACATTCGACTAAATCCACAAATCCCAACAAAGGGAGATCTTTACTGAAAGCATAAATTGAATAATTCTCTTTTCTATCCCAAAAATCACGATTTTTCTTTACTAGTACTTTATATTCATCTTCATTACTACATTGAACAATAATTTCTTTAGAAAACATTAAATACATATCAAATATTGAAAACATTGCCTGATTATATTCCTTGAATTTTTCACTTAATTCCTTGATATCGTTTGTATTCAATATAAATGAAGCAAAATTTTTAATAGCTAATAGATCATTATTTAATATACGAATTTCGATATCACTAAACTGCTCTGTCTGAAAATACAATGGATTTTTAACGTCAATTCTTCTGCCAAATTGCTCAGGCATTTCAATTAGAGCTTGAACTGTTTTTCTTTGAAAAAAAGGAAGCAATGTAATTAAATGTCCTAACGATGTAGAAGTTAGCTGAACCCAGTGATAATTCTCATGAACATATACCAAATTTTCCAATATATTAGGATTATTTTTTTCTATTGATTTTATGGCATCATGATCTATTAAAATGGATTTCCATATAGGATCATATGTACCAAGGATTGTATCTAATAGTTCTTTCATTGATTCTCCAAAAATAAATCTAACATTGGCTTAACCTTTAAATCAGCGCCTGAGCGTAGCGAAGGCTTGGCGTGGTTTTTGCGTGATCTTCTCGCAAAAACCATGACAAAGGATTTATAAGGTTGAAGCAGTTGTTAGGTGCTAATTATTTTGCCAACAAATTATTGTTATTCTTAATTTATAATCCTAAAAAAGTTAAATCGATTGTGCTTTTCTTCATTTCCATAGGCTTTTTTATCTAATATTCCCCATCCTCCTGTAGTAACCATGCTTGTTGAACACCCCAAAGATTTGCATCCCATGCTATATGCTAATGGTATACCTTCACATATGGTCTGCAAAATTCCGCTATCAATACAAAAACCATCATTGTTTTTATCTATAAAAATACCTTTTTGTATTGAAACAAAATAATTACTTAGAGTCATATCAAGAATTATATAATCACTACTTTTAATTTGTAAGTGTGAACCAATATACGAATAATCCCATATGCTTGTAGAAATAATTATTTCACCTTTTTCTACAATCAACAAAATATTAGAGCGCATATCTGTTAATATTAGTGATATTGTAAGCCAACCATTTTCAGAATTTATTCCTAAATATGTTTTACCATTAATCCATAATCCTTCACAAACACCATTCCCAGTTGGAAACTGACAATCGATTGTATTGCTGCCTACTTGGACTTCAATACTTCTGTTTACTTCAAGTTTATATTCAGTAGTAAATTGTCTAGCTCTGTTGAAAGGGTTTATTTTTGCCTCATTAATTAATTCTCTTGAGATTTTCCCTGTAGTCACATCACTATGATGTTTTCGACATAGTAAGACAATATTGCTTTCTTCGTGTTTTTTAACAATAGAATAATCAATTATGTGATGATAGTCGAACACAGGAGAACCGCATAATACACAGCCAAAACAGCATTTTTGCCTTACAACCCTTTTTATGTTTTCAGGTATATCTCTATTAGCCATAATCTCTCCATATCTTTTACACTAATATAATAACGAACTAAGTATTTTCTATAATTACTTTTTAATGTACTACTTCACTATTATGCACCTAACATTGGCTTGACCCTTAACGCGTTAAATTGGCGCGATTCTTGCATCACTTTACATTGTAGCTCCTACTTTACAGTGATTCGCAAGAATCGTGACAATAGCGTTATAGGGTCGAAGCAAGTGTTATACGACTTCTTATTCTTCTTTATGATCTTTTGATTATTAATATGTTTCTTTAATTAATTAGTATTCCCTATTTTCTTCATTATTATATTTACTGGAAACATCTTATTCTTAATAAGTTCTAATCCTGCATGTATACCTTGTACTGACCCAATGATGAATATTACTATATGTAATGCGTTTATATCTTGCATTACCCAGCATTGTATTATTATCCATCCAACAGTAATGGCAGCCATAATGCCTTGAACATAGGGAAAATACTTATTTCTTTTTATGACTATAATTCCTGTTATGATATGCCCTATTCCTATTACGATAAAGAGCGTCAATCCAGGTATTAAAAAATTTGAAAATGGTCCATTCTTCAAAACATCTGTTGATATTCCGAATGGTCCATTTGGTGATGAAATAGCCGCAAATCCTCCCATTAAGCCAAACACCCCTACTACAAAATGCAGGATAATGGTGATTACTCTTAGTTGTTTCATATCTTACCTCTTCTTTTTCTTTTGGCGCGCGTAAGCGCGTCCGCATAACATTGGCTTAACCTTTAACGCTCGTTCCCGAGCGAAGCGAGGGGTTGGCGTGGTTTGTGCATTGTTGTTCTGCACAAACCATGACAAAGAGCGTTATAAGGTTGAAGCTTTTGTTCGATGTCTTCAATCATTTCTTTTACAAATTTCATCTAGACAATCACTACACATTCCAGTTTCTTCCAAAAAACTATCAAAACTCTCTTTTAATATTATTCTAGAACAATTGTTGCATTCGATAAATTCAGTTTTATATTCACAAGCTTTACAATAAAGAGTTCCCCTTCCAAGTGAGCTGTACTCACCAATATCTACCAATTTACCATTTTCACAATTAGTACAATCAACTTCTATCATTTCTGCTGAACCATGTTGAATATCTCTTTGCGAAGGGCTAATACTATGAATAAACTCTTCCATCTTACTAAGTCTATATTTATAGACCTCATCGATATGTAAAAATTCATCCCAACAATCTAAATACTCATTTACTTTTTCATCAAGTTCTTGATCAATAAAATCATTTATAAAAGGCAGTACTTTAACAAATGCAGATGTTATTTCTTTTTCTTTAATATCATGAACAAAATGCTCAATACGATTTCTTTTTTTTCTAATCTCATCTAATACTTTGTCATATTCGAATAAAAGTGACCTGCAATTTCCCAGGAACTTAAATCTTTCTTTTATTTCATTGTAATCAACAGTCTGATAGCTTCCATCAGATATGAATTGAGAAAACTTCAACATTCCATTATCATATGCAATTATCTTCTCCCATTTTAAATAGATCATTGATGGTTGTTTTTTAAAAATCCAAATCTTCAATAATAGTAAAATGCCACTCCAAAGATTTATTAATGCAGCTTTATAATCTTTATCATTATATTCATCTATTGAACGTGATATAAAATCGTTAGCATTTTCTTTTAAGGCTTCGCCAACTTCTACAAGATTCATATTCTTCTCCATTTGCGCCGAAGGCGTCCATCGAACATTGGCTTAACCCTTAACGCCTGTTCCTGAGCGAAGCGAAGGATTGGCGTGGTTTTTACGTAAAGGAGCGGCGCCACGTAGTGGCGATGCGACTCGCAAAAACCATGACAAAGGGCGTTATAGGGTTGAAGCAGTTGTTAGATTTTTTCACTATTTACTATTTGTTCCACTTCATTATTTCCGTATCTAGAAAAATACTCTTCCGCTATCATATCCATTATAATAACATCATACTTCTTATTTCCTACTATTTGTCCATTTCTTCTTTTACCTACATATTTAAATCCAACTTTTTCATATAACTTTATCCCAGCAATATTGTAATCATTTACTTCAAGATAAATGCTTTCAAGGTTTAGTCCAATAAAAGCATGCTTCATTAATAATTCTATAGATTCTTTTCCATATCCTCTACCACGATAGTCTTTCTTCCCAATTACTAAAGCTAATGATGCTTCTTTATTATAAAGATCAATATCCATCACAAATCCATAGCCAATTTTTATATTGGTTTCATTATCATAGATTATAAAGCCTTCTTCTTCTTTTTGATATTTTTGAATTAGCTCTTTTGTATTTCCTTCATTGAGTATATCTCTTCTAGATCGTGCTAATATTCTAACATCTTGATCATTCATAGATTCCATAAGGATATCTATATCATTTTCTGATATTGGTAAAAACAATACTCTTTCGCTGTGATAAAAACAGTTCGTTATCATAATTACTCCATGTTAAAATGATTAACATAATTATTGCAATGCAGCAAATAAATCTAACATTTCGCTTAACCTTTAAACCCGGCCGAGCGCAGCGAGGTATTGGCGCGATTCTTGTACCACTTTACGCTGTAGCTCCTACTTTATATTGATTCGCAAGAATCGTGACAATAGGGTTTATAAGGTTGAAGCAGGTGTTAGAATTGCCCATGAATGATACTTCTGCATGCCATATAACATCTGCTCACTAACAACAAAGCATGGCTTCATCA
>Ga0074193_1001350_pt1 | contig 30471 bp, 26 predicted proteins | sample EPASupsiteHSE605_FD_64523 | JGI IMG/M metagenome (GOLD analysis project Ga0074193, IMG submission 64523) | Bioremediated contaminated groundwater from EPA Superfund site, New Mexico - Sample HSE6-05 | ecosystem: Environmental > Aquatic > Deep subsurface > Groundwater > Contaminated ... | reverse complement strand
AAGTTAATAGATTCCATATTTTAACTTTTTCTTCAATATGAAGGGAAGGCTTGTTAAGTGTAACCATTTTCTGCGGATTGTTTACAAACTTTATTTTTTACGGGCTTGACATATTACCAGATTGCTTTATTCTTTAGGCTTCCCCCAAAAATGCAAAAAGAAGCCTGTCAGTGACAGACTCCTCCACAACTTTGACTATATAATTATCTATACTATATACCTTACGTTAATTGAAAGCAAGTTCTAACTTCCCTTTATGTGTTAAAATACCTTAAATACACATACCCATGACAAATTAAAATAGACAGCAACATCAATGGGAATGCCACTTTTAAGAATTGACGAAAACTGAACGAAATACCATTCTTTTCTGCAATGCCAGCTACAATAACATTAGCTGATGCTCCGATGAGTGTACCATTACCACCAAGGCAAGCGCCCAAGGATAACGACCACCATACTGGTTCTAAATCAATCCCGGAAAGTTGGCCCATTTCCTGTAACATAGGGATCATTGTAGCTACAAACGGAATATTATCAATAAAAGCCGAAGCAATAGCAGATAGCCAAAGAACTAAAAGAGAAGTTTCCATTGCCTGCCCCTGTGTAATAGTTAACCCCCATTGAGCTAGTGCTTTGATTACTCCAGTAGCTTTCAGCCCTCCTACTAAAACAAAAAGTCCGATGAAAAAGAAGAGGGTTGGCCACTCAATATTCAGTAGTATGTCCTCTGGCTCTTCCCTACTAATTAACATCAATAGCATAGCGCCAGCCAGCGCAATGGTCGCTGATTCTATGTGCAAAACCCCGTGCAGGCCAAAAGCAACAATAGTGATTCCTAGTACTGCTAAAGATTTTTTCAATAACTGCCAGTCATTAATTTCGTCTCGGTAATGCAATTTTAATATATTCTGGCGATTTTCTTCATCTACCTGCAAGTCCTTTCTGTATAACAGAACTAAAACACCAATAGTTACAAATAGGATCAAAATACACACCGGAGCTAGATTATTAGCAAAAGCATTAAAGCTCAGACCAGTCGCACTGCCAATCATAATATTCGGAGGATCTCCAATGAGCGTAGCAGTACCACCAATATTGGATGCCAGGATTTCAGAAATTAAAAACGGAACGGGGTTGATTTGTAGTTTATCTGTTAACGTAATTGTGACCGGTACAATCAACAAAACAGTCGTTACATTGTCTAATACGGCTGAGGCAAAAGCTGTAATTATAGATAACAATGCCAACAAACGAAGCGGATATCCTTGTGTAATAGTCGCTGCCCATATAGCAACAGCCTCAAATACACCTGTACGGCGAGTGATAGTCACAAGAATCATCATACCAATTAATAACCCTAAAGTGTTAAAATCAATATCATCCTTAATCGCTGTTTCTTGACTCAAAAAGCCAAGTAATAACATGAGGATCCCTCCGGTCATAGCTACGACCATTCTGTGAATTTTCTCCCACATTATCATGATATAGGTGACAACGAAGATTATAATAGAACCGTAAAAAGCAGTCTCGTACAAAAAATCATCTCCATAAAATTTTATGTTGAAAAATAAATAGAAGGAGTCCTTGGTGACAGACTCCTCCACAACTTTGACTATACAATTCATTCTATTATATCTTCTATGTTAATTTAAAACAAGTGCGACACCATTCGTTTGGGTTACACTTTCATAATAATAATTGGAACAAATTCTCCTTACCAAGGTAAATTGGGCTGTACGCAGACAACTAGTGAAATATGTTCTATAAATTTTTGCTTAATTCACGGCCCAATACATTGCATTCTTGAATCCCCTGGGCATCAGGCGTCCCCATAATAATCAAGCCCTCTCCTAGAACTTTGGCACCACATCCCTGCATTCTCGTCACCCAATCCTGCATCCATTCACCATTTCCCCAACCATATGAACCAAATAGTGCCACAGGCTTACCAGATATTACACCTTCTAAGGACAGTACAAATGGCTCCATTTCTTCTTCTTCTAAAACTTCTGCTCCCATTGATGGGCATCCTAGTGCAATGGCATCTGCATTTATGATATCTTCAATAGAAGCCTCAGCTGCGCTGAGTAAGGAAACCTCTATATTTTCCTGACTAGCCCCTTTAGCAACAGCCTCAGCCATTGCTTTGGTATTCCCTGTACCACTCCAGTAAATAACAGCTATTTTTTTCATATCACAGTTCCCCTTTTCATTTTAATTATCGTATTCTTTAAAAAGCATGGCTAATTGTTGTTTCAAATTTATTGTTATTCTGCCCACTGCTAATGCTTTTTTGATTCTTGTAAACCACTTCAACAGCCTCATTATCGCTTAATTTGTGCGTTATACCATAATAAAACCCTTTATTATCATTATCAAAGTCGCTTTGTTTACCCATATCCCCGTTATTCTCTACTCTAAAACCGGTGATGTAGGCCTCCGTCTTATCATTAAAATTGTAGTTCCAGGTTGCAGCATACGCTTTGTTATCTGTACTACTACTTGATTTTGTATATTCTGCAATCAATGTATTCCTGCCAAATTTATATGTTCCGTCCACCGCCCAATGGTTTGTACTTTCTTTGGAATCATCCTGGTAACGCCCAAGCGTCAAACCATAATGTAAGCGATCCGTTTGATTATAGCCAGTTCGAATGGCATATACCTTATTGTTTTGATCTCCCACATTATCCTCTCGCACCAATAGTGCAGATATATCGACAGCCCCTATCGTACCAGAAGCAGTAACTCCGTCTACAAAACTTTTCTTTCCGATGTTTGCATCACTTCTGCTATACAGCAGGGCAGTTTTCCCCACAGATACATCCTGACGACCAAGCTTATATATTAACTTCTCCGCATTATAAACTACCCCCCATTGATCCAAAGCCACCGCTGATTTTTTGTCTAATCCGTAAGCATCTAAATTATAGTCCGCCAATGCTGGTTGTGTTGCGTATTGAGCCCCAAGACGAGTGTATAGTGACCAGCCAGCCCCCAGATCTTTTTCAGCCTTAAGTTTGAAGGTACTCATCGTACCAGAAGTCTTTGATGCACCAGCAGTATCCCTTTCATATTTGACCGATATATCGCCAGTCAATTTTACAGATTCAGCAAAAGCTACTGGAGCCATATAAAAACTTAAACCCACTACCATAGTTGAAACAATTTTTTTCAATTTAATACCCCTCTTTATTCTTTATTTTTCCCGTCTAATTTGCGGAGTAAATGAAATTGATAACCATTTTCACTTACTCTGCAAAAAAAATAACTACTTACTAGCTAGCAAACCCTAATAGCTTGCCACCTTGATATACAATAAATGTAACAATCCACGCTAATGTTGTTAAATACACCATACTGATTGCAGGCCATTTCCATGAACCAGTCTCTTTTCTCATGACAGCAAGAGCTGCTAAACAAGGCGAATAAATCAGTACAAAGACCATCAATGCATATGCCACTAAGGGATTCATATGTTCATCATGTTTTAGTGCTTTCGATAGGCCTTGTGAATTTTCTTCACCATCTCCGATACTATAAATGGTTCCCATCGTACTAATGACAACTTCCTTAGCTGTAACACCTGACACCAAGCTAATGCCAATACGCCAATCAAAACCAAGAGGCATTATCGCAGGTTCAATGGCCTTGCCAAATTGTCCGGCATAACTTTTCTCTAACTCTTCTCCAGCTTTCTCATTTTCTATTGTCTCTTTTTCTTCTTCATTTTTCTGTGTAAGTTCTACATATTTTTCTGCATAGGGATATAGTTCTCCGTTTTGTTCTTCCAATTGCTTATTCTTATCCGCTTTTTCTTCTGCCAATTTAATATATTCTGGGGCATCGTCCTCTAACTCTTTCGTCTCATCTGCAAAATTCTTTTCTATGATTTGCATATCGTCAATCAAATTTTCCAGTGATTTATTTTGACCAATCTCCTCAATTTCAAGCTTGGCAAGTACTTCTCCTTGTACTTCATTGGTATAGTTTTCCTCAGCTTGAGCGATGAGAGCATCATAATCCTTAGCGTATTCAATATCTTTAGGGTAAGTTGTCAAAAACCACATTAAAATCGACGCCGCTAAAATAATGGTTCCTGCCTTCTTTAAATAGAGTGTGCTACGTTCCCACATATGAATGATTACACTTTTGACCGTCGGCATACGATAAGGTGGCAACTCCATAACAAAAGGTTCGCTTTCCCCTTTGAAAAAAGTACTCCGAAAAACATAAGCCACTATCATTGATAATATAATTCCTAAAAAATAAATAGAGAACAATACATTGCCCGCAATCTTCTCATCAAAAAATGCTGCAATCAAAATCGTATATACAGGTAGTTTTGCACTACAACTCATCAATGGCGTTACTAGCATAGTTATGATGCGGTCACGTGGATTTTCGAGTGTCCGAGTTCCCATCATAGCCGTAGCACTACAACCAAAACCTAATAATAACGGAATAAATGATTTACCATGTAGTCCAAACTTTTTCATCACTCGATCCATGATGAAAGCCGCTCTCGCCATGTATCCAGTATCTTCCAATATTGCTATTGATAAAAATAATAACAAAATACTGGGTATAAAAACAAGAACACTACCAACTCCTCCAACAACACCATCAACTAGTAGTGATTTAAGAGGTCCATCACTAATCATACCATCCAAATATTGGCCTACTATCGTAAATCCTGCATCAATAGCATCTGAAGGAATTTTCCCCAAGGTAAATACTAGATTAAATACAAGCCACATTAAAGCAAAAAAGATAGGTAAACCAAACATTCGATTTGTGAGAATCTTATCAATCTTATCAGAAACAGTCATGGAACTGATCGATTTCGTATCAACAGCCATCTGGTATATTTTCCCTACATATTGATAACGTTGACCTGCAATATATAATTCAACGTCTTCACCAAGCTTATCATTGACTTCCATGCGGATGTTATTAACCATCGTCGTAACATGTTCAGCATTCGGTAACTTGCGAGCATACTCCATAATATTTGCGTCATTACCTAATAATTTTAATGCCAACCACCGCGCAGAAAAATTAAGTTCTTTATGTAGCGGTAGCAACAACGGTTCTATTTTTGAAATGGCATCCTCTACTTCAATGCCATAATCCAGTTTAAATACAATTTCTTTTTGACCGTTCTTTACTGCAACTGCAGTATCTAATAGAGAATCCAAGCCTTCTTTGCTGACTCCTACAGTACGAACAACCGGGATTCCACCTAACCCCTCTGAAAGCTTGTTGTCATTTATTTTCATTCCCATAGATTCCGCTACATCAATCATATTTAAAGCTACAATTAAAGGATGCCCCAATTCTAACAATTGTACGGTTAAATATAAATTACGTTCCAAATTTGATGTATCTATAACATCCACTACGACATCAGGCTTCTCATCGACAATAAAATTACGAGTTACAATTTCCTCCAATGAATACGCCGTTAAACTATAAGTACCAGGCAAATCTACAAGAAGAAAATCATTATTTTTAAAAGTCTTGTAGCCTTCTTTTTTCTCAACAGTGACACCAGGATAATTTCCTACATGCTGACGTCCTCCTGTTATATTATTAAATATAGTCGTTTTACCTGCATTGGGATTACCGACTAATGCAAGTGTTATATTCTTTTCTACCATCATTCTTCCCCTTTCCTATTATGTTTGCATGTTGAAATTGGTTATCATTCTCAATGATTTCTTTCTAATGTACATGAATTTGATACGCTAAACAACTTTCTAACCTCATTCCAGATTGGCTAATTTTAACCACTACTGCTTCATGTATGCGATTCAGTACTTCTATCTAGCAACCAGAAATCATACCCATATCTACCATGCGCATACGTATATTACAAGCACAGGTACAATCTTTAAGAATACATTTTGTCCAATCCTAGCTACTACTAATGGCATACATAGTATTCTCCTCCTTCTTATCCGATTGCTAGTTCAATCATTGCAGCTTCTACTTTCCGTAAAGATAGATTAAAGCCTTTAATTTTTACTTCCATAGGATCTCCAAGTGGCGCAAATTTCTGTACTTCAATGATGGCACCTGCGACAACGCCCATATCAACGATTCGCCTTTTAATCATGCTGTTACCAATTACTTTTACCACTATCCCTTTTTCTCCTGGTAGTAAATCACTAAGAACCTTATTCATTATCGATCCCTCTCTTTTTTAATTAATAGTAATTATCACTATTTCATAAAGCCTTTTGTGTTGATATTGAAATTCATTCTCATTAAGAATAAAACAACTCACCTCTTTTGTCAAGATAAAAAGCACAAAAAAATCCACAGAGATGATTCTCTGTGGATTAGATTTCTTGTGGCAGAGGTAGAAAGGTTCAAGGCTGACCCCATTTCGTATACTTACCGACAATATTTATTCTTTTTCTACTTGAAGAGTTGTACTCGCGGAAGAATCAAACAATTTTCGTACACTGTGCGAAGCTATCATGAGTGCTAATGTAATCAATGCAATGGCCATAATCAATTGTAAGCCATCAGTCAAAAATGAGAAACCACCAGTATACATGACTTTTTTGACGATTCCATAGATGGACATGAGAAGTGCTGTCAGCGTAACAACAAACATACAGCACATTGGAATGTAAAGCATCTTTCCTTGGCGGCCAGTAACCTTTAAAAATACCGCCAAAGCAATTAGAACCAGTGCAGAACAAAGTTGATTTGCCGCCCCAAATAGAGGCCAAACATTCATGTACCCACCCAAACAAAGCAAATAACCAAAAAACAAAGTAATTAGCGTAGCAAAATACTTATTGGTCAACAAACGCTGCATAGGAGGCATCTTGGCTGGATCTGTCATTTCCCCCATGAATAACTCCTGAAAACACATCCGCCCAATACGTCCAACAGAATCTAATGTAGTCAAAGCCAGCGCGGATACGCACATCGTTATAATACAAGTTGCAACAAGACGAGATAAGCCGAACATGCCCAAGAAATTGCCGACAGAAGCAGAAAAAATCTGGAACGGCGTACCTTGTGGCATCACACCACCAGTTGCTGCGGCACCAACCACAATCAAAGAAATCACCGCTAAAATCGACTCAACCATCATAGAACCATAGCCAACAAATAGCATATCTTTTTCATTGGAAATGGTTTTAGACGAAGTACCAGAAGATACCAAACTATGAAAACCGGAAACAGCACCACATGCAATCGTAATAAACAGAATAGGAAACATTGGCTTACCATTTACCTCAAAACCAACAAAAGGCGGAAGTTCTATTGTAGGATTTGTTGCGACAATACCAACAACCCCACTTAGAATCATACCAAGTAGCAAAAACGAGCTTAAATAATCACGTGGTTCCATCAATAGCCACATTGGCATAACAGCAGCCATAAACATATAAGCAAATACAACATAAAGCCATGTCGTTTTAGCAAAGTAAAGTGGGTGAGCGATACCAGCCGCCAGCATACCAATAATTAAAACGATGGCAATTGCTAATTTCGGTCTTTCTGATATTGAATATTTTTTTAAAAAAAGTCCAAAGAAAATTGCAACAACAATATATAACATCGAAATGGAAGCAGCGGCAGCGTTAGGTGTAGCCAATGATCCATTGGCACCAAAACCATTAAAGGTAGTCGCTACAATATCAGCAAAGGCTGCTATTATTAGCAATGTAAACAACCAAGAAAAGAGCAGGAACATCTGCTTTCCGGACCTGCCGATATATTTTTCAATCAACATTCCCATGGATTTCCCTTCGTTTTTAACGGAAGCATATAGTGCAGTAAAATCCTGTACAGCACCAAAGAAAATTCCGCCAATCATCAACCAAATCATAACAGGTACCCACCCAAACATCGCGGCGATGATTGGTCCAGTAACCGGTCCTGCACCTGCAATCGAAGAGAATTGATGGGAAAATACAGTGAATTTAGAAGACGGAACATAATCATCGCCATCTTCTAAACGATAGGCTGGTGTCTTTGCTTGAGGATCAATACCCCAGACTTTGGTCAGCCAGCGGCCATAAATAAAATAGCCGCTTGCACAAACAAGCAACGCAATACCCAATAAAGTTAAGCCATTCATAAGTCAAAAACCCCTTTCATACTTGTATGCCGCCCTGCAATCCCATATCTTTATCATAGGCTACAAGGCATTCGTTATTCCAGAATATCTTGTAACTAATCATATTGAACGTATACACTAGTGTCAATGCCGAAAAATCCCTCATCTCCACACGTTTTACCGTATCGAAGAGGAAGGATGTTAACAGTAGAAAAACGTACACTACTTACATTGCTTTCAATATGCTACTCACAGATTTTCACTTCTGCTTATTACATTTCGAATATTCTATTGTCGTTAACTATACCACTAAATATAATTCCAGTCAACAATAATGACCTTTCAAATCTAGCTATATAGATATCCCTACATATAGATCACTAAATCTTACTTTATAGCAATGTATATGGGTTATAGGGCAGACTAACAATAGCGCTGTCATTTTCTTAGTGCTTTATATATATTTCTATATTTAAATAGTAAATTTACCTACCGCTGCATTTAAACTTTCCGCCATCTGAGATAAAGATCGGCTGGCAACTACAATTTCATACATTGCATCTACCTGTGCATTCGTTGCAATCGCTACCGCATCAGCATGCCCCGCATTGTCCTTACTGGCATAATCTACATCCGTTACCACCTTTACAATATGCTGACTCCCTTCACTCAGTTGTTGCATTTCCTTTGAGATTTCCTGTACTTGATTTGATAACTGTTCAATATAAGTAACAATTTCATGAAAACTAGCGCCAGCAGCATTGACAACTTCACTACCTGTATTTACTTCTTTCTTACCACTATTCATCGCAACCACTGCACTGTTTGTCTCTTGCTGAATACTACCAATCAACTGAGCAATTTGTTTGGCTGATTCCTCTGATTGCTCCGCTAGTTTTCTAACCTCATCAGCAACAACAGCAAAACCACGGCCTTGCTCTCCAGCACGTGCCGCTTCGATGGCTGCATTTAAAGCCAACAAGTTAGTTTGTCCAGCAATACTAGCAATCGTATCAACAATCTGACCAATCTGTTTTGAACTTTCACCAAGTTTTTCAACAGTTTGTGCAGTATTGGCAACCGTCTGTTCAATCACTGTCATTTGCGTAATCGCCTTCGCAATGGCTTGTCTACCATCACTTGCGGATTGAATCGTCTTGTGGGCGACCTGAGACATTGTTTGCGCATTTACTGCTGTCACCTCAATACCAGTCGACATTGTTTCGACAACATTCTTTGCTTCAGCGACAGAATCAATCTGTTGCTTTGTCCCTTGTGATACTTTGATAATATATTTTGTCATTTCAGACATCACTTCACATGATTGTTCCGAATTCGCTGTCAATTCTTCAGAAGAAGCAGCCACTTGTTCGGAAGATAACCCAACTGATTTCATAACATCCCTAAGATTATTTTTCATATGATTAAATGAATTTGATAATTGCCCAATTTCATCCGCCGATTCCACTGCAATATCTTTTCCTGTAAGGTCACCACTTGCAATGGCTGCGACCGACCTTGTCAATCGCTGAGCTGGTCTTGCAATACTTCGACTCAGTAAAACGCTAATACATAAAGCAAATACAATAACCAAAATATTAACCGTCAGCAAAATGTTTTGTATTTTACTGACTTTAGCATTATTCTCGGCTTGTTCTAAAACTACACCCTCTTTTACTTTTTTTGCAATTTCTAATGAAATAGCCATAGTAGCCTTATAAGACGCTCCGGCTTGTCCCATATAATTTGCGACTTGTTCTATATTATTCACTTTTTTAGCTTCAAAAGATTTTTCAGCTATTGACTCATATATACTTTTCTCTTTTTTAGCATTTTCCAACAATACTTTAATTTCATTATTAGTAGCAACCACTTCAAGATTTTTTATTTTTTCATCCGCTTGCTTGCGGTACCCATTAAAAAGAGGTATGTCTGTAAGGTCACCAGTAAAATTAAATCGTCGCATTGCCACTGCCTCATTGGCAACATCAATGGCAATTCCCTGCGCTAATTCTACTTTTTGCATACTACTATTAACCATTTGTTTATAAGAACTATTCAATTGCCCAATTTCATAATATGTAAAAGCACTCATCAGAACTACAAGCAGGATCACTGCAGAAAAGTTTCCCATAATTTTTTTACCAATCGTCCAAACCATCTTTATTCCTGCCACTTAATCTATCGATTAACTAGCAGTTTTCACCTCTTTCTTTTTAATTTTTAGTTTTTTGTTAATATTCTAAAAATTTTTTCAAGTCAAGAAATGAGTATCTTTCTTACTCTGTATAGGACAATAAAAAAAACAGGCACTTCGCCCGTTGCTCATCCTAGTATATTCTATAAATAGCAACCTGGCAATTATAGATATTACTTCCTGATACCCATAGATTTGCTTTCCATCTTTCGATAAATCTGCTAATTTTTTCTCATTTAATGTTATAATCTTATAACATTTTCCATAAATAGTCAAGATTTATAACCTATAAAGACAGGATCATAAATTACTGTTACGATAGCCAGAACATACCAAGGTTTAAGTCCCGACGTAGCTCAAAAATAAGCATCTTGGAAAAAAACAACTACCTATTCATAGCGTGCTATTCCCTGCTCACAAGCTACCACAAAGCACTTATTCATATCAAGATCCTCAATCTTCTCTCTATTAAACAACACATTTAATCGTTATACTTTCTGCCCAGCGATATATTCGCTTGTCACTCATTAACTTCCTCTATGTTTAACACATATCTACTATGAGGAAGATAAGTCACTTTATATTTTGAGCCTGGTGTATTTTCAATAGCTTTTGATTCTACTGAGAAATGAACTCCTTGAATCCAAAAATTTTGCTTATTTTTATATTTATTAATATTGGTAGGATTTCCTATAACAGAAGAATAATTTGATGATATTAAATAAGGTACATCCAATGAACGATTTATTATTTGTTCAAATGTAAAATAACTATATGCAAAGAAAATAATTATCCAAAATGCTCCTATTGAATACTGTTTTATTGTTTTGCGTTCTTTTATTATTTTTGTAAAAGAAAAAATATCGAGAATATTAAGGATATTAAGGATATTAACAGTTAACAAAATGCATGAAAATAATATAAAGAGCAATAACTCTAACCAAAAATATGGGTAAGAAAAAAATGTTCCTACGAAAGAAACACTTATAGCTAATAAAATAAGAAACGTAATATACTTGCATTTTATAGCTAAACTAACTTCTGATTCCTTAAATTTAATTTTCATATAGCACCTTTTATTTAAATTTAGCATCACTACATTGGATAATTTTATCATTTTTTCAAGTGCGAGGCAAGTCAATAAAATTTACTCCGTCATCACGGATCATACTTTCATATCTACAAATTATTCTACCAAAACTAGTAACACATTATAGAGTTCATTATTGTATGTATCACTTTTGTTAACTGATTGCAAACCTCTAATTTTTACACTTTTAACCCCTCTTGTATTTATGCAACACACAGGCTGACAGATGTATATCTAAACGTTCACAAATACAAAAAAACGTCATTTTAAAAATGACGTTTTACCTTGTAATAGTGGCAGGGGCAGAAGGACTTGAACCCTCAACCATCGGTTTTGGAGACCGGTACTCTACCAATTGAGCTATACCCCTATGGAGCGGGAAAGGAGATTCGAACTCCCGACCCTCGCCTTGGCAAGGCGATGCTCTACCGCTGAGCTATTCCCGCATAATAAATGGCGACCCAGATCGGATTTGAACCGACGACCTCCGCCGTGACAGGGCGGCATTCTAACCGCTAAACTACTGGGCCACAAGCTAGTGTTGTTCAACAACCAGCTTCTATATGATAACATAACTCTAAAACAATTTCAATAGGTTTTCATCATTTTTTTATGATAATTTGCGGCTACCACGTTTCGTAATCGGCTGACCTTTCGCGCATAAAGGACACTGATCCGCTTTATAAGTTTCAACTGTAAGGTTCAATAGTGCTTGATGAGGTATGCCAAAATCAACAGTACCACCACTACGATTCACTAACATGCCAACCCCTACTGGTACGCCGCCTTGTGCACGTACTACCTCTAGTACTTCTTCTACAGAACCACCAGTTGTAATAATATCTTCAACGATCAGTACTCGTTCACCAGGTTTAATAGCAAATCCACGCCTTAGGGCCATACGGCCATTTTCACGTTCTGTAAACATAGCGCGAGTCCCAAGGTTCTTACCTACTTCATGTGCAAGTAGTATTCCGCCCGTGATAGGACCAATTACCAATTCGACCTGATCATTCGCAAAACGATCTGCCAATGCTTTACACAAAGCTGCTGTATGCTCTGGATGCTGAAGAACTTGAAATTTTTCTACATATAAAGGACTATGTAAGCCCGATGTCAACAAAAAATGTCCTTCTAAGATGGCTCCAGTTTCTATAAATAACTGTTTTACTTGTTCTTCTGTCATGCCATATCCCTCATTTCTTGTAAAATATCTTGCGCCGCTTGCCGAGGATTTTCAGAGGCTGTAATCGGCCTTCCAATTACTAATTGATGCGCTCCATTTCTCAGTGCACCAGCTGGCGTAGCGATGCGACTTTGATCGTTAATGGCAGCACCACTTGGTCTGATCCCTGGAGTAACAATGATAAAGTCATCACCACAAGCTTCTCGGATTTGCGCTGCTTCTTGCGGCGAAGCGACAACACCATCAAGACCAGCGTCTTTGGCAAGCCGAGCCAAATGAACCACTTGCTTTGACAAATCCATTTCATAACCAAGAGCTGTCCATTCATCTTGATTGATACTAGTTAATACTGTAACAGCAATTAATTTAGGTCTAGCTATTCCAAGTAGATCCGCCTTCTTTTTTACAGCAACTGCCGCTGCGCTCATCATCGCCGGGCCACCTGAAGCATGTACATTCAGCATGGAAACGCCAAGTTCTGCTAAGGCTGCTAAACTGTGCGCTACCGTATTAGGGATATCATGTAATTTTAAATCTAAAAAAATATCTTTTCCCTGGCTACGCAAATATGTAATAACCTCATGACCTACACTATAAAAAAGTTCCATGCCTACCTTATAATAACTAACACTGTCACCTAATGTCTCGACTAACTGCTCTACTTGTTTCATATTGGCAACATCAATCGCAACGATTAAACGGTTATCAGCCTTCATTCTATCACATCCAAAATTATATAATCACTTTGCCCACAAGTTGATTGACACTTGATAAACCACGTTTCGTCAGATATTCTCTAAGACCTTCCGCTACCATTTCTGTAGCTCTTGGATTTACAAAATTCCCCGTTCCGACTGCTACTGCACTCGCTCCTGCCAGCATAAACTCAACAGCATCTTCTGCTGTTACAATACCACCCATCCCAATAATCGGTACATGAACAGCCTGGGCAACTTGCCATACCATGCGTACAGCGACTGGTTTCACTGCTGGTCCAGAAAGTCCACCTACTACATTACCAAGTAATGGCCGCCATTTATGAATATCAATGGCCATCCCTAGTAAGGTATTAATGAGTGATATGGCATCAGCCCCAGCCGCTTCTACCGCTTTTGCCATCTCTACAATATCGGTAACATTCGGAGACAGTTTAACGATAACAGGTAAGCTAGTATGAGCCTTTACCTCTGCTACTACAGCACTAGCACTATGACAATTAGTACCAAAGGCAATGCCGCCTTCTTTGACATTCGGACAAGAGATATTAAGCTCTAGACCAGCAACTCCCGGTACGGTAAGCATTTCTGCCAATTCACCGTATTCTTCTACTGTATTGCCCGAAATATTCACAATGATCGGTACATCATATTGAGCCAAACCAGGCAATATCGTTTTTAAAAATTCTTCTACCCCTGGATTTTCAAGTCCAATGGAGTTGAGCATACCAGCCGGTGTTTCCGCAATCCGCTGTCCTTTATTGCCGGGTCTAGGCTTTAGCGTAGTCCCTTTGACAACAATTGCTCCAATTTTGTTTAAATCTACAAAATCACGATACTCCGTGCCAAAACCAAATGTTCCAGATCCTGTCATCACTGGTGTTTTCATTCTGATACCAGCAATCGTAACCGCTAGAAGATCATGAGCATTACACTCGTTACTACTCATGAAATCACCTCCTCAGCCCAAAACACTGGTCCATCTGTACATACCTTTTTCCTTGAACCATTACTAGTAGCGCAAGTGCAAGATAAACAACCACCAATCCCGCAGGCCATATGTTCCTCAAGAGATACCTGGCAAGGGATTTGATATTGTTTGGCAAGTTTCGCTACGCCTTCCATCATAACTCGTGGTCCACAAGTATAAATCATATCAAAGTTTCCGGTTTCCAAAAGACTTGGCAAAACATCCAGAGTCACACCACGGCTGCCTAGCGTACCATCATCAGTGGTAATGTGAATATTATCGCACATATCTTTGAATATAGATGTCCAAAACATTTCTTCCTCAGTGCGCCCACCCATTAATACTTCGATCTTTCTTGGGCATAAAGCGCCTGCTAAAAATACTAGCGGCGCCAATCCCATACCGCCCCCTACCAATAGAGGACGCTTTCCTTGCAAGGAGAATCCAGTTCCAAGTGGTCCCATACAATCGACTATATCATCTTTTGTTAAGGTAGCAAGATGCGCAGTTCCCTGCCCGACAATCCGATAAATCGTGCGTACTGTACCAGCCTCAGCATCTACATTTGAGATGCTGAGGGGTCTTCTGAGTAATGGATGATAAGTAGCACTAGCTACTCTAATATGCAGAAATTGACCGGGCAGAGTTTGCGCAGCAATCTCAGGAGCATACAATACTAATTCTTTTACCTGTTTACCAATTTCGATATTTTCTACAACCCGAGCCGCTACTACCATTTTAGGCAAGGCTATCGCCTCCGCCCACATAATCTTGTACTGCTAATACATATGACAAACGACGTTCGCGCATGAAGGTCAACACATCAAATACGGCTTTTGCAGTATCCATTGAAGTAAAGCAAGGAATCGCATGTTCAACAGTTGCTCGGCGTATTTTGTACCCATCACGTTCTGGTGCTTTACCATGAGTAAGGGTATTGATCACCATATTAATTTTACCTGTCTTGATCATTTGGATGATATCAGGTTTTTGCTCATGTACTTTATGCAATACATCAACATCAAGTCCTAGCGACTGCAAGTGCTTAGCGGTACCACCAGTAGCTACTAAACGATAGCCAAGATCAGCAAGACCTTTTGCAAGTTCTCCGCCTTCTTCTTTATCTTTATCCGCTACCGTAAAGAGTACCGTACCATGTTCTGGGATATTCATACCAGCACCTGTAATGGCTTTATATAAAGCTCTCGCATAATGATAATCAATGCCCATGACTTCACCAGTTGACTTCATTTCAGGCCCTAAAGAAATATCAACCTGTTGCATTTTAGAAAAGGAGAATACTGGTGCTTTGACTGCTGTATATGGTTTCGCTGGCAATAATCCAGAGTTATAACCAAGAGAACGTAGCGTTGCCCCCATTGCTACACGAGTAGCCACATTTACCATTGGTACATCGGTTACTTTACTTAAGAAAGGAATGGTACGACTAGAACGTGGATTTACTTCAATCACATATACGCCATCATCCACTACTACATACTGGATATTTAAAACACCCTTAACATGAAGGCCAGTTGCTAAACGCGTAGTATAATCAATGATGATATCAATAACCTCTTGTGATAAGGTTTGCGTTGGATATACCGCAATACTATCACCAGAATGTACCCCTGCCCGTTCTACATGTTCCATAATGCCTGGGATGAATACATCCACTCCATCAGAAATCGCATCTACTTCCACTTCCGTACCTTGCATATAACGATCGACAAGTACAGGATGTTCTGGTGAAGCCTTTACAGCCCGAGTCATATAATCTTTTAATTCATCTTCATCATACACAATTTCCATTGCCCGTCCGCCTAGTACATAGGAAGGACGCACTACCACTGGATAACCAATTTTAGCAGCCTCAATGACAGCATCATCACCATTGGTTACGGTAGATCCTTGTGGTCTTGGAATCTTTAGTGATTCTAACAGTTCATCAAATTTTTCGCGATCTTCAGCACGGTCAATATCTTCAACACTCGTACCCATTATTTTTACGCCAGCTTTAGCAAGTGGTCCTGCTAGATTAATAGCCGTCTGCCCACCAAACTGTACAATGACACCTTCTGGCTTTTCTTTATCAATGATATTCATCACATCTTCTGGAGTAAGAGGCTCAAAATACAGACGATCTGAAGTATCAAAGTCAGTACTTACGGTTTCAGGATTATTATTGGCAATAATGGATTCAATGCCCATTTCGCGAAGTGCCCATACAGAATGTACGGAGCAATAATCAAACTCTACCCCTTGTCCAATACGGATAGGACCTGAGCCAAGTACCATTACTTTTCGTTTATCAGAAACAACCACTTCATCTTCTTGCGCATAAGTGGAATAGTAATATGGTGTAACGGCTTCAAATTCTGCCGCACAAGTATCTACCATCTTGTAACAAGGTACGATTTGCTGATTCTTGCGGTCTTCGCGAATTTCTTCAATGCTCTTTCCAGAAAGTTCAGCAATCGACTTATCAGCAAGCCCCATTTTCTTAGCAGCTAGCATCAATGCAGGCACATGTTCTTCGGTTTTGATACGTTTTTCCATATTGGTAATATTTTTGATCTTATGAAGGAAAAATTCATCGATCTTCGTGATATCATGAATTTCATCCACACTAATATCACGACGCAATGCTTCTGCCACCATAAAAATTCGTTCATCATTAGAAAGTTGTAATTTTTTACGCACTTCTTCCGTAGATAATTGACCAATTTCAGGAATATGCAAACGATGGACACCAATCTCCAAAGAACGCACCGCTTTTAGTAAAGCCGCTTCAAAAGACCGATCAATCGACATGACTTCCCCAGTCGCTTTCATTTGGGTTCCTAAAATACGATCGGCAAAAATAAATTTGTCAAAAGGCCAGCGTGGGAATTTGACTACTAGATAATCAAGTGATGGTTCAAAACAAGCCATCGTTTTCTTAGTAACAGCATTTTGTATTTCATCTAAATGATAACCAATCGCAATCTTACTTGCTACTTTTGCAATCGGATAACCGGTAGCTTTGGAAGCAAGAGCACTCGAACGACTTACCCGTGGGTTCACTTCAATAACATAATAATTATTCGTATCTGGATCTAGAGCATATTGCGCATTACAGCCACCTTCAATGCCAAGAGCACGAATAATATTAAGAGAAGCAGTTCTTAGCATCTGATACTCATGATCGGTCAGTGTTTGCGATGGGGCAACAACAATACTATCGCCAGTATGAACACCTACAGGATCAAAGTTTTCCATATTACATACAACAATACAATTGTCAGCTGCATCACGAATAACTTCGTATTCAATTTCTTTCCAGCCAGCTACACTACGTTCAATCAATACTTGACCAATCATACTGTACTTTAAACCCCGAGTTACAACACTAATCAGATCCACTTCATTATCTACAATACCGCCGCCTGCACCACCCATGGTGTACGCTGGTCGAACAATGATAGGATAACCAATCTTTCTTGCAAATAAACAAGCATTTTCTACATCTTCTACGGTAGTACTTTCGGGAATTGGTTGACCAATGGATTGCATGGTTTCTTTAAACAGTTCGCGATCCTCTGCTTTTTTAATCGCACTAAGCGGTGTTCCGAGTAGCTCTACATTAAAATTTGCCAGTACGCCACTTTCATCTAATTCAACAGCTAGATTCAATCCAGCCTGTCCGCCTAATGTTGCGAGCAAACCATCCGGTCTTTCTTTCGCAATAATCGCTTCTAAAAAATCGAGTGTTAACGGTTCAATATATACACGATCGGCAATATTGGTATCTGTCATAATCGTCGCTGGATTACTATTGACCAATACTACTTCTAGACCTTCTTCTTTTAACGCACGACATGCTTGTGTCCCTGCATAATCAAACTCAGCAGCTTGTCCAATAACAATCGGCCCTGAGCCAATAACCATTACTTTTTTTAGATATTCTTTTTTCGGCATAATTATACCCCTTTCGTGAGCAGCGCCATAAATTCATCAAATAGATAGGTGCTATCATCTGGTCCTGGTGACGCTTCTGGATGATACTGAACGGAGAAAATCGGTAACGTTTTATGACGTACCCCTTCAACAGTCTGATCATTGACTGCCCGATGACTAATCACTAGATCGAGATTGGCAAGAGAAGCGTCATCCACTGCATAGCCATGATTTTGTGAAGTAATATGCACCCGCCCTGTTGCTAGATTCTTAACAGGTTGATTAGAACCACGATGACCAAACTTTAATTTATACGTATCTGCACCGAGTGCCAACGCTAACAATTGATGTCCTAGACATATCCCAAATATTGGTTTCTTGCCAATTAGTTCTTTGATCGTCTCAATTGCATACGATACATCTTTGGGATCTCCAGGGCCATTTGACAAGAAAATACCATCTGGTTTTAACGCCAAAATTTTCTGAGCTCCCATATCTGCAGGAACTATGGTTAACGAACAACCCAGTTTGTGCAGAGAGTTTAAGATATTACGTTTGATACCAAAATCCATCACGACTACATGAGGACCATCATTTTCCATCCGATACACCTCTGGAGTCGTTACTTCTTTTACTTCTCCACTAACAGGCGCACTAGCGAAATATTTTTTCGCTTCTTCATCACTGATTTCAGCAGCAACAATTACACCTTTCATCGTACCTTGTGCACGAATATGTCTTGTAATGGCTCTGGTATCAACACCATGTATACATTGAATGTTGTTCTTCGTCAAATAATCTCTTAATGTATTTTGCAATTGCCAATTACTTGGTTCTTCGCAAAGTTCACTAATAATAAACCCCCGAACAAAAGACTGACGAGACTGTTCAAACATCTCAGCTACACCATAGTTACCAACCAAAGGATACGTCAAGGTAACAATCTGTCCGCAGTAGGATGGATCTGTCAATATTTCTTGATATCCAGTCATACCTGTATTGAAGACAACCTCTCCAACCACACTTTTGTCTGCAATTAATTCTCCATAAAATACGCTACCATCTTCTAATATTAATTTGCCTTTCATTTACACACCTCACCCTTTTGCATAACAAATTTACCACTAACAATCGTCGCTACCGCTTTACCTTTTAGCGCTTTCTTGTCAAATGGAGTATGTTTGCCTTTTGTATAAAACGTTTTGCTATCTACAACCCATTCTAAATCCGTATCAAATATTGTAATATCAGCAACCTCGCCCACTTTAAGTACTCCAGCTGGAAGACCTAAGATCGTAGCAGGTGCTGTCGACATACGTTCAATAATTTCTAGTAATGTAAACTTACCTGTATGATAAAGCTCTGTTAAAATCACACCTAAAGCTGTCTCCATCCCCGTAAATCCAGAAGGAGCCTGCTTATATTCCATATCTTTTTCTTCAAATGCATGTGGTGCATGATCCGTGGCAATCGCATCTAATGTGCCATCATGAAGTCCCTCTACCACTGCGGCAACATGATCTGCCGAGCGAAGTGGCGGATTGACTTTTGTCGATGTATCAAAGGTTTTAACTGCCTCATCCGTTAAGGTAAGATGATGAGGCGTAGCTTCCGCTGTCACTTTAATGCCTCGTTTTTTTGCTTGGCGAATTAGCTCGACTGCCCCTTTGCTACTAACATGGGCAATATGGAGCCGAGAATCTGTATATTCAGCAAGCATAATATCACGAGCTACCGCAATATCTTCAGCAACTGCAGGTCTCCCTTTCATGCCAAGCATTGCCGATACAGCGCCTTCATGCATAACCCCGTCTTCTACTAATGATCCATCTTCCGCATGTGTTATGACTGGGCAATCAAACATACTGGTATATTCCATACCCGTCTTTAATAGTAAATTATTATCTAACGAACTACCATCATCCGAAATAGCAACGGCTCCACTCAGTATCATATCACCGATCTCTGATAGTTCTTTACCTTCTTGCCCTTTACTTAGTGCGCCAATTACCTTCACGTTGACAACGCCTTCTGCCTGAGCACGCGCTACGATCCCAGATACAATAATGGCACTATCCACTGTCGGCTTGGTATTTGGCATACAAGCAATCGTTGTGAAACCACCAGCCGCTGCCGCTCTTGTTCCTGATGCAATATCTTCCTTTGCTTCAAGACCTGGTTCACGCAAATGTACATGCATATCGATAAGTCCGGGAGCAACCACTAATCCTTGGGCATCAAACACTTCTGCTCCCGCCGCATTTAACTCTTTACCAATCTCAATAATTCGGTCATTTTCAATCATTATATCGGCTATCTGATCATAAGCCTCTGCTGGATTGACAATTCTTCCACCTTTAAGCAGTAGTTTCAATGTCTTTACCTCCCATCAGTACCAAAAAGAGTACTGCCATTCTCACTGCTAGTCCATTTTTTACTTGTTCTTGGATAACAGACTGATCGCCATAGGCTATATCTGGAGAAATTTCAAGTCCACGATTCATCGGACCTGGATGCATGATGAGTGCATCTGGCTTTGCCAAGTCTAGACGAGTTTGATTGACACCAAAAATTCGAGCGTATTCTCTTGCAGATGGAAATAATCCCTTATGTTGCCGTTCACGTTGAATCCGCAGTACATTGACAACATCTGCTCCATCTAGCGCGTCTTCGACTTTATGGTGTACATATACCCCAGCTTGCTCAATATCTTTTGGCATCAAGGTTTTAGGTCCTGCTAAATGCACTTCTGCGCCCATTTTGGCAAGACCCCATATATCAGATCTTGCAACTCGGCTATGGAAAATATCACCGACAATCGCGACTTTTAGACCTGCTAAATTTCCTTTTTTCTCTTTTATACTAAACATATCAAGTAAGCCTTGTGTTGGATGCTCATGAGCTCCATCACCAGCATTGACAATCACAGGTTTTGAAACATTCGCAGCATACTGCGCTGCCCCTTCAGCAGAGTGACGCATCACAATCACATCCACACCCATCGCTTCTACCGTATATAAGGTATCACGTAGACTTTCACCTTTCGTAACACTACTTGCACTCGCAGCAATATTGACTACATCAGCCCCTAAATATTTACCTGCCAGTTCAAAAGATGTCCGCGTTCGAGTACTAGCTTCAAAAAACAAATTCACAATCGACTTCCCACGTAACGTTGGTACCTTCTTTATATCACGATCAATTACAGCTTTCATTTCTTCAGCTGTTTTCAAAATTAACTCGATTTCTGGCACTGTCATGGTTTCAAGACCTAATATATCTTTTCCTCGTAATGAGATCAGACGTTTACTCATACTCACTCCTCCTCATAAATAAAACTGCCAATTAGGCAGACAAGGGATATTTGGTACACTTTGCAACATTTGAGTTTTTCAAAGAACTAGATTTTCTTCTGTTTACTCTTCCTATTTTTTTTATTACATCTATACTATCAGATTCAGAATACAATTACCAATCCTTACGACCAAAATATCACTTTTTCTAGTTCAAATATACAAAAATGCCTTCTTGACCTGTTAGGCGCAAGAAGGCATACATAATACACTACTTAACTATATCTCCTTGCTAGCCTCTCAGGACTAGTTTAAAGGCTGTATGTTATTACATATAGGATACCAAATATCCCTACCATTTGTCAATCTTATTTTACAAATAAGCGTAAAAAACTACTTAGGAACATGTCGTAGAAACGACTAGATTTTTTGTATTCTTTGCTCTATATAACGCTTTATCTACTAAAGTAACAATCTGCGAGACTTCCATTTCAGACTCTACTAATAAAATACCAACACTAATGGTAGTTTCGCTACACTTGCAGTTTTTTTCAACCTCGGCCCTTAGCCTTTCCGCAATCACAGATGCACCCGCTAGGTCTATCTTCGGAAATATAATAACAAACTCATCGCCACCCCATCGAATCACAGTATCAATCTCGCGCGTATTTCGCTCTAAAATACTTGCAACTTCTCTCAGGACTTCATCTCCTGCACTATGACCGGAAGTATCATTGACAGTCTTAAAATCATCGATATCAATCAGTGCTAAACAAAGTGACGTTTGCGTACGCTTCAAAATCCTGAGTTCTTTTTTTATTTTCGCATAAAAATGTCTTCGATTTAAGAGATGTGTTAATTGATCTCGAGTAGCCCTACCATGTAATTTATGTATCAGCTTACCACTATAAAAGCCAATAAAAACAAGAATAACCGTAAACAATAGCAGTATATATGAAAAAGTCGAATGGACCGGCGTCAAATATTTATAAGCTATATAAATGCCACTCCCTATTATGCCGCCTATCAATGCACCGATCCACGAAGCATATTTAAAGATCAGTAATTTTCGCATACCATTCATCTCCCATGATCGTCTGTATTGTTTCGGATTTTATAAGCTATTTATAGGACTATATTACCATTCACTAGTATAAAAGTCCTATGGAAATTAGTAAAAGAGGAACCCAATGTTATCTAACACATTGGGTCTCAGTGGCTTGTTAATAATTTCCATAAATTCGATCCACTGCAATTACTTTTATATGCATTTTAATCCATTTCAATTGCTTTTTCTTTTCCATATAATTTTATGTATTTTCGACAATAAATCTTAAATTCCTTTTAAATTCCTACTTCACTCTAAAATAAATTGTATTTTTACTACACCCTATATAATTTATGATACTATTATAATATCTACATACTAATACCATAACCACAGACTTAGTAACTATTTATTTTAGCTTTATATTGCAATGGGATAAGGAGGATTTATGGAGAGAACGGTAAGAGAACGTATTGTTGCATTAGCGGATCCAAAATATCAAGAGTTTCACAGCAAACTGGTGCCCGGTACCGATCACATCTTGGGCGTACGACTTCCCAATCTGCGTAGCCTTGCGAAGGAGCTTGCCAAGGGCAACTGGCAAGACTATCTAGCAACGGCCCAGGACGACTACTATGAAGAAATTATGTTACAAGGCTTGGTCATTGGCTATGCCAAAACAGATATTGAAGAAATTTTATATTATACTGCTGCTTTTGTACCAAAAATCGACAATTGGGCGGTATGCGATAGTTTTTGCAATAACTTGAAAATCACGAAGACACATAGGACGCGAGTTTGGGATTTTTTAGTTCCTTATCTACAATCACAAGAAGAATTTGAGCTACGATTTGGCATCGTGATGTTATTGACTTTCTATATTGATGATCGATATATCGACCAAATACTAGTATGTCTCGATAACGCAAAACATGAGGGCTACTACGTCAAAATGGCAGTAGCATGGGCCATTTCCATTTGCTTTATCAAATATCCAAAGCAATCTATGGCGTATTTAAAAAACAATACCCTTGATGATGTAACGTATAACAAGGCACTACAAAAAATCATAGAATCCCTTCGTGTTGGCCCTGAAACAAAAAACATGATACGCAAAATGAAACGCAAGTAACAAAAGGTACTCATTTTTTAGCAGTAACATCCGTTAGTTGCTGCACTGCTTTTTTCTTTCCATAGCCAAACTCAGTCATATATTTCCAATAATGTTTCGGCATCTGACTCATACGACATTTTGGATTGTGACGCCCTTCTACTTCAATCGTCTTATAGAAAAGTCGCCATAGCGCTCGAAAGGATTCCTCCTGCTCATCTGGTTCCGGCATCTCAAGAGATTCAATCGGAACAATGGCGGATTGATAAGGCTGATAAACGAGCGCCATCTTATGGGTTTTATCATAAATTAAAAAACGTTCTTCTGGATATCGTTCGCAAAAATGCGTCGTAAGCAACGGAAGTACGTAATTTTGAGGTTCTATTTCAGCTACAAGAGCTTGATTTACAATACTAAAACGCAAAAATCCTTTTAATAAATGACTTTCATTCTGCAAATGCTTGACGGCCTTAACGAGCTTATCGACTACGGAATCTGTCAACATACTCATAACGGATGGACCATAACGGTATCCCATACGCAAAAATAACAGGATAAATAACGCCTTTTGAGGAAAACAAGTGAGAAAAGCATGTCTGACAAAATCTAGCGCATCAACCCCCATTTTGGGTATAATAGAAGCCAATACTCGATTGGCTTTTTGAGAATCTGTATTAATTTGCTTCACATCAAAAAGCATCATTTGGGGTATATCGGGCAAAATAATCTCTACTGGAATTTCTTTTTGCTCATAACTTTCAAATACACAGCAGAGCAATCCCTCAAAACTTCCATCATAACAATATATTAGTTGGGACTGGTTAGCCATCGCTGTCCCTCCTGTATTGACGCAGTAGGAAGCATGGGTGGCTGTTCAAAAAGAGACAGTTGCTCTGCTGCAGATGGTGACGAAAAACTCTGCTGATACATACCAAACGTCTTTTGAGACATTAAAGACCGTAGTACCGTATCCTGTTTGATTTTTAATCCATCTAGTGCTTTGCCACCGCAGGTAATAAAGTATTGCGCCCGTTTCAGGACAACCCCTAGCTTTTTAAGACCATCAAAAGTAAGCGTCGTCATGCGACGAGCCGTAACAATCCGTTTTGCACTCTGTATGCCAATTCCCGGCACCCGCAACAAATCACGATATGGTGCACGATTTACATCCATGGGAAAAACATCCATGTGATTCAGTGCCCAATTGCATTTTGGATCGATATAAGGATTAAAACTTTGATGCTGCTGATCTAAAAGTTCATTGGCTGCAAAGCCATAAAATCGCAGTAGCCAATCTGCCTGGTAAAGCCTATGTTCACGCCAAAGAGGCGGTTTTGTATCAATTGTAGGAAGCAATGTATTTTCAAGCACAGGCATATAAGCAGAGAAAAAAACACGCTTTAGCTTATATTTTCGATAAAGGCCTTCTGTTAGATTCAAAATTTGAAAATCCGTATCAGGTGTGGCCCCTATAATCATCTGTGTACTCTGTCCTGCAGGAACAAATTGGGGGGCATGTCGATATTTTATAATATCTGTGGAATTTTCTTGTATTCGGTTCTTTATGTATCCCATAGGTGCCAAAATCGAATGTTTGGATTTGTCGGGTGCTAACATCTGCAAACTGCTCTGCGAAGGCAATTCAATATTCACACTCATACGGTCTGCAAGCATACCAAGCTCAGCAATCAATGCACTATCGGTACCAGGAATTGCTTTTGCATGGATATATCCAGAAAAACGGTATTCTTCTCGCAGAATACGCAATGTCTTAACCATTTGTTCGGAAGTATAGTCAGGACTCTTGAGTACACCAGAACTTAAGAATAGACCTTCAATATAATTGCGACGATAAAAATTGATAGTGAGATCTGCTAATTCCCTTGGCGTGAAGGAAGCACGTGGCGTGTCATTTGACTTACGGTTAATACAGTATTGGCAATCATAAGCACAAACATTAGTCATTAATACCTTCAGCAGTGAAATGCAACGCCCGTCGGCTGCAAAACTATGACAGATTCCGCAGGCTGCGGCACTACCAATCCCACCAACAACTGCTTTTTTATTCACTCCACTAGAGGTACATGCCACATCATATTTGGCTGCATCGGTCAAAATTTTCAGTTTATCAAAAACATCCACATCCATCACCACCTTATTGCTTTCATTATACTATAGAACAAATGTTCTTTTCAAGAGTTGTTTGGTGCTAGGTAGTAGAGAAATGATCTCCAACAGACTGTTATAGCATCATAGCATCGAGTAAGCATCCATGCTAAACAAAAAATTAAACATTAGCCTGCCAGACGCAATCATATGTTTGATTGTCACCATCATTTACAATCAAACATATTATGTATAAAAGAAATTTTTATATTTCTTATGTAAATAGGAGGTGCTACTGTAATATGTATAGAAACTGGGGAGAACCCACAATAGAAGACTGGGAAAACAGGTCAGAAGATGAACGAAATTCCCTCTTAGGTTTAGGCTTACTCTTAGGATTAGGCTTTGGTTTCGGCTTCGCCTGCTCTCCTCGCCACCATTGCTCACCTCGACGGTTCTGCTGGCCCAGACAAGGTTGCTGGCCACGTTAACGACTTAAATAATAAAGAGCCAGAAATTTCTCGATCATTTGAGATATTTCTGGTTCTTTATTAGTAAGAAGAATCATCTTTACTTTATCATTTTCTTTAGGCTCGCAAATTGAGTCTGCGAAGAATCGGTATAATTTTCACTCCTGTATAAGCTATTATGATACACCAAAATATATCAGGTATGATATATGGAGTAAATCCTACGGCAATGGCTTTCAGAATGGCCATATCTTTATGTAAATAGAGATTTACAATGGCATATAGATAGCCTACTCCTACTAGATAGACAAAGAAAAGTCCCAGTAATACCGCACCAAATATCTTGATAAATGTCAATTTTTCAGCATATATCTCTGTTAATTTTCCAACAGTGTAAGCACATATGCCAAACCCAATCAAATAGCCAAAAGTTGGTTGCAATACATAACTAGGTCCACCACCATTGACAAATACTGGGATACCAATCAGACCAATGCTAATATAAATAGCCTGTGAGTAGAGTCCTTTTCGTGCACCGAGTAATAGCCCCGAATATGCACAAAATACAAACTGCAATGTATAGGGTACAATCGGAGTTGGAATTTTTATAAATCCCCCTACTGCCGTCAGTGCCGCAAAAAAAGCAACAAGAATCATTTCGCGTAATGTAAGTTTCATAACCAAATTTTCCTCCTGTACATGTTTAGTAAAATCACGCTGCTGCATGAGTAAAGCACTAATTCAGTTACCCTTTTGAAAAACAAGGTACCTGTCCCCTTTTGTCCTCTTTTGTCCTGTTAGAGTCATCTTTGCCAAGATTCTTTTTAGTTAACCATATTTAATAATTAAGTTAACTATCAATATAATATAACTCTTAGAAAGAAATGTAAAGTATTAAAAAAGCTTCCGGCAAATCGCCGGAAGCCTCCGAGAACATATCAATAACGGCAATTTCATCACTTAACTTCTTATCTCACGCATAGAAAGTTTCCTTTCTGGATCCCGTATAAATAAAGTAAGGATAAAGCCAATGACGGGCAGTAACACTAGAATATCAAAAACAAAGGTAATTCCCCAATGATCTGCAACCCATCCCAAGCCTAAAACACCCATGGTTCCGAGCCCTACACTAAAGCCAAGAGTAAAACCCGAAGCCATCGCTATATTTTGGGGCATCATCTTTTGCGTCAATAGCAAACTACTGGTCGCAGTAGCGGACAACAAAATACTAGCAAACGCTAAAATGATAAAAACCCATATGCCATTCGCTGACAAAAACCAATACATTAACAACGCAATTGGCAAAATAGAATATAGCATAACCTGTTTACTACCATATTTGTCACTCAAAATTCCGCCAAACATCGTTCCAACTGCCCCTGCCAATAAATATACCGTCAGAAGCGAACTGGCATAGATCTGACTTCCTCCTAAATGAGAAACATAGTATAAGGGTACAAATGTACTAATTCCTGATGTAACAGTAGCGCGAGTCAAAATCATGCCAAGTAACGCTAAGAGGGGCCAGTTAACACATTCTTTAAGCGTTCCCAAGCTCCCTTTGCCTTTAACTTCTGGTTGCTTTATTTTATTCATTTCATAAAATAAAGCAATACCAATCAAAAAACTAGGTAGCGTATAGATAAGGATGCGAGGGCTTTGCCCGTCGAGCAATAGCACGGCTAGCAACATAGATCCCAAGGCTACACCAGCATAGCCTCCTAATGAAAAAAGACTAACCGCTTTCCCCTTTTCTCGTCCGCCAACAAAATTCACTATTTTTGCAGCTTCAGGATGAAAAGCAGAATTGCCCAAACCACTAATGGCGGTGCATACCATAACAAGATAATAATTCGGGACCAATAATGATGCAGCCATAAATATACCAGTAGTCATACACCCCAGCGGCATCAACCAGGGACGGTGTTTTTGATCACTTAGATATCCAAACAACGGTTGACTGATAGAAGATGCTATATTCTGCGTTAATACAACCGCACTGACTTCAGCATATGATAAAGCAAACTTGGCTTTTAAAAACGGCAGTGCTACATAAAGGGCACCGGGCGATAAATCAGCAACCAAATGACCTAGTGCAATGAGCCAAATGGTTTTGGGAACATTTTTAAATAAAGTAAACAACCTCTCACCTCAACACCCGACAACGGATAAATTACAAAATTCAAAACACCGTCAAAATAAGACGGTGCTTTGAATTCATTGTTTTCATTATTACTAACCGTGTTTCACACGATCTCTTAATTCAGCCTTCTTTGCATTGTTCCATTTGGCAGTAGTACCTACCAAATAACCTGTAATCCTGCGAATTCTCTCAAAAGGAACTTGCTCTGTAGTGTAATTTACATCGATATAATCGCCATCTACAGCAACATCTGCTTTCACAATTTTATATCGTTGCTTAGATTGCACCTGTGTAAGATAAGCCGATAATTCTTCGCTTTGAATCGGACCACCGCTAACATTCACTTCTATATTATCAATCACTCTACAACCCATTTTAACACTCTCCTTTTATCATAAAAAAAATACTGATTCATCGCATTTTTTGTAGAAATCAATCATAATATGTAAGTACTAATAAATTATTTTATTAATCTATACAGTCTATATTACTTTATCATATCCTAAAATACAAATAAATACGAGAGATTTTATTGACAAAATCGGTACAACGGCATGCATAGATAGTATGAAGCTGTGTATTCCTTATAGATTATATAAAGATAAAACAGGACACACCGAAAGATGTGACCTGTTTTTTTGAAACCTGTTGGCATTTATTTGTTCAGAACTATCTTTTTTATAATACTCGCTTTGCTCCATAATATCGCTGCACAAAATAACGATCATTCATATCAGCAATCGCAACTATGCCTTTTGAAAAAGACGTATGGATAAATTTATTGTTGCCTATATAAATCCCTACATGAGAGGCACCTGGTTGATAGGTTGTAAAATACACTAAATCTCCTGGTTGCAGAGAAGATGGAGATACCGTTCTTCCCTCTAAGAACTGTATATCAGCCGTACGCGGCAAATTAATTCCTACCTGTCGATACACATACTGTACTAAACCTGAACAGTCAAAGCCTTGCGCTGGTGAGGATCCGCCCCACACGACGGGCTGACCAAGCATTCCACTTGCCACAGCTAAGATTTGAGCAGCTTGGCTAGACTGACTAAACTGACCAGTAGGCAGAGTAGCAGATCGGGCTGCGATCAGTTGTTCATCAGCTACAGGCATGATCGCCCCTCCTACTATCGAATCCAAAGACTGCATGAACTGGCTATAACTAGAGGGCGAAGAAGCCTGGACCACTCCTCCTATGCCATTAAAAAAAGCACTGGCACACAGTATCATTATCCATTTTTTCATAGTCAACTTCTCCTCCTCAGTCATTATCATTTGTGTTGCATTGTTTGTAAGTGTGTTGTCGTTTGCTTCATGATCTCTTGCATGGTATTCACTTTGCTCTCCATGGCTCCAGGATCCATTTTCCCAGAATTAACAGTCTCTTTAATTTCTGTAGCAGATTGACGCAGACGGTCTTTCAGACCATTATCCATCATATGAGGCATTACTTTATCTGTAAGGCCCATTATTTGTCCCGCTGTTTTTTGTGCTTCCATGGTTTGTCCGGATTTCACTTGTTTCATCAAATCTTTCATTTGTTGATCCATGTCTTTCGGCATCTGCATACTGTGAGTATCATGACCTGCTGGGCCTTGAGTTGCTTCTGGCATGCTCTTCATGTCATGGCCTGCTGCGGGCTGAGTGGTTGCTGGTTTTTCGGACGAACCACAGCCTGCCACCAATACGAGTAGCAATGTCAGCGCTAAAATCCCTGATACTACTTTACTTTTTTTCATCATGTGCCTCCTGTAATTGTTTAATTTTATAGCATCAAAATTCATAAGTTTTAGCTATCATTTGGGCGAGGTACGAGGAAATTCCCTACGTGGCCAGATATTGCCTCGTACACTCGCAATGACTGAGGAACACCCAATGGGTTATTCTTAGTGAGATATTTCTTTAACCTGACGGTCAGCTTGCTGTTTGCGTTCTTGCCGCTCATTCCAGACATAATAAAGGCTGGGAAGAACGATCAGTGTCAATATCGTAGCCGTTACTAGACCACCTACCACTACCGTGGCCATCGGACGCTGCACTTCAGCTCCAGTACCACTGGTAAAGATAAGGGGTAATAATCCGAGACTCGCCACCAAAGCAG